>Ga0207969_100196_pt1 | contig 34890 bp, 27 predicted proteins | sample LakWasMet25_LOW6_2_FD_183869 | JGI IMG/M metagenome (GOLD analysis project Ga0207969, IMG submission 183869) | Freshwater sediment methanotrophic microbial communities from Lake Washington under simulated oxygen tension - Sediment Metagenome... | ecosystem: Environmental > Aquatic > Freshwater >... | reverse complement strand
GAGTGACGACCCCCACGTTCGTGGGGGTCTTTCGAACAGGAATGCCACTTCGATGGAGCCCACCGCACATCGATTGCAGCTTCCGGAAGGTCCATCGAGTTTCGGTCCGAAAGACCCCCACGAACGTGGGGGTCGTCACTTGTTATAGCCTGGGGTGAGCGCCAACGCGCGAACCCCAGCGTCAAACAGGCGGCTTGCTCCGCTGAACGATTACTAGAAACGATAGGGTTGGAAGCCCGCGGGCACAGCGCTCTGCGCTATTACCGGTGGTGCCATGACAACCGCACCCTGGGTCGTTCACAAGTTCGGCGGGACCAGCGTGGCCAGCGCCCAGCGCTACCGCGACGTGGCCGCCATCGTCGAGCGCGAGCCCGGCGCCCGGAAGGCCGTGGTGGTGTCGGCGATGGCGAGGGTCACCGACGCGCTCATCGCCCTGACGGAGCTCGCCCGCGCGAGGGACGAGAGCTACGTCGCCCGGCTCGCGGAGCTGGTCGAGCGGCACGTCGAGGCGGCCAGGGAGCTGCTCCCCGAGCCGGCGTACCTGGCCCTGACGGCGGTGCTGCGCGCCGACGCGGCGGACATCGCGGACGTGCTGCGGGCGATCTGGCTGGCCCGCACCTGCTCCGAGGAGCTCACCGAGCTGGTGTCGGGCTACGGGGAGATCTGGTCGGCGCAGATGCTGGGCGCTCACCTCGGGGCCGCGGGCAGGAACGCCCGCTGGCTCGACGCGAGGAAGGTGCTGGTGGTGCGCCCTGGGGAGACCGGCCCGGTGGTGGACTGGTCGGCGTCGAGGGCGCTGCTGATGGCGTGGCTGGCGAGCGAGCCGGCGGACGAGCTGGTCATCACGGGCTTCGTGGCGCAGACGCCGGAGGGGGTTCCCACGACGCTCAAGCGCAACGGGAGCGACTTCTCGGCGTCGATCTTCGGCTCTCTCCTCGACGCCTCCGCCGTCACCATCTGGACCGACGTGGACGGAGTGCTCAGCGCCGACCCGCGGCGCGTCCCGGAGGCGGTGGTGCTCGATGAGATGTCCTACGACGAGGCCATGGAGCTCGCGTATTTCGGCGCCAAGGTGCTGCACCCCCGCACCATGGCCCCCTGCGTGGCGCAGGCGATCCCCATCTGGATCCGCAACACCTTCAACCCGACGCACCCGGGCACCCGCATCCACCGGGCCGAGCCTGCGAAGGCGGGCGCCCCCTCGGTGAAGGGCTTCTCGACCGTCGACGGCATCGCGCTCATCAACGTCGAGGGCACCGGGATGATGGGCGTCCCCGGCGTGGCGCAGCGCATCTTCGGCTCGCTGCGGGCGGTGAGCGTCTCCGTGGTGATGATCTCCCAGGCGAGCTCGGAGCATTCGGTGTGCTTCGCGGTCCCTGAGGCGCAGGCGGCGATGGCGCACGCGACGGTGGAGCGGGCCTTCGCGTCGGAGGTGCATCGGGGGCAGATCGAGCGCGTCGACGTGGTGCTCGGGTGCAGCGTGCTGGCCGCCGTGGGTGAGCGCATGGCCGACACGCCCGGCGTGGCCGCGAGGCTCTTCGGGTCGCTCTCCAAGGCGGGCATCAACGTGCGCGCCATCGCCCAGGGGTCGTCCGAGCGCAACATCTCCCTGGTGGTCGACCGCGCCGACTCGACGCGCGCGCTGCGGGCCGTGCACGCGGGCTTCTACCTCTCCGACCAGGTGATCTCCGTCGGCGTGGTGGGCCCCGGCCTGGTGGGCCGCGCGCTGCTGGCCCAGCTCGAGGCGCAGGCGCCGCTGCTGCGGTCGCGCTTCAAGCTCGACCTGCGGGTGCGGGCCATCGCCAGCTCGACGCGCATGGTGCTGGGCGACCCCTCGCTGGCGGCCGACGCGTGGGAGGGCGGAGGGTCGACGGTTCCGACGGAGCTCGACGCGCTGGCAGAGCACATCCGCCCGTCGCACCTGCCGCACGCGGTGATCATCGACTGCTCCGCGAGCGACGCCGTGGCCGAGCGCTACGCGGGTTGGCTCGATCGGGGCATCCACGTGATCACCCCCAACAAGCGAGCGGGAGCGGGGCCGCTGGAGCGCTACCGGGCCATCAAGGAGCGGGCGCAGGCGAGGCGCACGCGCTTCTTCTACGAGGCCACGGTGGGGGCGGGGCTGCCGGTGATCACCACGCTGCGCGACCTGATCCAGACGGGCGACCGTGTGACGCGCATCGAGGGGGTGCTCTCCGGGACGCTGTCGTACGTGTTCAACTCGTACACGGGAGGGACGAGCTTCTCGGAGGTGGTGAAGCAGGCGAAGGCCCTCGGGTACACCGAGCCCGATCCGCGCGACGACCTCGCGGGCACCGACGTCGCCCGCAAGCTGGTGATCCTCGGGCGGGAGATGGACCTCGCCATGGAGCTCGATGCGGTGGCGGTGCAGAGCCTGGTTCCGGAGGCGCTGCGGGGGGCCGACGTGGAGGCCTTCATGACGGGCCTCGCGGACTTCGACGCCCCGATGGCGGCGGCGCTGGAGGAGGCGAGGGCCGCGGGCGAGGTGCTGCGCTACGTCGGGGTGATCGAGGCCGACGGGCGGGCGAGCGCCTCGCTGCGGCGGTATCCCCTGGCGCACCCCTTCGCGCGGGTGGGGGCGAGCGACAACATACTGGCCTTCACGACGGCGCGGTACCACGCGCAGCCGCTGATCGTGCAGGGCCCCGGGGCGGGGCCGGAGGTCACCGCGGGGGGCGTCTTCGCCGACCTGCTACGGCTGGCTTCTTCGGTGGGGTGAGCGCAGGGGGGGGCTCAGGGCTCTCCCTCGCCCTCGCCCTCGCCCGCGGCGCGCAGCAGGGCGTCGAGGTCGACCACCCGGATCGTGCGCCGGTCGATCTCGATGGCGCCCAGCTTCACCAGACGGGCGAGCGCGCGGGAGAAGGTCTCGGGGAGCATCCCCAGCAGGCCCGCCACGACCTGCCGCGGAATCTGCGGGGCGTTCTGGCTGGGGGCCTCGTCGAGCAGCCAGCTCGCCACGCGGCGCGTCGCGTTGCCGTCGGCGCAGGAGCGTCGCGGCACCTCGTTGCAGCGCGTGCGGATCGCGAGCTGGAGCATGGCGCGCGCCGGGGAGTCTTCGGGGCCGAGCCAGGCGTCGACGACGTCGCGCGGAGCCACGCACAGGGTCGCCGCGTTGAGGGCGACCGCCGAGTCCCGGTAGGTGTCGCTGACGAGCCCTTCGGTGCCGAGCATCTCGCCCGGGCGCCGCACGGCCCAGGTGACCCCGCTGCTGCGCGCCTCGCTGGTCTCGCGAGAGAGCGCGACGTAGCCGCTCACGATGTACCAGACGCGGTCGGCGGTATCGCCCTCGGTGTAGAGGTGCGCTCCCGCCTCGCGCTCCCTCGGCACGAAGGGGCACGCGCGGTGCTCGGCCACGCCCGCGGCGAGCCCCAGCGGACATGAGTAGCAGCGCTCCAGCGCCACGCGCTGCGAGGGCGTCGAAGGCCGTTCTGCGGCGGGCGGATGGGCGGTAGGCTTCAACGCGTCCTCGGTGGGTGCATGGGACCATCGCCGGCGCCATCGGCTCTCCGACGGCGCTGAGCTACCGGGGATGGTTGCCCCTCTCGCGACGCGGCGCAACCCGACGGGGGCGGAGCGTTACCCACACCGGAGCCCTGGCTGACCTCTCGTGCCGCCCCTAAGGACGCGTCTCTCATGAGCGACACACGAACCACGCGCGCGCTCGTCGCGCTCCTCGCCTCGGCCCTGGCCGGCTGCGGAGACTCCACGCCGGGCGGCGCGCTCGACGCCGCCGTCGACGTCTCCGTGGACTGCTCCGCCGACATCCCCACCGGCGACGCTCCCGCCCCGGAGCCCACCTTCGCGGGCGTGCAGGCCTTCTTCCGTCGTCGGTGCGCCGCGGGCTCCGCGTGCCACGGAGACGGCGGGCAGGGGATGCTCTCGCTCCAGGGCCCTTCGCTCCACGCCGCCCTGGTGGGCCGGCGCTCCGCGGGCTTTCCGGCGCTGCCTCGCGTCGAGCCGGGCCACCCCGAGCGGAGCTTCCTCTGGCTGAAGATCGACGGGTGCTTCACCCAGCTCCCGGGGTGCAGCGACCCGGCCGGGCCCTGCGGCCGACAGATGCCTACGCCCTCCCCGATCTCCGAGGGCTTCGCGCTGTCCGAGGCCGCCGTGGTCCACGGCTGGATCCTCGCCGGCGCGCCGCCCTGAAGGGTCGCCGAGCGCACTTGACGGTGGTCAACGTGAAGTACGATTTCCCCGCCTACCCTCCGGGCATGAGTCGCTCGCTTTCTCCCTTATTTCTCAGCGTATTTCTCGCGGCCTGCTCGACCTCGCCGACATCGCCGGGCCCCCTCCTCGACGGCTCCGTGCCGGCGGTCGACGCCCCCAGCGCGGACCTCCCGCTCGGGCCGACGTGGTGCTCCGTCGGCGAGACCGTCACTCAAGGCAGGCTTCCCGCGGGCTACTGCGTGAAGCTCTTCGCGGGCTCCCCCGACGGCAACGTCGCGCACTCGCCCGTGATGGAGCCCAGGGTCATGGCCTTCGCGCCCAACGGCGACCTCTTCGTCAGCGCGCCCTCGACGAGCACGGTGGGCGGCGCGTTCGGAGGTCCTGGCGCGATCCTGGTGCTCGCCGACGACAACGCCGACGGGACCGCCGAGGTACACACCTTCCTCTCGGGCGTGGCCGACGTGCACGGCATCGCGTTCGGCCCCGACGCGCTCTACTACACCACCACCAACGCCCTCTACCGCGTGGCCTACGCGACCGGTCAGCGGGCCAGCAGCGGCGCCCCCTCGCAGGTGAGCGTCATCCCGAATCCGGGGCGATGGACCCACGGTCTCGCTCGCTCCGTCGGCGGGGTGATGCACGTCTCCAACGGCGTGCTCGCCGCGTCGTGCCCTGCGCGCGACGTCGGCTACGTGGCCACGGTGACCTCCGGGGCGCCGTCGATGATGGCCGTCGGGCTGCGCAACCCGATGTACATGCGCTGCCACTACCGCGACGAGCTCTGCATGGCCGCGGAGATGGGCGACGACGGCGGCGGCTCCTACGGCGCCCGGGAGAAGCTCTTCCGCATCCGCTCGGGGACCGACTACGGCTTCCCCTGCTGCGCGGGCCCCAACCTCCCGGCCCCAGGCGCGAGCGACTGCGCGGGCATCACCCAGGAGGAGGTGGTGATCCCGATCGGCAACTCCCCCTTCGGCTTCGACTGGGAGCGCGGCGTGTGGCCGGGCGCCATGGGCGGCGTGCTCTGCATCGCCCAGCACGGGAGCTTCTACTCCTCGCCGCCGTGGCTCGGGGAGGGCGTGTACTGCACCCCCACCGACCCGACGACCCACGTGCCGACCGCGAACTTCAGCATGTTCCTCGGGGGGTTCAGCCCCGCCAACATGGGCACCGCACGGATGCTGCGTCCGGCCGACGTGGCCTTCGGTCCGGACGGTCGGATGTTCATCGCCGACGACGTCGCCAACGCCGTCTACTGGGTCGCCCCGCAGAGCCTCGCGAGACCGTGAAGCCCCCGGTGAGTCACCCGACCGTGCCGTCTCGATCCGCGCTCCCTCGCGTCGCGCTCTGCCTCGCGGGGCTCCTCGGCTGCTCCAGCGCCCCGACGACGCCCGCCGATGACGCCAGCGCACCGGCCGATGTGACGGGGCTCTTCACGGCCATGACCGCGGTGACCACCCTCGGTCAGAACTGCATGCCCGTGGTGGCCGCCGACCCGCTCTCCCTCCGCGGATCGATCACCCTCACCAACACCGGGACCGTTCCCATCGGCCCGATCACCCTCACCGCGGGCCTGGTGACCCGAGTGCTCGGGGGCGACACCATGGCCACCTTCGCGGTCACCCCGGTCACCCTCGCCGTCGTGGCTCCGGGCCAGAGCGGAACCGTCGCCTTCGCCAAGACCGCAGGCTCGCTGACAGGCGACGCCGGGGTCGCCGGCTGCGAGATCGTGCCCTGCGACAGCCCCGTTCGCATCGCGCTGCGGCTGACGGGCCCTCACCTGCCCGAGGGCGCGCGCGCCTTCTCCGAGCCGATGACGATGCCCTGCACCCACTGACGCCGCGGGCGCTCAGCTCCCCAGGCGCGCGTCGATGGCGCGTCGCACGGCGTCCACGTCCGGGGGCAGCTCGATGGGCCGGTTGGCGTGCCGAGACGTCGCGCCCTCCAGCGAGCCCTCGTGGTACGCGCGCTTGAACTCCGTGAACTTCAGCCCGTGGGCCGTGCTCACCACCACCACGCGCTCGTCGGGGGCGATGGTCTTGGCGCGCACCAGCTTCTCCACCGCGGCCAGCGCCACCGCCGTGTGGGGGCAGCTGTACATCCCCGTCGCGTCGGCCCTCGCCGCCGTGTCCGCGAGCTCGTCCTCGCTCGCCTGCTCCACCACGCCGTCGGTCGCCCGCAGCATCTTCACCGCGCGGTCGATGCTCACCGGCGCGCCGATCTGGATGGCGCTCGCCGCGGTCGTCGCCGCCGTGATGGGCGCGTAGTGCTCATAGCCCGCCACGAAGGCCCGGTAGAGGGGGTTGGCCCGCTCGACCTGAGCCACGCAGAGCCTCGGGAGCCGGGAGATGAGCCCCAGGTCGCGCATCAGCATCAGCCCCTTGCCAAGCGCATACACGTTGCCGAGGTTGCCGCCCGGCACGACGATCCAGTCAGGGACCTCCCAGTCGAACTGCTGCACGATCTCGACGGCGACGGTCTTCTGCCCCTCGATGCGCAGGCTGTTCATCGAGTTGGCCAGGTAGATCGACCCGTCTTCGGTGAGCGACTGCACCACCTTCATGCAGCCGTCGAAGTCGGTGTCCAAGGAGAACACCATCGCCCCGTTGGCCAATGGCTGTAGCAGCTGGGCAATCGACACCTTGTTCTTTGGCAGCAGCACCAGCGAGGGGAGCCCCGCCGCCGCGCAGTACGCCGCCAGCGCCGCGGAGGTGTCGCCGGTGCTGGCGCAGGCCACCGCCCTCACGCTCCTGCCCCGGCGGATCATCTCCCGCACCGCGGAGACCAGCACGGTCATCCCGAGGTCCTTGAAGGAGCCCGTGTGGCTGTTGCCGCACTGCTTCACCCAGAGGTCGCGCAGCCCGATGGAGCGGCCGTAGCGCTCGGCCCACAGCAGGTTCGACCCGCCCTCGGCGAAGCTCACGATGCTCTCGTCGGCGATGCCCGGGTAGACCCACTCGCGCTTGCCCCAGACGCCCGAGCCGAAGGGCCACTCGGGGCGCATCCAGCGGCGCTCGAAGGCGGTCATCCAGGCCGCGGCGCTGCGGTCTCTCAGGGCCTCGACGTCGTGCTCCACGTCGAGGAGCGAGCCGCAGGCGCGGCAGCGGTAGATCACCTCGTCGAGGGCGTAGCGCTCTCCACACCCGGCGAAGCAGACGAAGCCCGCGCTGTACTTCATGGCGCCGCTACGTCTAGCAGAGTCGCTCCGCTCGCGCGCCACGCCGCCGTGATGTGCCCGATGATCTCCTCCACGCCGACCCCGCGGGTCACCTGCGCGAACACCGTCGGACCCTCCCTTCGCATCAGCTTCGCGTCGCGCGCCATCACCCCGAGGTCGGCCCCCACGTAGGGCGCGAGGTCGGTCTTGTTGATCACCAGCAGATCGCTCTGGGTGATGCCCGGACCTCCCTTGCGAGGGACCTTGTCCCCTCCCGCCACGTCGATCACATAGACGGTGTAGTCGACCAGCTCACGGCTGTACTGCGCCGCCAGGTTGTCGCCACCGCTCTCCACGAAGAGCAGCTCCGGGGAGACGTCTTCCATGAGCTGTTCGAGCGCGGCGAGGTTGGGGGAGATGTCCTCCCGGATCGCCGCGTGGGGGCAGCCGCCGGTCTGCACCGCGCGAATCTGCCCCGACGGGAGCGCCTCGTGTCGGGAGAGAAACTCCGCGTCCTCTTTGGTGAAGATGTCATTGGTGACCACCCCGAGCCGGTGCCGGTCGCGCAAGGCCCGGCAGAGCGCCAGCAGCAGGGCCGTCTTGCCGCTGCCGACAGGGCCGCCGATGCCCACGGTGAAGGCCCTCGCCGAGAAGTCCCTGGGGTGCGGCGCGTCGCGCTCGGCGTAGCGCCCTGGGTGGGCGTGGTGCTCGTGCGTGTGGTCGTGCGGGTGGTCGTGGTCGTCGTGCATCGGTCAACGGTCCTTCTGGTTCATGGGAGATGAACCCTCACGATTGAAACAACCTCGAATAGAGCGCGTCGTGGCCCATGCCCGCGGCCTCCACCAGCGGCGCGGTCTGCGCGGCGTCGTCCAAGCCCAGCGCCCCGCAGCGGGCCAGCACCGCCGCCTGCATCTCCTCTGCGCCCGCCTGGAGGCGCTGCGCCTCGAAGGGGCCGATCAGCCCCAATCGCACCGCCGCCGACGACACACCCCGCAGCGTCCAATGGAGCACCACCGCCTGCGACTCCTCGCGCCCGAAGCCCAGCGCCCCCAGCGTCACCCCCGCGGCGGGCCCCAGGTGAAGCGCCAGCCGCTCCCTCCGCGCCCGCTCACGGAGGGCGCCGAGGTCATCCGGGAAGATCCTCGCGCCCGCGTCGAGCAGCGCCCGCCCCTGCGCCCGGCTCGCCCGATTGGCCACATGGCTCGCCATGAACACATCGCTCAACCCGTCGAGCTCGCTCAGCGCCCCAGGGGACTCGTGCGCCGCCTTCACGAAGGGCAACACCCCGTAGCCCGCCTGCCAGAGCGCCTCTGCGATCATCCTTCGAACGCCAGCGCTCCCTCCCACCAGGGACAATTGCGCCATCGCCTCAAGCGCCCCGGAGTGCGCGAAGCCCCCGGTCGGAAGCGCCGAGTCGACCAGCTGCCACACCCGCCAGCGCGACGCGCCCTCCATCAGAACAACGAATACCGCTGGCCCAGGGCCACCACCGCCGCAGGATCACACCGCAGCAGCACCCCGTCCGCCCTCACGTCATAGGTCTCCGGGTCGACCTCGATATGGGGCAATGCGTCGTTGAGCCTCATGTCCCTCTTGCCCAGTCCGCGACACCCCTTCACCGCGGAGAGCGTCTTGTGAAGCCCGAGCCGCGCGGTGGTGCCTTCGATCAAGGCGCGCTGGGAGACGAAGGCCAGGCTGGTCGCCCCGACGGCCCTCCCCATCGCCCCGAACATCGGGCGCATGTACGACGGCTGCGGCGTCGGAATCGACGCCCCAGGATCGCCCATCTGCCCCCACGCCACGAATCCCCCCTTCAAGACGAGCTCCGGGCGCACCCCGAAGTACGCGGGCTTCCAGAGCACCAGGTCGGCCAGCTTGCCGGCCTCCACCGAGCCGACCTCGTGGGCGAAGCCGTGGGCGATGGCCGGGTTGATCGTGTACTTGGCCACGTAGCGCCGCACCCGCGCGTTGTCGTTGTCGCCGCTCTCTTCCGGCAACCGGCCGCGCTGCTCTCGCATCTTGTGGGCGGTCTGCCAGGTGCGGGTGATGACCTCCCCGACGCGCCCCATCGCCTGCGAGTCGCTGGCGATCATGCTGATGGCGCCGAGGTCGTGGAGGATGTCCTCCGCGGCGATGGTCTCTCCCCGGATGCGGCTCTCGGCGAAGGCCACGTCCTCGGGAATGCGCCGGTCGAGGTGGTGACACACCATCAGCATGTCGAGGTGCTCGTCGAGGGTGTTCACCGTGAAGGGACGGGTGGGGTTGGTCGAGCTCGGCAGCACGTTGGCTTCACCGCACACCCGGAGGATGTCCGGGGCGTGCCCTCCGCCCGCTCCCTCGGAGTGATAGGTGTGGATGGTGCGACCGCGGAAGGCCGCGATGGAGTCGTCGACGTAGCCCGACTCGTTGAGGGTGTCGGTGTGGATGGTCACCTGCACGTCCTCCGCCTCCGCGAAGTCGAGGCAGCACTCGATGGCCGAGGGGGTGGTGCCCCAGTCTTCATGGAGCTTGAGGCCGATGGCGCCGGCCCTCACCTGATCGTCCAGGCCCTCCCGGCGGGAGCTGTTGCCCTTGCCAGTGAGCCCGATGTTCAAAGGGAGTACGTCGGTGGCCTGGAGCATCAGCCCAAGGTGGTGCGCGCCCGGAGTGCATGTGGTGGCGTTGGTCCCGGTGACGGGGCCGGTTCCGCCGCCGACGAAGGTGGTCACCCCGCTCGCGAGCGCCTCATCGGCCTGCTGGGGACAGATGAAATGGATGTGCGCGTCGATGGCCCCGGCGGTCACGATGCGCCCCTCCGCGGCGAGCGCCTCGGTGGTCACCCCGACGATCATCCCAGGGGTCACGCCCGCCATCACCGCGGGGTTGCCCGCCTTGCCGATGCCGACGATGCGACCTCGCTTGATGCCGATGTCGGCCTTGTAGATGCCGGTCCAGTCGACGATGAGGGCGTTGGTGATCACCAGGTCGAGGGCGTCGTCGTCGCGCACCCCGGCGGCCTGCCCCATGCGGTCGCGAAGCACCTTGCCGCCGCCGAACTTGCACTCGTCGCCGTAGGTCGTCGCGTCGCGCTCGACCTCCACGATGAGCCCGGTGTCCCCGAGCCTCACCCTGTCTCCCGTGGTGGGACCGAACATCGCCGCGTAGCTGCTCCTCGGAACCCAGACGCTCATGACCGCACCCCCACGCGAACCAGGGACACCGAGCGCTCCTCGCCCGGTTCGAAGCGCACCGCCGTCCCCGCAGGGATGTCCAGACGGGTATGGGCCGCGGCGGCGCGGTCAAAGGACAAGGCGCGGTTGGTCTCCTCAAAGGGGAAGTGACTCCCCACCTGAATGGGACGGTCTCCCGTGTTGGTCACCTGCAAGGTCAACGTCTCCCGCCCCGCGTTGAGCTCGATGGAGCCCTCCTTCACCAGCCATTCCCCAGGGGTCACCGCCTCGGGATCACCCGAGGAGGCACGGCGTTCGGGCACCGGGAGGAAGCTCCCATAGAGGGCCAGCGAGAGGTCGCCGTGCTCCGAGGCGATGGGCCGATGAACGGTCACCAGCTTGGTGCCATCGGGGAAGGTCCCTTCCACCTGCACCTCCTCCAGCATCTCGGCCACTCCCGGCATCACGTCGGAGTGGCCCAGGAGCTGGCGCCCCAGGTCCATGAGCTCGGCCACCGTGCGGCCGTCGCGGATGAACTCCAGGAGCTGCGTCGCCAGCAGCGCCGTGGCCTCCGGGACGTTGAGCCTCAGCCCTCGCGCCAGCCGCTTCTGTGCAAGGAAGCCGGCCGAGTGGAGGAGCAGCTTGTCGAGATCGCGCGGGGTGAGGTGCATGACGGCCGGGCGCAGCCTAACGCGCCCTGCCGCGCTGCGTTACCAACGCCGTGTAAACGGGTCGTCGCCGATGAGCTCCGCCACGAAGGCGAGGTGCGAGCGCGCGGCGCCGAGGGCCGCGGCGGCGGTGGAGGCTGCGATGCGGACGAGGGCTCCGCCGTCGAGGGGGGAGGCGGACTCGATGCGACCGGGGTGGGCGCCGGGGCTCGTGCGGCCGACTCGGTCGAGCAGCGCCGCGGCGAAGGGTGCGACGCGATCGCCCAGGAGCACCAGGGTGGCGAGGGCGTCGAAGCCGCAGAGGCGAGCGTCGAGCGGGCCGTGCGAGGGGTCGAGGAGCACCCGGTCGGAGAGCGCGAGGCGGCCGTCGCGGCGCACGTCGAGGCGGCTGGCGTAGCGGGAGAATTGCCAGCGCTCCCCGCGGGAGATACGGCCAGCGTGGAGGGCGTCGAGGAGCACGAGGGAGGCGCCGGGGGCGAGGTCGACGTCGATGCGCTGCGAGTAGGAGGCGCCCGCGAAGCAGACCACCGGGTCGGGGAGCAGCACCGCGAGGGCGCCGTCGTCGAGGCGGAGCCCGGTGCGCTGGGATGATCCTCGGGGGCCGCGGAAGACCTTGGTGCTGGCCTGGGTGGCGAGCATGAGGGAGGCGCCGGGGCCGACGTGGGCGTGGAGGGAGAGGGCGTCGCCGTCGACGAGGCCGCCGCCATACGAGGTGGTGTATGCCCAGAGGGCGTCGCCGCGGTTGTCGGGGAGCAGGAGGCGCAGGGGGCTGTCGGCGCGAGCGCGGGTGGCGACGCTGCGGCCGCGCACCCGGGAGACGGTGAGGGCGCCGTGGCCGGAGGGGGTCACTCCGGCGACGCGCCGAACGATGCGGCGAGCGCCCGCGCCTCGACGATGTTGTCCTCGATGGAGCAGTAGGTCCATCCGCCGTAGCGGCCGATGGAGTACACGCCGTGGGCGCGCAGGTCGCCCGAGACGCGAGAGTGCTCGGCCATGGAGGCTCGGGTGATGTGCACATAGGCCGGGTCCATCACCACGGAGTGGTGGGCGACCAGCTTGTGCTCGTCGATGACGCCGGCCTTCTTCAGGTCGGCGAGCACCCTCTCCCGGGTGGCCTCGACGTCGACCGGGGCGTCCTTGGCGAATCCGACCTCGACGTAGAGGCTGAGGCGGTCGGTGTCGAAGATGTTGTCGTAATAGCCGATGCGATAGAAGGTGATGTCCCGGGAGGGGTAATAGACCCAGTGGACGTCCTTCTTCCCCTTGCGGTCGAAGCCCAGGTTGAAGACCAGGACCTTGTTCCAGGTGAAGGCGGAGCGGTCGTGGGGGACGGCGGCGATGTCGACCAGCCTGGGAAACGGCGCCGAGGAGACCAGTCGCTCATATCGGATGGAGCGCTTCGAGGTGCGCGCCACCCGATTGGGAACATCAATGGAGAGGAGCGCCTCTTCCAGGGCGATGCGCGACGGGTCGACCGCGCTGGCGATGGCCTTCACATACTCGATGGCTCCGCCCGCGGGGTAGGTGAAGGTCGAGTTGTACGAGGCGTTGTCCGCGGCCTTCATGTTGCGGATGATGTCCGTGAGGTCGGCGTGCGGGAAGAACCTCCCCATGGCGTCGCGGTCGAGCGTGGCGAGGTCGCAGGCGTAGAGCTTCTCGTTGTAGGGAATGAGAAACTTCTCCGCGATGGAGCGACCGAAGCGGCCGTAGAGCATCTCCTTGAAGTTGGTCTCCGGGGCCTGCGCTCCGCCGACGCGGGCGAAGTACAGGTCGTAGAGGCAGTCGATGAAGTCCTGCTGCGGGAGCTGGTGGATGTTCTTCTGGAAGGGGAAGTCGATGGTGTGGCCGTCGAGGTCGATGAAGGTCTTCTTCGCGACGACGCGAACCTCCTGATCGCCCATGCGCGCCCGCAGCCAGGCCTCGATCTCGGGGTGCTTGAAGTGGAAGAAGTGCCCCGAGTAGTCCCAGACGAAGCCGTCGCGCTTGACGGTCTTGCAGTACCCGCCGATCTCCCGGTCGGCCTCCAGCACGAGGTAGTCGGTGCCCGGGAGCGCGGCCGCCGTGGCGAGCCCGCTGACCCCCGCCCCCACGATGAGCGTCTGAACGGATTCCATGCCCGACTCTATAGGTCAGGAGCGCGCCTGAGCACTACCGGGTTTCAGCCCGCCGGGGAGCCGTCGTCGCCGGCCGGTCCGCCGCGCTCCACGCGGGCCTCGTCGCGCTCTCGCCGCGAGGGGTTCACCCTCACCAGGCCGTGGTCTCCGTCGACCAGGGCCACGTCGCCGTCGCTCGCCCAGTTGTAGATCCCCGCGGCCTCGCAGACCGTCGGCACGCCGATGAGCTCGACGATGGCGCGCACCTTCCCGGGGCCCACCGGGCCGGAGAGCACCAGCGCCGCCGGGTGGGAGCGCGCCGCCAGCAGCAGCTCGAAGACCGTCACCGTCTCGCCCACCCACACGGCCCCCTTCGGCACCGCGGGCGCCTCCTCGTGGGAGAGCATCGCCCGCAGCGCGTCGCAGAGCTCGGACATCTCCATCGCCCGCTCGGTGATCATCGGCACGTCGGTGATGCGCGCCGCCCGGGTCGCCTCGCGCGCCACCTGCGCCAGGGCGTGGCCGAGCCCGCGGCCCTTCGCCAGCTCGAGGGTGCGCTCGCTGAAGCGCGCGTCGTCGAGGATGGTGCGAGTCAGGGTGAGGAAGCTCGCGTCGATGCCCCGCCGCTCCGCCGCCCGGGCGTGCGAGTCGAGCGTGGCCTCGCAGGAGTGGAGGGCCCGCTCCAGGGCCTTCGCCTGGTCGCGGGCGCTGGCCTTCGCGTCGGCGGTCGAGGCGCGGGGGGAGGGGCGCTGCACGGCGGAGAGGATGCCCAGCGCGCGGCCCGCGACCAGGGAGCGGCCGGGGACGGTGACGCGGCGGGTTCCGGTCGGGCGTGGGTGCGCGGAGGGAGCGGGGTCGCTCGCGACGATGCGGGCGCGCTCCAGCAGCGGGGCGATGGCGCCGCCGAGGGCCATGAGGAGCTCGACGTCCGAGGCGGAGTAGGCGCCCTGACGGCGCTGCACCACGAGCGCGCCGGCCGCCCCGTGGGGGCCAGGGACGGGGATCGCCAGGAAGGCCGGGAAGCGCTCCTCGCCGAGCATGGAGAAGGGGCGGAAGCGGGCGTGGTCGGGCGCGATGTCGGCGGAGACCGGGCGCAGGCACTCGACGGCCATGCCGACCAGGCCCTCGCCGGGGCCGAGGCGCACCTCGCCGAGGGCGCTGGTGGTGAAGCCCACGTTGCCGCGCATCACCAGGCCGTCGCCCTCGCGCAGGTAGAGCGAGCACACGTCGCTGCGGAAGACGGCGGCGACGCGGCGAGGGACCTCGTCGAGCAGGTCGGTGAGCGGGCGAGGGCGTGCGAGGGCGTGCACCAGGTCGACGACGGCGTCGAGGCGCTCGACCCCGCGGCCGTGGATGGTGGGCGTCACGCCCGAGGCGGAGAGGGAGTCGGAGGGAGCGTCGGTGGACATCGGTGGCGCGGAGGGGAGCCAAGCACGGGCGAGCGCGCGGGGGCAATGGGCGTGAGGGGGCCGAGAGGCGGGTGGGATGGGGGGGGGCGCGAGGGGGGGCGGTTGACCCGCGTGACGAGGGGCTGAGAGCCTCTGGTGCCGTGGCTCTGCTTTCTTCGATCGAGGCTTCTGCGCGGGAGCTCGCTGCTCGGAGTCGCCCTTCGAACATATGGAGCGAGGCCGAGAGCATCCTCGCGTTCCTGCTGCTCGTGTACCTCGACCCCGCGCGACTGGGCGGCACCAAAGACAAGCGAGCTCAGCATGCCGCCGTCGTCGCTCTAGCGAGCATCACGGGCCGCTCTGAGAACGCCGTGGTGATGAAGGTGCAGAACCAGCGGTACGTGCTGACCGATGGCGTGCGCGGCCTCCCTGGGAGGAGTGCGCGTGATCGCGACGTCGTCGAGTCGTACGCACACCACCTCGACGATCTCTGGGTGGCTGTCGAGACGATGAGGCGGTCTCTGCCGGGCTTGCCAGCGCTGCTCGGCGCGCTGGGCTATGGCGTTGGGGAAGCCTCGGCCGATGGCATGGAAGCGCCGCTCGACGAGGTCGTTCGTCAGGCGCCTCTCGCGCTGCCTGATGGCGGCACTTCGGTGCGTCGAGAGGTGCTCGCCCGCCGCGGCCAGAGGCCTTTCCGTGAGCGCGTCCTCGCAAACTACCAGGGCCAGTGCGCGGTCTGTGAGCTTCGCCCGGCGACGCCCCGATCGGCGAGCTTGTTCCTGCGTGCGGGGCACATTCGGCCATGGTCGGTCGCGAATGACCACCAGCGACTCGACCCGGCCAACGGGCTCTCGCTGTGCGTCGTGCATGATCGGGCGTTCGAGGGTGGACTGTTCACCCTCACGGATGCCCTGATGGTGGTTGTGGCTCCTCGCGCGTCGGAGCTGTTCAAGGACAAGGGCTCCTCCGACAAGGTGTTCGACGGTCTCCGTTCGAGAATCGAGCCGCATCGGAAGGACTTCGAGAAGCCCGGCGCGGATTACCTCGCGTTCCATCGGGAGACGATCTTCGATCGCGCAGCCTGGGCTTCGTGAGATGCCAGTCGAGGAGTCGAGTAGCGGCGTGAGCGATCGCGCGGGCCTCGCTCTCGGGGGATGTTCTTGACGATGTCGATGAGCTTCCGGGCCTGCGAGGGAGAGAGCAGCTTCTCGGCGTCGAGGTACGCCTCCAGGCTCGCGTGGCCGTCGGCCGCGTAGAGCTTCGCCCTCGCGATCTCCGTCAGCGCGACGCCGATGTCGTAGAAGCTCTCCACCACCGTCGCGAGCCGACGGCGGATGAGCGCGCTCAGCGAGGTGGAGCTTCTTGCGCCGCGCGGCGAGCGCGTCGCGCTTCGTGGCCTCGATGAGCTTGCGGGCGCCCGTGGCGGTCCTGGTCGTTGCCATCGTTGGGGTACTCCTCCTGCGGGCGGAGCCTACGTCCGGGTAGGGCTACGCCGCGCGTCGAAGTGGCTGTCGGCGACCAGAGCAAAGCCCCTGAGCGTTCGCGAGGGAACGAGCCCACCCACGCCCTCCCAGCGCGGCCTCGCCCGGAGGGGAGCGATCGACCACGCCCTCCCAGCGCGGCCTCGCCCGGAGGGGAGCGACCGACCACATCAACCCAATGCATCTTCGTCGCGACGAGCTTCGTCATCGAGTGGGAACCGACGAAGAATCGTTCTCGGATTCGGAGCCCGTCGCCCACGAGCCGCATCGGGCTGACGGTGTCGGTCGCTCCCCTCCGGGCGAGGCCGCGCTGGGAGGGCGTGGTCGGTCGCTCCCCTCCGGGCGAGGCCGCGCTGGGAGGGCGTGGTCGGTCGCTCCCCTCCGGGCGAGGCCGCGCTGGGAGGGCGTGGTCGGTCGCGGTCTGGCTCCGGGGTACTGACGGCCTCCCGGTCGTACCGACGGACCTCTCGCCGACGGGCTCCCGGTCGTACCGGGGCTGCGCCCTCAGCGCCCGTCCGGCGCCCGTGTGGCGCTGCCCCGCGGCGCGGTCCTACACTCGCACGGCCCCCAATGACGAACCCGAAGACCGCGCCCGGTCCGTTTCGCACGCACCAGCTCTCGTCGGGCGATCCCTACGAGCTCTCTCGAGGACACGCCCTCTTCGCCGCTCCGACGGGCCACGACGGCGCCGGACCCAACCTCCGCGGCGGCCTCGTGCTCGACACCGACCCCCTCGCTCCCGCCGTGGGCGTCGACGCGGGCATCGCCCTCTCCCCCGACACCATGCGCGCCCCCGACCTCGCCGTCGGTCTCGGCCCCGAGCGTCCCGGCTGGGGCACCACCGCCCCGCCGCTCGCGGTCGAGTACGCCTCCGTCGGTCAGGACGAGGCCGAGCTCCAACAGAAGATCACCGAGCTCCACGCCGCCGGCACCCGCTGGGTCTGGGTCGTTCGTCTGGTCGGTCCTCGCCGCGTCGAGGTCTACGAGAAGGGCGTGGCCGTGAAGGTCGTGGGCTCGGGGCAGTCGCTCACCGCGCCGGGCGTGCTCCGCAACGCCGTCGCCATCGAGGCCCTCTACGACCGCGAGGCGGCCCACGAGGTCGCGCTCCGCAACCTCCTCCAGCGCAGGGGGTACGAGAGCCTCGACGCCGTCCGCTCCGAAGGCCGCGAGGAGGGCCGCGAGGAGGGCCGCGAGGAGGGCCGCGAGGAGGGCGCCCGCTCGGTGCTCCGCGCCGCCCTCGGTGCCCGCGCCTGGACCCTCTCCCCCGCGCAGTCGTCTCGCCTCGACGCCTGCCACGACCTCGCCCAGCTCACCGCCTGGACCGTGCGCGCCATCACCGCCGCCACCGTCGACGACGTCTTCGCCTGACGCTCCCGCCCCCCCCCTCCGGCTACGACGCCGCACCCTCCGTCACCCGCTCCGTCAGGCCTCGTTATCCCCACTCGCGGTTTGCCACGTCGCGTCACCTGACTATCATGCGTCGCGTCAATGGCACTTCCTCCAGCCCAGGGCCTCTACGATCCCAACCACGAGCACGACGCCTGCGGCCTCGGCTTCGTCGCCCGGCTCGACCGCCGCGCCACGCACGACACCGTCACGCAGGCCTTGGAGATCCTCGCGAGGCTCACCCATCGCGGCGCCGCGGGCTGTGACCCGTACACCGGCGACGGCGCCGGGGTGATGCTCCAGATCCCCCACGACCGCTACGCCGACGAGATGGCCCGCCAGGGGGTGCGCCTCCCGGAGCCCGGCAACTACGCCGTCGCGATGTGCTTCCTCTCCGCCGACCCCGCCCGTCGCCGCCGCATGGAGGCCATCCTCGAGGCCGCCGTCGAGCACCACGGGCAGCGGGTGCTCGGCTGGCGCGACGTCCCCACCGACGCGAGCGCCATCGGCCCGATGGCCCGCGACACCATGCCCGCCATCCGGCAGCTCTTCATCGGCCGCGAGGGCCCGCGCGAGGGCTTCGACCGCACGCTCTTCATGGTGCGAAAGCGCGCCGGGCGCACCGCCAGCGTCACCCTCGGCGGCGACGACTTCTACCTCTGCTCCTGCTCGTCCCGCACCGTCGTCTACAAGGGCCTGATGCTCGCCGAGCAGCTCGGGGACTTCTACCCCGACCTGCTCGACCCCCGCACCGTCACCCGCCTCGCGGTGGTGCACTCTCGCTTCAGCACCAACACCTTCCCGAGCTGGGAGCGGGCGCACCCCTTCCGCTACCTGGCCCACAACGGCGAGATCAACACCCTCAACGGCAACCGCGCCTGGATGCGCGCCCGCGAGGCCCTCTTGGAGTCGCCCCACTTCGGCGAGGCCATCGAGGACTTCAAGCCCATCATCCGATCGAGCGGGTCGGACAGCGCCTCGCTCGACAACGTCGTCGACTTCCTCGTCGCCAGCGGCCGCAGCCTGCCGCACGTGATGATGATGCTCGTGCCCGAGGCGACCGGTGACGAGGCGATGCCGCCCGAGCGCAAGGCCTTCTACGACTACCACGCGTGCCTCATCGAGCCCTGGGACGGCCCCGCCGCGCTGGCCTTCTCCGACGGCGACCTCGTGGGCGCCATGCTCGACCGCAACGGGCTGCGCCCCGCCAAGTGGGCCGTCACCAGCGACGGGCTGGTGGTGCTCGCCAGCGAGCTCGGGGTGCTGCCCCTCGACCCGGCCACCGTGGTGCAGAAGGGGAGGGTGAAGCCGGGGAGGATGTTCCTGGTGGACACGCGCGAGGGGAGGGTCTTGCGCGACGAGGAGGTGAAGCACCGGGTGGCCACGCGCCAGCCGTACCGCGCCTGGCTCGCGGAGAACCGCATCGACCTCGACGAGCTCCCCCCCGCCCGCAGCGCGTACACCCTCTCCCCCGACGACCTCCCGCGGCTCCACCAGGTCTTCGGCTACACCGAGGAAGACCTCACCCGGGTGCTCCCTCCGATGGCCGCCACCGCCGAGGAGGCCACCGGCTCCATGGGCGTCGACGCGCCGCTCGCCGTGCTCTCCGAGCGCCCGCAGAGCCTCTTCCGGTACTTCAAGCAGCAGTTCGCCCAGGTGACCAACCCCCCCATCGACCCCATCCGCGAGGCGGTGGTGATGTCGATGACCAGCTCCGTCGGCGGCGAGGGCAACCTCCTCGACGAGACCCCGAAGCAGTGCCGCATGGTGCAGCTCAAGCACCCGGTGCTCACCAACGACGACGTCGCCAGGCTGCGACGCAGCGTGCCCGCCGACTTCCACGCCTGCACCCTCGCGATGCGCTTCGCCCGCCCCCCCCAGGACGACCCCCGCAGCCCGGGGTCGCGCCTCCGAGAGGCCCTCGACACCCTCTGCCGCGAGGCCCGCGCTGCGGTCCTCTCGGGCGCCTCGCTGCTGATCCTCTCCGACCGCGACGTGGGCCCGGGGCACGTCCCCATCCCCTCGCTGCTGGCGCTCGGCGCGGTGCACCACTACCTCATCCGAACGGGCCTTCGCATGAAGGTCGGCATCGTCGTGGAGTCGGCCGAGCCCAGGGAGGTGAGCCACCTCGCGCTGCTGGTGGGCTACGGCGCGGGCGCGGTCAACCCCTACCTCGCCATGGAGACCGTGGCCGACCTCGCCCGCTCCGGGGTGCTCTCCGGAGAGCCCGACGCGGCCGTGAAATACTATGTGAAGGCCCTGGTGAAGGGCCTCCAGAAGGTGATGTCCAAGATGGGCATCAGTGCGGTCTCGTCCTACCAGGGCGCGCAGATCTTCGAGGCCGTCGGCGTCGACCAGGCCGTCATCGACCGCTACTTCGCAGGCACCTCGTCGCGCATCCGAGGCGTCGGGCTCGACGAGATCGCCCGAGAGGCCCTCGCCCGCCACGACCGCGCCTACGGAGCTCACCCCGAGGCCCACCTCGACGTGGGGGGACTGATCCACCTGCGCACGAAGGGCGAGGGGCACCTCTGGACCGCGAGCACCATCTCCGGGCTGCAGCGCGCGGTGCGCGAGGGCGACGGAGACACCTACGCGGCGTGGGCCAGGGAGATCAACGAGCAGGGAGGGCGGCTGCTCACCCTCCGAGGCGCGTGGGACCTCGTGGCCCCGCCTGGCAACGCCCCGGTGCCCCTGGAGGAGGTCGAGGCCGCGGTGGAGATCGTGAGGCGCTTCGCGACCGGGGCGATGAGCTTCGGGTCGATCTCCAAGGAGGCCCACGAGACCCTCGCCGTCGCGATGAACCGGGTGGGCGCACGCTCCAACACGGGCGAAGGCGGCGAGGACCCGGAGCGCTTCATCCCGCTGCCCAACGGGGACTCCAAGCGCTCGGCCATCAAGCAGGTGGCCTCCGGGCGCTTCGGGGTGACGGCGCACTATCTGGTCAACGCCGACGAGATCCAGATCAAGATGGCCCAGGGGGCCAAGCCCGGGGAGGGCGGTCAGCTCCCTGGACACAAGGTCGACGCGGTGATCGCGAGGGTGCGCCACTCGACGCCGGGGGTGACGCTGATCTCCCCGCCGCCTCACCACGACATCTACTCCATCGAAGACCTGGCGCAGCTCGTCTTCGACCTTCGCAACGTGAACCCCACCGCGCGCATCAGCGTGAAGCTGGTCTCCGAGGCGGGCGTCGGGACGGTCGCCGCGGGCGTGGCCAAGGCCCTGGCCGACGTGATCCTGATCTCCGGTCACGACGGGGGGACTGGCGCCGCGCCGCTGACCTCCATCCACCACGCCGGGACCCCATGGGAGCTGGGGCTCGCCGAGGCCCAGCAGGTGCTGGTGCTCAACGGCCTCCGAGGCCGGGTGCGCCTGCAGGTGGACGGCCAGATGCGCACCGGGCGAGACGTGGTGGTGGGCGCGCTGCTGGGGGCCGAGGAGTTCGGGTTCAGCACCGGTCCTCTGGTGGCGATGGGCTGTCTGATGATGCGCAAGTGTCACCTCAACACCTGCCCCGTCGGCATCGCCACGCAGGACCCTGAGCTGCGAAGGCGCTTCTCTGGCGCCCCGGAGCACGTCATCCGCTATCTCTTCTTCGTGGCCGACGAGGTGCGTGCGCTCCTCGCCTCGCTGGGCTTCCGCTCGCTCGAAGAGGCGGTCGGCAGGGTGGAGTGCATCGCCCCGAAGAAGCCCGAGGGAGCCCCGGTAGGCGGTTGGTGGAAGGCCCGCCGGCTGGACTTCAGCGAGGTGCTCTACCGCCCGAAGGAGGCCGCGACGAGCGCGCTTCACTGCGTGGAGCCCGTCGATCACAACCTCAGCGCGGTGCTCGACCGCTCGCTCGCCCCGAGGGCCGAGGGCGCCCTTGAGCGTGGGGAGCGGGTGTCCCTGGAGACTCCCATTCGCAACAGCGATCGGGCCTTCGGGGCGATGCTTTCTGGAGAGATCGCGCGGCGCCACGGCGAGGCGGGCCTCGCGGACGACACCCTGGTGATCACCGCCCACGGGAGCGCGGGGCAGTCCTTCGGCGCCTTCGGCGCTCCGGGCCTGACGCTGGCGCTCTGGGGAGACGCCAACGACTACGTCGGCAAGGGGCTGTCGGGCGCGGTGCTGGCGATCCGCCCACCGGAGGCCTCGCCCTTCGAGCACGAGTCGCAGGTGATCGTCGGCAACACGGTGCTCTACGGGGCGACCCGGGGGAGGGCCTTCTTCAACGGCCGCGCGGGGGAGCGCTTCGCGGTGCGCAACAGCGGCGCGGCGGCGGTGGTGGAGGGCGTCGGCGACCACGGCTGCGAGTACATGACCGGAGGGACGGTCGTGGTGCTGGGCTCGACGGGCCGCAACTTCGCCGCGGGCATGAGCGGCGGAGTGGCCTATGTGTTCAATGAAGACGGCGGCTTCGCGGCGCGCTGCAACCCCGACACGGTGGCGCTGGAGGCCCTGAGCGAAGACGACGTCCAGGCGCTGCGCTCGCTGGTGGAGGAGCACTGCCTGCGCACCGGGAGCCCGAAGGCGAAGGCGCTGCTGGGGCGCTGGGCAGAGTCCGTGGGGCGCTTCGTGAAGGTGATGCCCGAGGAGCTTCGCCGGGCGCAGGCGGCGCAGCGGGCGAAGGCCGAGGGCGCGGCGACGGTCGAGGCGAGGGCGTAATGGGACGACCGCGAGGGTTTCTTGAGATCCGTCGCTCGAAGGCGGAGTCGCGGCCGGTGGCGGTGCGGGTGCATGACTGGAAGGAGCTCGACCTGTCGCCGCCGGAGCCAGCGGTGAGGGAGCAGGCGGCGCGCTGCATGGACTGCGGGGTGCCCTTCTGCATGGGGGGCGTGGCGCCTGCCGTGAAGACGGGTTGTCCCTTGGGCAACCTGATTCCGGACTTCAATGACCTGGTGATGAAGGGTCGCTGGGAGGAGGCCTCGGCGGAGCTTCACGAGACCAACAACTTCCCCGAGGTGACGGGGAGGGTGTGCCCCGCTCCCTGCGAGGGGAGCTGCGTGCTGGCCCTGGGGAGCATCCCCACCGAGGGCGGCCGGGAGGCGCCCGGGGCGGTGAGCATCAAGCTGATCGAGAAGGAGATCGCCGACCGGGCGATGGCCCAGGGGAGCGCTCTGGCGCCGAGGGTGTCGGCGGTGCGCAGCGGCAGGCGCGTGGCGGTGGTGGGGTCGGGCCCTGCGGGGCTGGCGTGCGCGCAGCAGCTCGCCCGGCTGGGGCACGACGTGACGGTGTACGAGCGCGACGACCGGCTGGGGGGACTGCTGCGCTACGGCATCCCCGACTTCAAGCTGGAGAAGGCGAACCTCGACGCGCGGGTGAAGCAGATGAGCGCCGAGGGCGTGGTGTTTCGCACGGGCGTCCGCGTGGGGGAGGACCTCTCCGGGGAGACCCTGCGCGGGGGCTGCGACGCGGTGGTTCTGTGCGGCGGGGCGATGGTGCCGAGGGCGCTGGAGGTCCCTGGGGCCGGGGCCGAGGGGGTGGTGCAGGCGATGGTCTACCTCACCCAGCAGAACCGCCGTGTGGCGGGGGACATGGTTCCCGACCGGGACGCGGTGCTGGCCACCGGGCGCCGGGTGGTGGTGCTGGGCGGCGGGGACACTGGCTCGGACTGCGTGGGCACGGCGATACGCCAGGGGGCGAGGAGCGTCACCTCCCTGGAGCTGATGCCCCGGCTCCCGGACGAGCGCGCCCCGGGCAACGCGTGGCCCGAGTGGCCGTGGGTGTTTCGCACGTCGAGCTCCCACGAGGAGGGCGGCGAGCGGGAGTTCGGGGTGCTGACGAAGCGGGTGCGCGCCGACGCCCACGGCCGGGTGGAGGCGCTGGAGGTGGTGCGCGTCGAGCGCAAGCGGGGGGTGATGACGGAGGTCGCTGGGAGCGAGCACGACATCGCCTGCGACCTGGTGCTGCTGGCCATGGGCTTCGTCGGATCGTCGAGGGAGGGCCTGTTGACGCAGCTCGGAGTGGCGATGGACGGCCGAGGCAACGTGCTGGCGGACGACCACGTCACCTCGGCGCCGGGGGTCTTCGTGGCGGGTGACATGCGAAGAGGGGCCTCGCTGGTGGTGTGGGCGATCGCCGAGGGTCGCCGCGCGGCCGAGCGGGTGGACGCCTGGCTGGGGGCGACGGCGAGGTAAAGGAGGGCCAGCGCGCCGTTGTGACATCGGGTTGCGCGACGACCGTCGGGGCGGTGTCAGGCGCCGCGGTTGAAGCTCACCGTGGTGCTCGCCTGGAAGGCCTCGCCCGGGCCGACCCACGGGAGCCACAGGCCCGCGCGCACGAGGCACTGCGCGAGGTCGGGCGCCTGCGGGTCTCGCACGTCGACGTGCGTGGTGCGCCCCTGGGCGTCGACGTGGAGGGTGACCGCGAGGGTGCGGTCGGTGAGGGTCGGGTGATCGAGGACGGCGCGGTCCCAGCAGCGGCGGAGCTGCGGTCCGCGGGAGAAGGCGGCGAGCAGGCGGCCCCGGCGCTCGGCGGTGTCGGGCGGCGCGGGCGCGTGGGGCGACGCCGCGGCGACTCGGCGCGCGCCGGCCGAGCGGGGGCGGTCGCGGCCGGCGGAGGGCATCGGGACGGCGAGCAGACAGGCGAGCGCGAGCGCGCCGAGGGGGTGGCGTGACATAGGGGCGTTTCCTCCCGGAGCGAGCGCGAGGGGGGGGTGGCGCGCCGCGGCTGATGGGCCTTGTTGCGACGCCGGGGAGCGGCGTTCAGCGGCGCTGGCGGGTGTCCCCAGCATCCCCGACGCGGCCGCCGCCTCCGCCGCGCGGCAGCGTCGGTGAATCCCTCGACGCGCGGCGTCGACGCGCCGTAGTGTGTCGCCCCTTACGACCATGAGCGACCCAGAGCACACCAAAGGCACGGCCCCCCGGACGGACGACGGACCCGGCAACTTCGTCGATGACCTCGTGCGCGACGACCTCGCGGCGGGCCTCAACGGCGGTCGGCTGATGACCCGCTTTCCCCCGGAGCCCAACGGCTATCTCCACCTTGGCCACGCCAAGTCGATCACCCTCAACTTCGGGCTCGCGCAGCGCCACGGCGGGGTGTGCAACCTCCGCTTCGACGACACCAACCCGGCCACCGAGGAGGTGGAGTACGTCGAGTCGATCAAGGCCGACGTGCGCTGGCTCGGCTACGAGTTCGGAGAGCGGCTGTACTTCGCCTCGGACTACTTCGAGCAGCTCTACGCCTGGGCCGAGAAGCTCATCGGCGAGGGCCGCGCCTACGTCGACTCGCAGGACCTGGAGGCCATCCGCGCGGGCCGCGGGGACTTCCACCGCCCCGGGGTGAACAGCCCCTTCCGAGACCGCTCGGTGGCGGAGAACCTCGACCTCTTCCGGCGGATGCGCGCTGGGGAATTCCCCGACGGCGCCCACGTGCTGCGCGCGAAGATCGACATGGCCTCGAAGGACCTCAACCTCCGCGACCCGTTGATGTACCGGATCCGCCATGCGACGCACCATCGCACCGGGGACAAGTGGTGCATCTACCCGATGTACGACTGGGCGCACGGGGAGAGCGACGCCATCGAAGGGGTGACGCACTCCATCTGCACCCTGGAGTTCATCAACCACAGGGGGCTGTACGAGTGGTTCCTGGAGGCGATCGGGGTCGAGCAGAGGCCGAAGCAGATCGAGTTCGGCAAGCTCAACCTGTCGTACACGGTGCTCTCCAAGCGGCGCATGAAGGAGCTTGTCGAGGGCGGCCATGTGAGCGGTTGGGATGATCCCCGGATGCCGACGCTGGCGGCGGTGCGGCGGAGGGGGTTCACCCCGGAGGCGCTGAGGGCCTTCTGCGAGCGCGTGGGCGTGTCGAAGCGCGACGGCGTGGCGGACGTGACGCTGCTCGAGCACGCGGTGAGGGAGGACCTCAACGCGCGCTCCCCGCGGGTGATGGGGGTGCTGCGACCGCTGAAGGTGATCATCGAGAACCTCCCGGAGGGAGAGGTGATCTGGTTCGACGCGGCGGTGCACCCCGAGCACCCGGAGCTGGGGACGAGGAGGGTTCCCTTTTCGAGGGAGCTGTTCATCGAGCGGGAGGACTTCATGGAAGACCCGCCGAAGAAGTTCTTCCGGCTGAGCGTGGGGCGCGAGGTTCGTCTTCGCTACGCGTGCTTCATCACCTGCACCGGGGTCGAGAAGGACCCGGCCACGGGGGAGGTCACCGCGCTTCGCTGCACCTGGGATCCGGCGACGAAGGGCGGCGACTCACCCGACGGCCGCAAGGTGAAGGGCACCCTCCACTGGGTGAGCGCGGCGCACGCGGTGGACGCCGAGGTGCGGCTCTACGACCGGCTCTTCAAGGTCGAAGACCCGATGGAGGTCCCGGAGGGCGGGAGCTGGAAGGACCACCTCAACACCGAGTCGTTGACCGTGCTCAAGGGCTGCAAGCTGGAGCCTTCGCTCTCGGGCGCGGCGCCGGGCGAGCGCTTCCAGTTCGAGCGCATGGGGTATTTCTGCGCGGACACGCGCGACTCCAGCGCCGGGGCGCTGGTGTTCAACCGCACCATCGGGCTCGCCGACTCGTGGGCCAAGATGGTGGCCGCCAACAAGGTGGGGTGAACGCCCATCCCTCTCAACGATGCCGATGGGCCCGTCCTTCAGGGCTTTCCCTTCTACACATCTCGCGGCCTGGGGTACGGCGTGAGGCCTCTGCATCGGCGCGCAGCGCCTGACCCCAGGCAACATCAGGTGGTCACCTTCGCGCGACGCGAAGGTTGCAAGGAGAACGGGGAGGCGCGGCGACGGCCGCGGAGCAGAGCGAGCGCGACGGTCAGCCGTTCTGGGCCGTGCGAGGAGGGCGACAGCGCCTGGCCTTGCAACCTTCGCGTCGCGCGAAGGTGACCACCTGATGTTGCCTGGGGTCAGGCGCTGCACGCCGATGCAGAGGCCCCACGCCGTACCCCAGGCCGCGAGATGTGTAGAAGGGAAAGTCCTTCAGGGCGCGGTGACGGGCCCATCGGCACCGTAGAGAGGGCATGGGGGTGAAACCCCTCCGCGTGAACGCCTCCCCCCTCGCCGGGCAACGCTTGAAGGGCGCTGCGGGATGGTCTAGTCCGCCCCGTCGGCTTCGATCCCCGCAGAGGAGACGTTCATGCAGCAGGTCGTTCAGGAAGTGCGCACGGGCAAGACCGGCGTCCGTGAGATCCCCGCGCCGGTAGCGGCCGCAGGGCAGGTGGTGGTCGCGACGGCGGCCTCGCTGGTCTCCGCCGGCACCGAGCGCTACGTCGTCGAGCTCGCGCGCAAGAGCCTCATCGGCAAGGCCCGCGAGCGGCCCGACCACGTGCGCCGGGTGCTCCAGAAGCTGAAGTCCGACGGGCTCGTCACCACCGCGCAGCAGGTGATGGCCAAGCTCGATGAGCCCATGCCCCTCGGGTACTCGTCCGCGGGGGTGATCCTGGAGTGCGGCCGCGGGGTGCAGGAGTACAAGCCCGGCGACCGCGTCGCGACCGCGGGGCCGCACGCGGGCGTGGTGAGCGTGGGGCGCAACCTCGTCGCGCTCATCCCCGACGGGGTGACCTTCGAGCAGGCCGCGTACACCAGCGTCGCAAGCATCGGCCTGGAGGGCGTGCGCCTCGCGAGAGCGACGCTCGGAGAGCGGGTGCTGGTCATCGGCCTCGGGCTCATCGGGCAGATCTGCGTGGCGCTGCTCAAGGCCCAGGGGTGCCGGGTGTTCGGGACGGATATCGACCCGGCCAAGCTCGAGCTCGCGAAGACCTTCGGCGCCGACGCCGTGGGCCTCGGGTCGCCCCGTCAGGCGGTGCGCGACTTCGCGGGCGCCCAAGGGGTCGACGCGGTGGTCATCACGGCCGCGACGCAGAGCAACGAGCCCATCGAGTTCGCCGCGGAGGTCACCCGGCAGAAGGGCCGCATCGTGCTGGTCGGGGTGGTGGGTCTCAACCTCCCTCGCGCTCCCTTCTTCCTGAAGGAGCTGGAGTTCACCGTGTCGTCCTCCCTCGGCCCGGGCCGCATGGACCCGTCCTACGAGGAGAAGGGCGTCGACTATCCCTTCGGCCACGTGCGCTGGACCTCGCAGCGCAACATGGGGGCGATCCTTGACCTCATCGCGCAGGGCAAGCTCCCTGTGGAGAAGCTCACCACGCACCGCTTCCCCATCGCGCAGGCCGCCGAGGCCTACGACCTCATCACCAGCGACGCCCCGGTGCTGGGCGCGGTGCTCACCTACCCCGACGCCCCCGCCGCGCCGTCGCGCCGCATCGAGCTGCGCTCTCCCCGCGCGGTGGGCTCGTCCGAGCTTGGCGTCTCGCTCATCGGCGCGGGCAACTACGCGCGCCTGGTGATGATGCCCGCCTTCGCGAAGCTCGGGCCCGTGCGCTGGCGGGGCCTCTCCACCGCGCGCGGCCTCAACGCCGAGCACTCGGGCCGCAAGATGGACTTCGACTTCGCCACCACCGAGGTCGACGAGCTCTTCAATGATCCGGGGACGCGCGCGGTCTTCGTGGCGACGCGCCACGACCTTCACGCCGACCTGGTCATCCGGGCGCTGCGCGCGGGCAAGCACGTCTTCGTGGAGAAGCCCCTGTGCATCACCGAGGAGGAGCTCGCCCGGGTGAAGGAGACCGTGGAGTCTCTCGGCCGCGACTGCCCGATGCTGATGGTGGGCTTCAACCGCCGCTTCGCCCCGGCGCTCGACCGGGTGCGGGGCTTCTTCTCCGACGTGGGGGCCCGCACGGTGAGCTTCCGCTTCGCGCCGGGAGCCATCCCCGGCAACGCGTGGCCGCAGGACGAGGACATCGGCGGCGGTCGCATCGTGGGCGAGGCCTGCCACGCCATCGACGCCTGCGTGGCGCTTCAGGGCAGCGGCCCGGTGAAGGTCTACGCGGAGTCCGTCGCCATGAACCCCGGGCTGGAGACCACCGACGACCAGGTGTTCATCACCATCCGCCACGCCAACGGGGGCGTGTCCAACGTGTCGTACCAGGCGGGCGGCGACCGCGCGGGCCCGGTGGAGCGCATCGAGGTCTTCGGCGGCGGCCGCACCGCGGTGATCGACGAGTGGGACGACGTCTCGCTCTGGAAGGGAGAGCGCCGCACCGACGAGAAGGCCCACAAGGACAAGGGCCACGCAGCGGGCTTCAAGGCCTTCGTCGAGGCGGTGCGCCAGGGCGGCCCGTGGCCCATCTCCTGGGAGGAGACCTATGGGACGGCGCGGGCGACGCTGATGACCGTGCGCAGCCTGCGAGAGGGGCTGCCGGTGACGCTCGACGGGGACGGCGAGTGATGGGCGCCGGGGCGTTCTCGGTGCTGCTCACCAGCGGTGGGCGGCGCGTGGCGCTGGTGAGGGAATTCCAGGCGGCGCTGAGGGCGCTGGGAGTACCGGGTCGGGTATTGGTGGCCGACCTGCGGAGAAACGCCGCGGCCTTCCACGCGGCGGACGCGGGCGTGCTGGTGCCGAGGGTGACCTCGCCGGAGTATGTTCCGTACCTGCTGGAGCTGTGCGAGCGCGAGGGCGTTCGGATGGTGGTGCCGCTCATCGACACGGAGCTTCACCTGCTGGCGCCGCACCGGGAGGCCTTCGCCGCGAAGGGGATCACCCTGGTGGTGTCGTCGCCCGCCACGACGGAGCTGTCGCTCGACAAGCGCACCACGCGCGACTTCTTCCAGGCGCACGGCTTCGACACGCCCGCGGTGCTCGACGCGGCGGCGATCCTGGCCGACCCCGATGCCCGGTACCCGTACTTCCTCAAGCCCGCGGACGGGAGCTGCTCGGTCGGGGCGACGCGCATCGACGACGCCGAGTCGCTGGCCTTCCACGCGAGGCACACGGCCAACGCGATGGTGCAGGAGTTCGTGAGGGGCGAGGAGTACACCCTCGACGTGCTGGCCGACCTCACCGGCAAGGTGAGGTGCGTGGTGCCGCGGCTGCGCATCGAGACCCGCGCGGGCGAGGTCTCCAAGGGCATGACCGTGAAGGACCCGCTGCTGATGGAGGCCGGGCGGAGGGTGGTCGAGGCGCTGCCCGGGGCGATGGGGTGCATGACGGTGCAGCTCTTCCTCACGGCCGAGCGGGCGGTGAAGTTCATCGAGATCAACCCAAGGTTCGGCGGGGGATTTCCGCTCGCGGCGGCGGCCGGGGCGAAGTACCCCGAGTGGCTCATCGCGTGGGCCCTGGGCCGGGAGCCCGAGGTGGCCATGGACGCGTGGACCGACGGGCTGGTGATGCTCCGCTACGACGACGCGGTCTTCGTGAAGAAGAGCGAGATCGGGTGAAGGCGTTTCGGGTGTAAGCATGGCGCACCCCCTGGCGTTTCCAGGGCGACCGCGCGCGACGATCGGGTCGTCGCCGCGCGGAGGAGCGAAGTGCCTGCCATGCGAGATCGATCACCGTCTGCGGGTCGTACAGGGTGGAGCGCCTCCGCCCTGCTGGTGATGAGCCTGTGCCTGCCCATGGCGAGCGGGTGCGCCGCCGGGAGCTCGTACTCCCGCTCGGGGTACAGCCCGCCGTCACAGGCCTACGCCGGCAGCGTCGCGCAGCCGCAGAGCGTGCAGGAGGTGAGCGTCGCCAGCGTCGCCAGCGTCAGCACGGAGAGCACGGAGAGCGGGTCCTCCGGGGGAGACAGCGACGAGGCACCCCCCTCGGAGCCCTCGGCCGATGCGCCCGCCCCGCCGCCACCGTCCCCCATGGCGCAGGCCCCCGCCAGGCCTCCCGCGTCGCGCGAGGCGCAGGCCGCCCTGGGCAACACCGTCGCTCACGGCGCCACCACCCCAGCGACCGCGACCACGACCACGACCGCGCCCGCGACCGCGCGAGGCCCTGCGGGGCGCACCACGCCCGCTCCGGGTGGGGCGGCCAACAACGTCACCGCGCCTGCGGTCGCCGAGGCGACGCCGCCCGCGCCGATGCTCATCTACACGGCCGCGGTCGACGTCTCGGTGCGCCGCGCGGAGATCACCGCCACGCTCGATCGGGTGGTCGACCTCGCCTACTCGATGGGCGGCTACCTGGTGCAGCGCACCGACGCGCAGGTGCAGGTGAGGGTGCCCTCGGCGCGCTTCCGCGAGGGGGTGCGGCGGGTGGAGGAGATGGCGGAGGTGCTCCACCGGACCATCAACGCCCAGGACGTCTCCGAGGAGTTCAACGACCTGGAGGTGCGGCTCACCAACCTGAGGGCGGTGCGTCGGCGGCTGGAGGAGTTTCTGGCGCGCGCGGCCAACGTCGCCGAGGCGCTGCGCGTCGCGCAGGAGCTCGAGCGGGTGACCCAGGAGATGGACCGCATCGAGGGCCGCATGCGCTTCCTCCGCGCGAGGGCGACCTTCTCGCTGGTGACGGTGACGGCGCACGCGCGCTCCGAGGTGGTGGTGGCGCCCGATCCGCTGCCGGGCTCGGCGGTGCGTCGGCCGCTCGACCTCCCCGTGGTGTGGCTCGAAAGGCTCGGCCTCGGCCGGCTGCTGCAGTTGCGCTGAGATGTTCAACCGACAACCGATGACTGGTGACGCCATGACCACGCTCCGCCGCCTCCCGCTGCTCCTCGCGCTCTCGCTGCTCGCGCCGGCCTGCGCGAGCTTCCATGTGAACACCCCCAGCGGCTTCGCCGAGCTCGAGGACGACTCGCGCTACGACTACCGCGCCACCAACGCCGACGGCGTCGTCATCGCGGTGCGCGTGATGCGCAACGAGCCGGAGGCCAGCCTGGAGTTCTGGGGGCGGGTGGTGGACGAGCGGCTGCGACGCCAGGGCTACACGCCTCAGGGAAACCCCGAGCCCGTGCGCAGCGCCAACGGGGTGGCGGGGGTGATGTTCCGCTATGGGGCCACCGTCGGGGGGAGGGCCCACCGCTACCAGGTGGCGGTGTTCGTGCGGGGGAAGAAGGTCTACGTGATGGAGGCGGGCGGAGACACGGAGGTGTTCGACCCGGCGGCGCCTGCGGTGGCGAGGGCGTTCGGGTCGTTTCGGACCTGAGGGCCTCCGCGCTGGTATCGTCGCGGGTGATGTCCACTCGCACCAAGGCGCTGGCGCTCTCCTCACCGGCCTCGGAGGCCACCCTCACCGTCGCAGAGAAGAAGCTCCTGGCGGAGGCGCTGCGGCGCGCGGAGGAGACCCGCGACGTGATGGAGGACGCCCTGGTCGGCTTCGGCCGCTGGGTGCTGGTGGCGGTGTTCGACGACGACGCCAGCGCGGCCCTCGAAGAGCGCGCGGACAACCCCGTGTGGCGCGAGCTGCTGGCGCGGGCGGGCGGTCCGACGCTGCGGCTCAACCGTCGGCTGCTCTACGTGAGCGTGCACATCGCGGCGAGGGACAAGCGCATCACCGACGAGGCGTGGCGCTCGCTGGAGCCCGGGCGCAAGGAGCTGCTGCTCCCGCTGGGCGACGAGAAGCTGATGCGCAAGGCCGCGCAGCACGTGACGGCGATGAAGCTCACGCAGCGGGACACGCGCGCCTACGTCGACTCGCTGCGGGAGGAGCAGGGCCACGCGCCGAAGGTGCGGCTGACGGCGCCGCGGCTCATCGGGCAGGTGAAGCGCTTCCGCGGGGCGGTGGCGACGGCGGCGGCGCAGCGGCGGGCGGCGACGCTGGCGCGGCAGATGGACGACGAGCAGAGGAGGGCGCTGACGGAGGAGCTCGACGCCATCGCCGCGTGGGTGAAGGAGATGCGCCGCAGCGTGCGGGGGAAGCGCGACGAGGGCTGAACGCTGTTCGGGCGTGGGGCGAATCGCGCGGAAAAAACAGGTGAACGCGGGGGTGTTACGGCGCCGTAACAGGTGAGGCGCTGAGGGGCTGCGGGTGGCGAGAGCCGATGGGGTGAGATAGCCCTTTGGTCGTCGAACAGAGCGAGTGCTGTAACGGGTGAAGCCGACAGTCCCCACCGTGGGCGCTTCTGGGTTGTGACACCAAACAGAGGCTTCGATGTCGGAAGAGAAGCCCCAAGGTCTGTCCAGAATTTTGGAGCGTGGACATAAGGCTGCTCAGCGGCTCGTGCCCGCGACCGATAAGCTGACGGAGACCATCGCGCAGATCGAGCGGTCGCTCAGCGAGCAGCGTCTGGGCTCGCGGGCGAGCGTCCTGCTGTCATCTCAGGATATTCTCGACGACGACGAGAACTATCGGGGGACCGAGATCACGAACCTCGCATTCCGGAAGGTGGGTAAGGTCTGGCGCCTGATGATCGATTCGGGGCCCGATGACGCGCCGGAGCATTGGTCTTCGATCCCGCTCATCAACGCGAGCCGCGAGCTGCGTGTGTTGGCCGTTGATCGTCTTCCCGAGCTCGTCGAAGAGCTCGTTGCCGATGCAGAGAAGCGGATCGCGGAGGTCGAGGCGAAGCAGGCCACCGCTGATGCGCTGCTCGCCACGCTCAAGCGCCGCGCTGGGGGAAAGCAGTGAGCCGTGCTCTCGATCTGCTCAAGCAGGCTGACGATCTCCTGGCGCTTGATCCGCGACGTCCGCGTCAGGTGAACCTCCAGCGCGCGATCTCGAACGCCTACTACGCGCTCTTCCACCACCTCATCGAACAGGCCGTCCCAGCATCGCTCGGTCAGGACCGGTCGCCCGAGGCGCGACAGATCGCGCGGTCGATGTCGCGTTGGTACGGCCATGGCCAGATGAAGGAGACCGCGAACTGGTTCCGCCGCGCTGGAAAGATCCCTCCCAGGATCGTCACGCTGCTCGGACGTTCCAGCTCGTCGCCGCGGGGAGTCGTGCCCGTCGAACTCGAACGTGTCGCGACGGCGTTTGCCAACCTTCAGGAGGCACGCCACATCGCGGACTACGACGTCGGCGCGCGCTTCACCCGCTCCCAGGCGCAGGAGTTCGTCCGGGTCGCCCGAAACGCGCTCGCCGATTGGGAGGTCGTGGCGATCACCGCGGTCGGGCGCCTCTTCCTCCTCCTCCTGCTCACGGGTGAGGCGCCAGTGCTGACCCGCTGAGCGCTGCTGTTCGCACTACTGGCGTGGTAACGTCAGGTCATGTCCGCCGCACGCGACCTCGACGCCGTGTTCCGTGATCAGATCGATGAGATCGTTCGCGCCGTTTGCGCGGCGCACTCCGACCCGAAGCGCGGCCCCGTGGTCGTCGAGCTGCGCTACGCCCTCGACCGCGACTGGTCCGGCGAGGACGCCATTCACTTCACTGGCATCCTGCGCGATCCCGAGGGGCGGGACTTCTACGAGATCTCCGAAACCAACCCGATTCGCGAGCAGGTCTACGAGCTCGTCCGCGAGCAGGGCATCGAGCGGCTGCCATACCTCTCGTTTCAACTGGAGTCCGAGCGACGCGCTCTCGACGCCGCGCCCGATGATTCCGACAACGAAGACCCGTCGTAGTCCCCCCCCTCCTCAACGCCATCAGCGTTAACCGTTGATCGTCCGCCGTGCCCGCAGGTTGAAACCCTATCGCTTCTACACATCGTTGGAGCGTGGCAACCCGCCGCGTCGCTGGGGTTCGGGCGTTGGCCCTCACCCCAGGCAATAACAGGATGGCGCCCCGGGCACTGCCCGGGGCTGTCGAACAGGGGCGCCGATTCGTTCCAGCCCTCGCGACCTCGATCGAAGCTTCCGGATGGTCCATGGAGTTTCGGTTCGACAGCCCCGGGCAATGCCCGGGGCGCCATCCTGTTATTGCCTGGGGTGAGGGCCAACGCCCGAACCCCAGCGACGCGGCGGGCTGCACCCCGTCCGAGATCTGTAGAAGCGATAGGGTTGAAACCTGCGGCAACGATAGACCCGCGGAGCAAGGGTTCGATGGAAGTCCGCGGCGGACTTCCGTGGCGTTCACCAACGAATTCATCGTTGCCGCAGGTTTCAACCCGATCGCTTCTACACATCTCGCGGCCTGGGGTACGGCGTGCGGCCTCTTCATCAGCGTGCAGCGCCTGACCCCAGGCAACATGCAGGTGGTCACCTTCGCGCGACGCGAAGGTTGCAAGGGTAGTCGCTGTCGCCGTCGTCGCACGGCCCGCCCGGCAGACCGACGCGCCCGCCCTCACAGTCTCCGCGCTCGCTCCGCACCGCGGTCGTCGCCGCGCTCGCTCCGTTCCCCCTGCAACCTTCGCGTCGCGCGAAGGTGACCACCTGATGTTGCCTGGGGTCAGGCGCTGCACGCTGATGAAGAGGCCGCACGCCGTACCCCAGGCCGCGAGATGTGTAGAAGCGATAGGGTTGAAACGGCAACGATAGTCCCCCTGCCCGAGGGTTCAATGGAAGTCCGCGGCGGACTTCCGTAGCGTTCACCAACGACCCCATCGTTGCCGCAGGTTTCAACCCTATCGCTTCTACACATCTCGACCCTATGGGCCTGGGGTACGGCGTGGGGCCTCTGCATCGGAGTGCAGCGCCTGACCCCAGGCAACATCCTGCCCATTGGTCTCAGGCGGATTGGACCTAGCCCTCAAGAGATTCTCTCGACCTGCGGAGGATTCGAGAGCTCTTGCGGAGGATGACGGATC
>Ga0207969_100195_pt1 | contig 34913 bp, 31 predicted proteins | sample LakWasMet25_LOW6_2_FD_183869 | JGI IMG/M metagenome (GOLD analysis project Ga0207969, IMG submission 183869) | Freshwater sediment methanotrophic microbial communities from Lake Washington under simulated oxygen tension - Sediment Metagenome... | ecosystem: Environmental > Aquatic > Freshwater >... | reverse complement strand
GGGGGGGGGGGGGGGGGGGGCGCAGCGACCGGGGGCGCCGCGCGAGGGACGACCGGGGCGGCGGGGCGGGCGATGACCGGTGCGCGCGACCGGCCGGCGAGCGCGAGGCCCGCCGCCGCGACGAGCAGCGCGGGGACCGCGAGGAGCGCGATGGTGCGCGGCGTGGTGCGCGCGCCGGGGGCGGTGCGCGCGGGCGCCGCCAGGGTCGGGAGGAGCTCGATGTCCGAGGGCCCGGCGGGGGGCGCCGAGTCGGGCCAGCTCAGCTTCTGCTCGCCGGGGACGGGGCTGTTCATCGACGGGAAGGTCACCCGCCGGCGCCCCTCGGAGAGGATCGGGAGCAGCTCGTTGACGGCCTCCGCGGCGTCTTCGTAGCGCCCGTCGGGGGCGCGCGTGAGGCAGCGCGCGAACCACGCGTCGAAGCCCGGGGGGAAGGTCACCGGGAGTCCGAGCGCGGCGGCGCGCTCCGAGGCGGGGTCGAGCGGCGAGAGCAGGATCTCGACGATGAGCGCCTCGACGGTGGCGTTCTCGCGGTGGGAGATCTTCCAGTAGTACTCGCCGGTGAGGCACCAGAAGGCCAGCAGGCCGAGCGCCCACACGTCCGCGGAGGCGCGGACGACGCCGCCGTTGCACTGCTCGGGCGGCATCCAGAGCGGCGAGCCGAGGACCGAGCCCGTGTCGACCCCCGCGATGGAGCCGCGCACCACCTTGGCGATGCCGAAATCGAGGAGCTTCACCGTGAACGGCACGTCCGCCCGCAGCGAGGTGGCGACGAAGATGTTCTCGGGCTTGATGTCTCGGTGCACGATGCCCGCGGCGTGCGCGGCGGCGAGCGCGTGGCCGATGTGCTCGAACACGGTGCACACCTCGTCCGGCGAGAGCCGGCCGCGGCGCGTGACCATCGCGTCGAGGGTCTCGCCGTCGAGGAGTTCCATCACCATCCACGGGGCGCCCGTGTCGGGCTCGACGCCGGCGGAGATCACCTTCACCGCGTGCTCGCTCTTGATGCGCGCCCGCACCCGCGCCTCCTGAAGAAACCGCTCGCGCGTGCGCTGGTCGGTCACGAGGTGCGGCTGCATCACCTTGAGCGCGCGGTGCTCCCCCGTGGAGAGCTGCTCGACCACGTACACGGCGCCCATGCCCCCCTCGTCGAGGGGGCGCACGACGCGAAAATCGTGGGCGAACACCGCGCCGGATTCGATCTTGGCAGCCGCCATCGCCGCGAGGGTATCACCAGCCCGCGGTCGAGGCCGTGGCCGGGGCACGGCCACCCGCGAAACAGGTGGTGAGACAAGCGCCTCAGCGCGGGCCCGCAGCGAGCGCCAGCCGCGCGGCCGTATCGGTGCTCACGAGCTGAACGTGCGGAGGAAGGAGTTTGGCGAGCGCAAGGAAGGAGTTCTCCAGCGTCAGCCCCCCGTCGCTGGTCAGGTAGACCCAGGTGACCGTGCCCCGGGGGTATCCGCCGATCTCGTCCGCCATCCGCCGCGGGCTCAGGAGATGGACGTCCGCGTCGTTGCCGACGCCACGCCACTCGCGCGGTCGGAAGAGCGCGAGCCGGCCGCCTCCCGCGCCGGTGAGCACCTCGTAGAACTGGTCCTGCGGCCACCAGGTGAAGGTCGGGAACAGGTAGGGGACGTTCACCGGGAACACCCCACGAATGGGGCCGCCGGCCCTCGCGTACTTCGGCAGGAAATGGTCCTCGGCGTCGTGCCAGGTGCCGGCCCAGTCCCAGTGGACGGTGCCGGAGACGCCGAGGATGCACGCGTCCGTTTCCGTCGCGGCGACGAAGCGATCTTGAGCGTCATCCGCCAGCGACGACGGGTATGCGTAGAGGTGGCCGCTGGGCGGAAGCGTGAAGTAGTCGTGACCCGTCCGGTGGCTCTGGTCGTAGTACCAACGGAGCAGATCGGGCGCGAGCTGCGCCAGATGCGGCGAGATCGTCCACGTCAGCGGCGGGCACGGCGCGCTCCCCGACTGGCACGCAGCGACCCGCTGCCGGAACCAGTCGCGCCGCGTGGTCCTGATGTAATCGATGTTGTCGCCGTCCCCGACGACGAACGCGACGTAGGTGCGGCCGGGGTCGTAGGAGACCTGCTCCAGGGCGTTCTGCGTGACCACGTGCGACTCCGTGATCGGAGGCGCGCGCGTGGAGAAGAACGACAGGTTGCTCGTCTCGCTGGCGATGGCTCCCATGTTGCGAGAGTCGAGGCAGCGCGTCTGCGCCTCGTGCAAGTAGCCTCCCAGGACGTACCAGGAGTTGTTGTAGCCGTACACGCCGAGCGGCGTCGCCCATCGGCCGGCGTCGACGATGCTGCTGAGCAGCTCTCTCTCGGGATTCCCACGGGTGCAGCCGTTGACCAGGAACACCACGAACAGCTTCCGTGAAAACACGTAGTCGACGAGGGCGGGCCGCATGTCCCGGGTGATGGGCGGGTTCGCCTGATCGGCCGCCTGCTGGTCGTACCCGGGGTTGAGCATCGCCAGCCCGGTGGTCTGCGCGGCGTAGCGATCGAAGACGTACCGGGTGGCGAGCGCGGGGGTGTCTCGGTCGCGCAGCTCCGCGACCGCGTCGAAGGCCGTGCTGGCGCACGTGAGGTTCAGGCTGCCGTCCACCGGCACCGCCCCGAGCGCCGCGGCGACCGTCAGGATGTTCGGCAGCAGCGCCCGCTGGCTTGCGTAGTCGTAGCGGACGCAGGCGGGGAACTCCGCGACGCAGGACCTCAGGAACTCCGCGGCGTCGACGGTCGCGCTCGGGACCAGGCCGAGCTCGGTCAGCCATGCGGCGTCGTGCGCGTCCGAGGTGACGTACGCGGACCCGCCCACCGCGCGGTTGCGCAAGCCGACGCACGCGTGCACCGCGAGTTGAAGCGGCGCCGGAGCGCCGGGCTCGACGTGCACGACCGTGAAGGGGTTGGGCGTCGGGATCGGGCTCGACGCGTCGTGCTCCGCACACGCGGGCGCCGGAGGTGGAGGTGGACCCGGCGGCTCGGTCTTGCTGCACGCGAGCAGGAGGGCGACGCACGGCAACGGCCCCAGCAGAGCCCGCGGCAACCAGCGACTCAACACGACCTTCGTCTCCCAGTGGCCATTCAGGGACTTAGGTCCTCGAACCGGCCCTCGGGTCAAGAGACCGGTCCACCTCAGGGCGTCATCGACCCGGTGGGCTCGAGGCCCACCCACCGCTCGGCCCCGCGGCCGTGCTCCGACTCCCGAGAGGCCTCGCGCGCGATTGCGCCCGCCGCCGCATCCGTGGAACAGTCGGCAGTTCCTCCCATGCCTCTGGTTCGCCTCGACCGATTCCAGCGTGTGCGCGAGCGCGATCGCTGGGGCCTCGGGGACTGCGCCGACGCCCTCGACACCCAGCGCCGCGACGCGCCCGTGGTGATCAAGCGCCTGCCGCCCGTCGCCGCCGATCAGCGGGAGCGCGTCGAGGCGGCGCTGCGCTCGCTCGAACCCCTCCGTCACAGCACCATCGTCCCGGTCGAGGGCTACGGCTTCGACGGCGACGTGCCCTTCCTGGTCGTCGAGCCCGTCGAAGGTCAGAGCCTCCGCGCCTGGATCGACGAGCACGACGCCGCCCTCCGCTGGCCCGAGCTCGCCCAGGTGCGCGCCCTCTTCGACGGGGTCTGCGCCGCCGTCGCCGTCGCCCACCGGATGCGAGCGCTCGCGGGCGCCCCGGTGCTCCACGGGCTGCTCTCCCCGGAGAGCGTGATGATCTCCCGCGCGTCGGGCTCGGAGAGCTGGGACGTCTGCGTGATGGACTTCGCCCTCTCCACCCTGCCGGGGGTGCTCTGGTCGCCGTCGCCCGGCAGCGCGATGTCCGACCCGCGCGCCCCGGAGCAGCTCAGCGATCCGGAGGCCGTCTCCGCCGCGAGCGACGTGTTCTCGCTTGGCGTGCTGCTGGCGTCGATGCTGGTGCCCTTCGCCTTCCCGGTGAAGCCGAGGTGCTGGGCCCACTTCGTCGAGGAGCACCCCGCGGGGGCGCGCTCGCTGCTCTCGTCGATGCGGCCGGACGTCCCCGGGGCCCTGTACGACGAGCTGGTGAAGGCCCTCTCGCTCGACCCCAGAGCGCGCCACGCGGACGCCGATCGGCTGCGCACCGCGATGCGCCGCGTGAGCTGGGAGCCGGTGGCCGAGATCGCGCCGCCGCCCCGCTTCGTCGAGCCCGCAGAGCCGAAGGAGCGAGAGCGCGACGACGGGCACTCCAGGCCCATGATGAGGTTGCCCTCGGCGCTGATGGCCGACCTCGGGCCGTCGCCGATGAACCTCCGGGCGTCGGTCCCTACGCAGAAGATGTTCAACAGTGGGCTCGCGAGGCCCGACCTCTTCGCCGCGCCGCCTCCGCCCGAGCCGACGGACACCGCGGTCGTGCTCGACCCTCCCTCTGAGGGAGCGCTCTCTCCTCGCAGCTTCGAGTCTCCGTCGGCGACCACCACCGTCGACGCGCTCCTCGCCTTCCGCCACATCGCGCGAGGCGAGGCCTTCGACGAGGCCACCGACACGCTCTCCCTCCCTCGCTCCCCGGAGCTGACCGACGACCTGCGGCTGCCCGACGACGACCTCTTCGCGGCCGCCGCTCCGCCCCCCGAGGAGGAGCCGCTGGTGCCTGAGAACGACCTGTTCAGCGGGGAGTTCTCCGCGCAGGAGGCCGTCGCTCGACGCCCCGTCGCGAGGGTGAAGACCGGCGCCGAGAGAGACCCCACCAGGGCGCTGATGCTGTCGCCGGAGGTGTTCGGGGCGCTTCCCGCGGAGGGCGTGCTGGTCGCGGGGGTGAAGCTTCAATCGCTGGTGCTCAAGGCGCCGCCGCGGGCCCCGGAGCGCCACGAGGAGACGCGCGTCCGGGTGGTGGCGCCCGCCGAGCGCGACTCGCTGCCGGGAGAGACGCCCTCCGATCCGTGGGCCGACGGCACCGCCCCCGCCGCGCCGCCCCCGCCGCCTCCCCAGTGGGTGGCGCCGCTGCGGCAGCCCACGATGGCCCCGCCGGGCCCGTGGGTCGCGCACCCGCCGTCGCCCGCGCCGATGGTCGTGGCGCCGCCGCCGCAGGCTCCGACCGCGCCTCCCTCGTCGCCCTCGTCGCTGCGGTGGATGCTGGCCGTGGTGGCGGTGGTCGGCTTCGTGGCCTTCGCGCTCGGGGCGCTCGCGGGGCGCTGAGGGGACGCATCGTCGCAGCGACGCGCCGCTCCAACTCGCATAGCATCCGCGGTCGCCGCGCTGGGCGGCTCACCACTCGAGGGCTGTGACGCCGATGGACGTTCTTGACGTGCTTTCCAACGCGGTTCTCCCGGAGGTCTCGCTGGACTTCGCGGGCGCCGACGGGCAGCCCTGGCAGGTGGCCTTCGCGCGCATCCGCGAGGCCCTCTCGGAGCCCTACGAGTGCTCGCTGGTCCTCACGCTGCCGACGCCCGGCGCCGAGCCCGATGGGCTGCTCGGGGGCGGTGCGGTGGTGGAGATCCGCCGGGGGCTTCGCTCTCGAAGGGTGCAGGGCCTCGTGCGCCGCGTGGAGGACCTCGGCACCACCGCCACGCACCGCTACGTGCGCGTCGTCGTCGTCCCGGCGCTCTGGACCCTCTCCCAGCGCGTCGACTCCCGCATCTTCCAGGACCTCCCGGTCTCCGCCATCGTGCGCAAGGTGCTCCAGTCCGCTGGGGTCTACCAGGGCGACGGGGCGGCGGTGATCCCCGGCTCGCTCGACGCGCTGCCGCCTCGCATCTACTGCGTGCAGCACCACGAGAGCGACCTCGACTTCGTGCTGCGCCTCCTGCAGGAGGAGGGCATCCCCTTCTACTTCCGCCACGACGGCGAAGGCGGAGAGACCCTGGTGCTCGCCGAGGACGCCGCGCGCTGGGACGAGGTCGCCCCGATGGAGGGCGGGGCCTTCGGCGTCACCGACGCGGCCGCCCACGTGAAGCGGGGGGAGAGCGTGCAGTGGTTCGACCTCTGCGCGGCGATCGAGCCCACCAGCCGCACGGTGCGCGACTACGACTTCACCAGGCCGAGGGCGATGCTCTCGCTCACCGCGTCGCACCCCGGAGCGAAGGGAGCGCGCCCGGTCTACGACCACCCCTCCCGGCTCAACATGCACCAGTACAGCGCCGGGTCTCACACCCACGAGGCCCACGACGGCGCCCGCCAGGCGCGCATCCGCCACGAGGCCGAGCACCTCGCGACGCGCACCGGGCGGGGCCTCGGCAACGTCACGGGCTTCGCTCCGGGCTCGGTCTTCGAGGCCTCGGGGCACCACCGCTCGGACGGCGACGGGCGCTTTCTCATCACCCGCGTCGAGCACCTGGTGCAGGCCTGGGGTGATCTCCCGGAGGACGTGCGCGCGAGCGAGCACCTCTCCGGGGCGCTGAGGGAGGCGGGGGTGACGGGGCGCGAGGGCAGGGAGAGCGCGAGGCGCTACGTGAACCACTTCGAGTGCATCCCGGCGGCGGTGCCGTTTCGACCGGCGAGGGTGACGCCCCGGCCGCTGGTACACGGGTCGCAGACCGCGAGGGTGGTGGGGCCTCCGGGCGAGGAGATCCACGTGGACTTCCACGGCCGCATCAAGGTGCAGTTTCACTGGGACCGGCAGGGCAGGGAGGACGAGCACTCGTCGTGCTGGATGCGCGCAGCGCAGAACTGGGCGGGGCCGAGCTGGGGCTTCGTCTTCACGCCCCGCATCGGGATGGAGGTGGTGGTGACCTTCCTCGACGGAGACCCCGACCGGCCGCTGGTGACGGGCTGCGCCTACAACGGCGAGAACCATGTTCCGTATGGGCTGCCCGGGGAGAAGAGCAAGAGCGTGATCAAGACGCGCAGCACCCCCGGAGGCAACGGCTACAACGAGCTGCGCTTCGAGGACCTCGCCGACCAGGAGGAGGTCTACCTCCGCGCCCAGAAGGACCTCAACGAGTGGGTGCTCCACGACCAGAGCACCAGGGTGGACAACAACCAGTCGCTGGTGGTCGGCAAGCACCGCACGAAGACGGTGAAGGCCAACGAGAAGAACACCATCGAGAAGAACCGCACCACCCAGGTGAACGCCAACGACTCGCTGGAGGTGAAGGACAACCTGGACATCACCGTGCACGGCTCTCGCGGCATGACCACGCAGGTCGACGAGACCTGCTACGTGCGCGCCGACGGGCGCATCGTGCTGGAGTGCGGCGGCAGCACCATCATCATGACCCCCGACTCGATCACCCTCTCGTCGCAGACCATCACGGTGCTCGGCGAGCAGGAGGTGGTCGTGCGCGGCGGCGTGGTGAAGATCAACTGAGCGGGGGGGGGAGGGAAGCACCGATGGCGCAAGCAGGAAGGAAGGGCGATCAGGCCCACTGCCCGGCGGACTCCCACGGCTGCCCGGCGTGCCCGCACGACGTGGTGGGCCCCGCGGTGGAGGGGTCGCCCGACGTGAAGATCAACGGGCGCGAGGCGCTGCGGGTGGGCGACCGCGGGGCGCACGGGGCGTGCTGCGGGCCCAACCAGTGGCAGGCGGTGGGCGGCGCTCCGGGGGTGTTCATCAACGGGCAGCGGGCGCACCGGGTGGGCGACGACGTGGCGCACTGCGGCGGCGGCGGGGCGCTGGAGACCGGGAGCGCCGACGTGCTCATCGGCGACCTCGCGGGCGGCGTCGCGGTGGCGGTGGCGCACGACCAGACCATGGACATCGACTACACGGACGCGATGGGGAGGGCCATCGGGAGGGCCGTCGTGCACATCGTGTGTCCGCACAAGAAGTGGCCCGACCAGGAGTTCTCCGGGGAGGTGACGCTTACCGGTCTCTGTAAAGACGCGGCGGTGCTGGTGCTCAAGCCGCTGCAGAGATTCAACACCGACTGACCCCCCTGCGTGGAGCCGCGAGCGAGATGAACGACCGCCTCAAGCCCGACCCCATCCCCCCGCGGCCCCGGCCGCGCCCGAAGGACCACGTGGTGACGCCGCCCGCGAGGGGCGGGGGGAAGACCAACGGGGCCTTCCAGGGGGCGCCCAACGGCAAGGCGCGCAGCGTGGTGGAGCACTCGGTCTACAACTGGGTCGAGCTGGTCTACAAGGCCTTCGGGCTGGAGGTTCCGAGCGACCCGAAGAAGGTGGCGCTGCTGGGGGTGAGGGAGTCGACCTTCGCCGACGGGGCCGGCGCCGAGGCCGCGGACATGGTGAAGAAGGAGAAGGCCGCGGCCAACGCCGTGGGCGAGACCGACGCCATCACCGGCGCGCAGGACCTCTCCGCCGTCACCCGCAACGCCGACCGCTTCACCCGAGACGAGAAGGGCAACGCGCAGACCGGGAAGGACAACTCGGTCGTGAAGTTCAACGACATGCTCTACATGGTCTGGACCAACGAGGGCCAGAGCATCGACCAGCACGTCGAGGTGTTTCGCTGCACCATCGACCCGGGCGCCAACGAGAGCGACACCACGGGCACGCCGCTGCTGCTGGAGGGCTACGCGTACAAAGCCAAGCCCACCAGCCACAAGGGCAAGTCCGGCGCGCTGCAGGTGTACTCCGGCGCGGCGCCCACCATCCGGCTGGCGCGAGAGGCGACCAAGACCCGCAACGTGTTCACCAACGTCAAAGACGCGATGCTCAAGGCGCACGGGGGCAACGGCAACCAGCCCTGGCTCTTCGTGGCCGACGAGGAGAACACCTCCATCCACATCCACTGGTCGCTCGACTACGGCGACTCCGGGGTGGTGAAGAACTGGTCGACGGGCTGCACCGTGCTGGCGCACGCCAGGGAGTCGGAGCGCTACAAGACCGACTTCCGCGCGCGCTGGGAGGCGGCGCCCAACAAGGAAGAGGTCCCCTACCTGGTGGTGTCGAGCAAATACCTGGTCATGTATGACGACTGGCAGGCGGAGCTGCGCAAGAGCCCCGGGACGAAGGCCACCGTGGCCTCGGTGATCAAGAAGGCGGGCATTCCGCTGATGCCCGAGGGGGTCACCGGGCGGCTGCCTTCGATCGCCACCGAGGGCTTCGTGAAGGAGGTGCAGGCCGCCATCAAGGAGCTCGAGGCGGGCACCTACGCCTCGGCCCCGAAGGGGGCGGACCAGGCGGCGCTCGCGGCCAACCTGCGCACCTCGCTGGCCAGGCTCGGGGTGACCACGCTCGCGGTGTGATGTCGTAGAGTCCCGGGCGTCGCCATGATTGACCTGCTCATTGTCGCCATCGTGTTCGCGGTTCCGATCACGGCCATCGTGTCGTGGGCGAAGATCAAGCTGCGCCGCATGGAGCTGGAGGCTGGCGCCGGAGGCACCCGAGCGCTCGAAGACCGCATGGCGAAGCTGGAGCGGGAGAGGGCCGAGCTGGCCGAGCGCGTCGGGGTGCTGGAGTCCATCGTGACCATGGACGCCCCGGTGGACGCCCGCACCCGCGTCCGCGTCGAGGCCGCCCAGGCCGCCGCGGTGGCCAGCGCCGAAGACGACGCCGCAGCCCTCGCCGCAGCCCGCCGCGCCGTGCGCTGACTCAGCCCGCCCGATCGAGCACGCCCACCAGGGCCGCGAGGCCCTCCTCCAGCGCGCCCGGGGGCACCGCCGTGTAGCACAGCCGCGCGTAGCGCTCGTAGCCCGCGCCGAAGGCGTCCCCCGGGGCCAGCGCCACCCCCGCGTCGATGCACCGCTCCAGCAGCCCCAGCGGCGTCCCGTCGCCGATGGCCCTCGTCAGGTCGACGAAGACGTAGCAGCCCCCGTCGGGCACCACGAAGTCCGCTCTCCCCGAGAGCGCCGCCACGGTCACCGCCCTCGCCTCGCGGTACGCCTCGCGCGCCTCGACGAGAAAGCCTCCGCCCTCCTCGATGGCCCTCTCCGCGCACCGCTGCGCCACCAGCGGAACATTGAACACCGTGTGCGTCGCCACCTTGCGCGCCGCGGCGATGAGCTCCGTCGGGCCTGCGATGTACCCGACGCGCAGCCCCGCGAGCGCGTGGCTCTTGGAGAGCGAGTACGCGGTCACCGTGCGGTCGGCCATGCCGGGGAGGCGCGCGATGGAGCGGTGCTCACCCTCGAAGACGTAGTCGGCGTAGACCTCGTCGGCGATCACCCAGAGGTCGCGGCGGCGGGCGACGTCGGCGATGGCCTCGAGGTGATCCGCCCGAAGCACGAAGCCGTCGGGGTTGTTGGGGGTGATGAGGTAGATCGCCCGGGTGCGCGAAGTACACGCCGAGGCGAGCGCTCCCGCGAGGTCGAAGCCCGGCTCCCTCGCCAGCGCGGGCAGCACCGCGACCTCCACGGGCACCGCCCCCGCCGCGCGCAGCACGCCCACCGAGAGGGGCCAGTAGGGCGCGAGCACCAGCACCTCGTCGCCCGCGTCGAGCATCGCCCTCGCGGCGCAGAAGAGGGCGTGCGTGGCCCCGGCGGCGACCAGCAGGTTGGCGGGCGTCGGGTCGGGCAGCGCGCGGCCGAGGGCGTCGAGCGAGCGGGCGATCGCCGAGAGCAGCGGGGGAGCGCCGCCGAGCGGACCATAGCGGTAGAGCGAAGGGTCGTCGCTGACCGAGCGGGTGAGGCGAGCGGCCTCGGGGGGCGCCCGCCAGGTGTCGCCGATGTGGAAGGGGAAGAGGGTTGCGCCGCGGGCGGCGTGGGCCTGGAGGCGGGGCGCGAGGTCGGAGAAGACGCTGGCGCGGATGGCCCTGGCGGAGAGGGAGAGCGGTGGCATCGGGGTGCGAGCATCGCAGCACCCCGGCGCCCTGGGGAAGCGTCGGCCTACGAAGCGGGCGTCAGCGCCGTCAGCCGGGCCTCGTACTTCTTCGCGGCCTTCTCGTCGCCCATCGCCCTCGCGGCCTTGAGCGCCGCGCGCACCAGGGTACGTCGCTCGCCGTAGCGGAAGAGGCCCTCCTCGGCCATCGCCCTCGCCTCCTTGAAGCGGCGGGCCCAGCGCAGGTAGCGCGAGGCCCTCGCGAAGGTGGCGCCGCGGCAGCCGGGCTGGTCGTAGCCCGCGCGCAGCACCTGGGCCGCGAGCTCGCCGGACTTGCGGCGCAGGTGATCGAAGGCCGGGGTGTCGCGGGTGAGCGTCTGCGCCAGCATCACCAGCAGCGGCAGCGCGGAGCGGCGCTCGTCGGGAGCGAGGGCCTCGACGAGGGCGCGCACCCGCTCGGGCAGCGCGGGGTACGCGCGCAGCAGCCGGGCGTGGTCGACGTCGTAGCTGGCGAGGAAGGTGAGCTGGCTCAGCGGGGCGAGGCGCTCCAGCCGGGAGGACCACCCCCGGGCGCTGCCCACGAAGGAGGCGATGAGCTCGCCGTTGCGGAGCACCTCGCCCTCGTCGTAGCTGAGCCGGGGGACATACTCTTTCGGTCGGCCGCGGCGGCAGGCCTCGTCGAGGGCGGCGATGGAGCGCGCCTCGTCGAGCGGAGCGCCTCGCTTGGAGCGCTTCGAGGGAGCGACGAGCAGGTGGGCGGTGCGGTCGCGGATCCAGTCGAGGGTCTCGGCGCCGCCGCGCTCCGGGACGTAGCGGCGGAGGCGCTCTCCCATCGCGGTCGCGAAGGCGGCGACGCTCCAGCGGTGCCACGGGTCGTCCTCGTCGGAGCCACCGGGACCCCAGAACACCGCGATGGGAGCGAGGGCGTGCACCTCGTGGACCCAGCGCTCGAGGTCGATGGCGAAGGCCTCGATGGCCTCCTCGAAGAGGGCCGTCGCCTTCTGGTAGTGGCGGTGCCATGCCTTCGGGTCGCGCGTCGGATCGACGCCTCGCAGCGCGCTGCGCACGGGCTCCGGGGTGTAGTCCTGGAGCACCGCGAACTCGTACATGTCCCCTTCGCTGCCGAAGTAGCAGAACTCGCGGTCCCAGTGCCAGAAGCGGCGGAGCGGCGAGGGGACGCCTGCCTCGATGCGCGCGCGATCGGACGGAGCGACGGGGCCGCGGAACCACAGGAAGACCTCCTCGCGCCTGCCCACCGAGTCCACGGCGGGCGTCCCGTGGTTGATGAAGAGAAAGGGGTAGTCCTCGGGCGCAGGCAGCATCGGCGATGACCTCCGCCGGAGGGTTAGTGCATGGCCTCGGGGCGGTCCAGGGGCCCCCGGGGCGGGCGGCGGTGGGGGGGAGGGGAGGGATCTCCAGGGGGTCGATGGCTCAGGGCAGCCCACGCACGGGTACGGGTGTCCCTCGGTGCGTGGTGGTGCCGTCGCCGAGCTGACCATCGGCGTTGTTGCCCCAGCAGACGACGCCCCCTGTCGCCCGCCGGGCGCAGGTCTGCTGGAAGAAGGCCGCGATCTGCGTCGCGTCGAGAAGACCCGCGACCGCGACCGGGGACCTCGCATCGGGGAGCATGTCGTAGCCGAGCTGACCGAGCCCGTTGGCGCCCCAGCAGGACACGGCGCCCGTCGCCCGCAGCGCGCAGGTGTGGGTGTAGGCGGCGGTGATGCGGGACGCGTCGGAGAGGCCCTCCACGGCCGTCGGGGTGAGCGATCCGGCGAGGGTCCCGTTGCCGAGCTGCCCGTTGGAGTTGGAGCCCCAGCAGACCACCGGGCCCGCCCTGCGGATCGCGCAGGTGTGGGAGGTTCCCGCGCTGACCTGCACCGCGTCGGAGAGCCCCTGCACGACCACTGGCAGCGACGACGATACGGTGCTCCCGTTGCCCAGCCGTCCAGCGCCGTTGCTCCCCCAGCAGAGCACCGCGCCGGACGCCCGCCGGGCGCAGGTGTGAAACGACCCAGCGCTGATCTGCACCGCGTCCGAGAGGCCCATCACGGCCACCGGGGTGGTCGCGTCGGCGGTCGTGCCGTTGCCGAGCTGCCCCTCGGAGTTGTAGCCCCAGCACAGCACCGCCCCCGACGCCCTCCTGGCGCAGGTGTGGTAGGTGCCCGCCACGAGCTGCACCGCGTCCGAGAGGCCCATCACCGCCACGGGCGCCGTGTGGGTCGCGCTGCTGGCGTTGCCGAGCTGTCCGTGGTTGTTGAATCCCCAGCACGACGCAGCGCCCGACGCGCGGCGAGCGCAGGCGTGCGCGGTGCCTGCGGCGACCTCCACGGCGTCGGCGAGGCCGACCACGGCGACGGGGGCGAGCGAGTCGGTCCTCGAGCCGTCGCCGAGCTGACCCTGGTTGTTGGCTCCCCAGCACGCGACGGCGCCGCTCGAGCGCAGCGCGCAGGCGTAGCTACCGCCCACGGAGAGGCGGGCGCTCTCGGGAGGGTCGCAGGCGCCCGGGGTGCAGGCGTCGACCGGGGTCGGTCGGTCGATGGCTCCGGAGTCGACTCCGACATCGATCGGGGACGGTCGGTCGAGCGTCGCGGCGTCCTCTGCGGAGCCCGCGTCGGCCACGGGGACGTCGACGAGGGCCGGGGTGTCGACGAGGGCAGGGGTGTCGACGAGGGCAGGGGTGTCGCTCGCGGTCGGGACGTCGCTCGCGGTCGGGGTGTCGCTCGCAGTCGGGACGTCGCTCGCGGTCGGGACGTCGCTCGCAGTCGGGACGTCGCTCGCGGTCGGGACGTCGCTCGCGGTCGGGACGTCGCTCGCGGGTCCGGCGTCGGAGCCGGAGGCGTCGGGCGTCTCATAGGTGCGAGCGTCGGAGCAGGCCGAGAGCGCAAGAAGCAAGGGAAGCAGGTACCGCATGGGCGCGCAGACTACCCTCGGGCGCCGAGGCCAACAAAGCGCTCGCGGGCCGCTCAGGCGGTCTCGACGATGCGCGCGTCGACCTCGCTGATCACGCCCGCCGCGGCCATGGCCTCCATCACGCCGGGGTCTTCGAGGAAGGCGTGCGCCGCGGAGGCCGAGGGCACATGAAACCCTGCGTGGACGATGTTGGGGTTCACCGAGTCCTGGCCCACGAAGGCCAGGGTGAAGCCCGCGGCGTCGAGCGCCGGCCGGTCGGCGTCGAAGCGCGGCTTCCACGCATCGTAGTCGCGGACCTCATGGGAGATGAGCAGCATCGTGGACATCGCGTGTACCTCTGCGCTTCGAGAGCGTTGTGGGGACGGCGGAGGCTCTGCTACTCGCAGAGCCCCTGGTAGCCAGGGAAGGCGCTCGCCTGCGCCTCGCTGGCCCACCCGAGGCACTGGGAGTCTCGGGGGCAGGTCGATCCTGCGCGGCAGAGCAGGGCGCACTGGCCCAGCAGGCAGCGCGGGGTCACCGCGACGCTCGGCGTGGTGGGGGCGCACTCCGCGTCGGACTGGCAGTACACCTCGCACACGCTGTATCCGCGCGGGTTGTCGACCCCCTCGAAGTTGGTGCAGAACGCGCACCCCTCCGGGCCGCACTGGTCGTCGCCGGTGCAGCGGGAGTAGATCGGCAGCGCCGCCCCGCCCGCGCGGCACCCGCCGATGGAGACGCAGGCGCTCCACTCTCGGGACGCCTCGCACGACTGGTAGCCCGACTGGGTGACCCCGCCGTCGAGCGAGCGCGAGCACGGACGCGACGTCCCCGGGGAGCACTCTCCCCCGAGGGTGCAGTCCACCAGGGCGAGCGCCAGCAGCGCCGCCATCCACCAACGCCCCGGTTCAGCCGCCATCGTTCACGCACTCCACCGTCGCCTGCACCTCGGTGGTGCGCGAGGCGATCACCCGCTCGCACGCCGCGCCGAAGAAGGTGATCTCCCCGAAGGCGCGGTCGGTCCAGTCCCACCCGTCGCGGTGCGTCGGGTCGAGCGCGACCGTCGCCCCGCCCGCGGTGATCACGATCGACCCCATCTCCTCGGGGCGCGACGGCGTCACGAAGGAGCAGCGCGACACGGTGTTCTGGATGGTGGTGAAGGCGCGGGTGAGGTCCTCCGCGCGCTCGACGTTGTAGTAGGTCGCGTAGCCCGACGACGACACGAAGGGCCTCCCCCCGGCGACGGCCATCGCGGTGAGCGTCGCGGCGTAGTTGGGGTCGGTCTCGTCCGCGAGCCCGATCACGAAGGTCGGTATCGACGAGATCGGGTTGGCCGCGAGCTGGGCGATCTCGCTCACGGTGCGCTCGCGGTCGAGGCACCGCTGGCCGTCGGCGTCGCGTCGGCACGAGCCGGCGCCGAAGGGCCCGCCGCCGCCCACGCAGACGCAGCTCGCGGCGTCGAGCGAGGCGTTGCAGTTGGGGCCGCCGTCGGTGGCCAGCACCAGGTAGCGGGCGCGAGCGCGGTCGGGGTGGCGCACCAGGTAGTTGTACGCGCGCAGCAGCGCCGCCGCGGTGGGGGTGCTGCCTCCGGGGCTGGTGCTGTCGAAGACCCCGATCACCCGGGCGGCGGTGCCGTGGCCGGGGTTGATGTCGACGCTGGGGATGTTGGCCAGCGCGCAGGTCGCGAGCCGGGTGTCGGCGCCCTCCTGCGGGTAGAAGAGGGCGCCCACGCGGATGCGCTCCTGGAAGGCCGGGAGCGTCGCCGAGAGGGCGTCCCGGAGGAGCACCCACTTGGGCGATCCCGAGCGCCCTCCGCCGAGGCGCTGGCCCATCGAGCCGGAGCGGTCGATCACCAGCATCATGTCGGCCCCGCGCTGCGTCAGGGTGAAGCGCCCTGGGATGCACATCGGCGGCAGCAGCACGTCGCGCACGTCCGCCGCGTCCGTCACGTCGGCCGCGTCGGTCACATCAGGGAAGGTCGCGACGTCGGGGACGTCGAGACCGGTGCGCGCGCCGCAGCCGCCGAGGAGGGCCGTCCACACAGCGAGCCATCGCGACCTCGCGCCCCACCACCGCTGCGTCGAAGGCTTCGTCATGGGAGGTTCTCTCTAGCGCTCGCCAGGGCGAAACCAGTCGAAGGCGTTGTCTCGCACGAAGTTGGTGAACGCGAGGTTGATGCTCAGCGAGAGGGCCCTCACGTGGTGCCACCACCCTACCGGGATGAAGAGCATCTCGCCGGGGGAGAGCACCACCTCGCGCACGGTGGCGCGGGCGAAGCCGGGGAAGCGCTCGAGGTCGGGCTTCTCCGGATCGACGAGCGAGTACACCCCGCGGGTGCTCTGGAGCAGCGCGGTGTCCCACGGCGCCACAAGCAGGAAGCGCTTCTGCCCGTAGAGGTTGCCGAAGAGGATGTTCGAGGTGTCGTGGTGCATCGGGGTGACCGTTCCGCCCGGGCCGAACCAGAACGCGGTGGAGCCCTGGAGTCGCGCGGGGTCGAGCCAGCCGTCGGGGAGGGTCACGTCGTCGAAGAGGGCGCGCAGCCCGTCGCGGTCGGAGTTGCGGTTGTTGGCGACCAGGTAGAGGTCGTTGCTCTCCCCGGCGGCGAGCACCCGATCGACGAAATCGCCGAAGCGCACCGGGCGGCTGAGCGCGGGGGTGTGGAGGTCGTAGTCGGGGTCGCTCTCCCGGCCGAAGGCGGCCATGACCTCCACGTCGCCGAAGCGCTCCTTCAGGTAGGCCGGGGTCCAGCGACCGAAGGCGGGCCACGCGGTGACCACGTCGGTGAGCACCACCGGGGTGTTGGTGGCGTAGTAGCGATCGAAGAAGCCCTCGGCGTCGAGGCCCGAGACGCGCTCGACGGCGCGGGGGAGCGAGCGGGTCGCGTCGAGCTGCTGGTGGAGCCGGGCGACGAGGTCGAGGCGGCGGGCGGCGCGCAGGTGGCGCTGCGCCGCGAGGAAGGCCGGCGAGGAGCGGATGACGCCGAGCTGGGCGTCGATCTCCGGGCGGGGGACGCCGTGACGAAGGAGCGTCGAGAGCAGCTCGTCGAGGGGAGCGCCTGCGAGGAGGTTGTCAGCGATCCAGAGCTGCCAGTCGGGAGAGAGGGTGAGCGGAGCGGCGGGGCGAGCGATGGGACGCCGTCGGCGGGGTGGACGGAGTCGACGCATGGGCCGTGATCAGAACCCGGCGTCCCTGGGGGGAGGCGGAGGCATCGGGGGAGGAGGCATCGGGGGGATGGTCCCGCCGTCCCTGGGAGGAGGCATGGGAGGAGGCATCGGGGTGATCCCGCCGTCCTCGGGAGGGGGCATGGGAGGCGGCATCGGGGGGATGATCCCGCTGTCCGGGGGAGGCATCGGGGGGATGACTCCGCTGTCCGGGGGAGGTGGCATCGGGGGGATGACCCCGCTGTCCGGGGGCGGCGGCATCGGGGGAGGCATCGGGGTGATGAGGTCGGGCGGCGTCTGGCGGTCGTCGGCGACGACGACGTCAGGGGAGTCGGCCGCGGTGGAGTCGGTCGCGGAGGCGTCGACGGAGACCGTCGTGGAGCTGCACGCGACCGAGCCGAAGGCGCTCAGCGCCATGGCGAGCGCGGCGCGGCGCACCATGGCGGGCGTGGACGGGGGCGGAGTGAGGGCGGGCTGCGGGTCGCGGCGTTGGTTCACGCGATCAGCAGAACGACAATCGCCGCGCGGGGTCAAGCGAGCGCGCGGCGGACATCCATGCGGGCGAGCGCGCTGGTCGGCGGCTCTCGAGTGGGCGAGGATGCGCCCGAAGGAGTACGAGAACTCATGGGGACGGGACTTTCACGACGGGGATTCCTGGATGGCCTCGCGTCGGTGCTGCTGGCGGCGGTCGGCGCGAGGGCGCTCGCGGGATGCAGCAGCTCGGACGTCTCGGTGCGCATCCGCCGGGTCGACGGCACGGTGCAGGGCGGCACCGCGGTGGTCCGCGCCTCCGTGGTGGTCACCAACCACACCAACGAGGCCCGCACGCTGCCGATGCGGCTCACGCTCACCAGCAGCGGCGGAGAGGTGCTCGGCACCATCGAGGAGACCGTCAACATTGCCCCGGCGGAGCTGCTCTGTCACTGCATCAACGTCACGGTCCCGTCGGGCGGCGGCTCCATGGGCGGCTCGACCTTGAACATCGTCTTCGGCGAGGAGACCGCCTCGGCGTCGATCCAGGCGCTGGGCTCCGCCGCCCTCCCTGACTGCAGCTACACCTGCAACTACTGACCGGTGGGCCTCAGCCCTCGGCGGCGCCCGCCTTGGGCCGCACGGCCACTGGCGGGTAGAACTCCATCGGCGGATGCACGAAGGCCGGGGTGGGGCGGGCGAAGAGGTAGCCCTGCAGCAGGTCGCAGCCGAGGCCAAGCAGGGCCTCTCGCTCGGCGACGGTCTCGACCCCCTCGGCCACGAGGCAGATGCCCATCTCGCTGCACACCGCCGTCAGCGCGCGGATGATGCGGGCGGAGATGGGGTTGCGGTCGACCCCTCGCACCAGGCTCATGTCGAGCTTCACCACCTCGGGGTGAAGCGCCGCGACGCTGGCCAGGCCCGCGTAGCCGGCGCCGAGGTCGTCGATGGCGATGTGGTAGCCGAGCGCTCGTAGCTGCCGCAGCTGCACCTGCGCGGCCTTCTCGTCGTCGAGCCGGGCGCGCTCGGTCACCTCGAAGGTCACCCGGTGCGCGTGGCGGGTGAGCGGGGCCGACGGGTCGTAGAGGTCGGGGTCGTTGAGGTCTTGCGGGTGGACGTTGACGAAGAGCCGGGCGGAGGGCGGAAGCGTGGCGATGGCCTCCGCGGCGAGGGAACGAATCCGGCGGCCGAGGTCCTCCAGGCGGCCGAGCTTCTCGGCGGCCTCGAGCAGCGCCGGGGGCGACGGGAGCTGCGGCTCGATGCAGCGCATCAGCGCCTCGAAGGCCACGGGCCTGCGATCGGTGCAGGAGACGATGGGCTGGAAGGCCAGGTAGACGCCGCGCAGCGCCAGGTCGAAGGCCTCGGCCAGCGAGGACACGTCGCCGAACGACCGCCCGGTGGGGCCCACCGAACGGATCACCGTCATGGAGTGGTAGCGGCGCCGGGCGTTGCGACGGATGCGCGCGCCCTCGTTGACCAGTGTGAGCATCTCCGCGTCCGAGACGGCCCGGGTGAGGTAGCGAAGCGCGCCTCGCTCCATGGCCTCGACGGCGTTGTCGAGGTCGTTGCGCGTCGAGACCAATATCACCGAGACGTCGGGGTCGATCGCCCGCACGCGCAGCAGCAGCGAGAGGCCGTGGAGGTCGGGGAGCTGGGCGCCGCTGAGCAGCACGTCGATGTCGCCCGCGAGGAGCCGTCGCAGGGCGGCCTCGCCGTGCTCGGCGTACACGACATCGAAGCCGTCGCGTCGCAGCGCGTCGCTCCAGCCGTCGGCCTGGGGACCGCTGGTGAGCGCCAGCAGCACCCGCCCCGCCGCGCCGGGTCGTCGCCCCGAGTGCTCGCGCGCTGGGGCGGACGGCGGCTTCGGGACGAAGGCACCTTTGGGGGACGGTCCGTCGCTCATGGGCAACGATTCTATCGACCCGGAGGCGATCGGCGTGAACGGCCCACGGCCCGAAAAACCCAGGCCCCGAGTGGATTTCTCCCTGCATCCACCGACACCGGAGCCCCCCTGACGCCGGGTCGCCTACACGGCTCGCTTGCGCATCGTGAGGGGGGTCGATAACCCTCGCGCCATGGACAACGACCCGCGGAAGTTGATCGTGCTCGGCTTCGACTCGGCGCTGAAGGCGCAGGAGGCGCTGATGGCCGCGACGCGCCTGATGACCGAGGGGGAGATCCTGCTTCACGACGCGGTGTTCGTCTTCAAGGACGCCAGCGGAGAGACCCGGGTGCAGGAGACCACCGACGTGACGCCGGGGCAGGCCGCCCTCGACGGCGCCTTCTGGGGGCTGCTCTTCGGGACGCTCCTCGCGGGCCCGGTGGGGGCGCTCGTGGGAAGCGCGCTCACCGCGGGCACCGGGGCGCTGCTGGCCAAGGTCATCGACACCGGCGTCCCCGACGAGCGGGTGCAGGAGCTCAGGCAGATCGTGACCCCGGGCACCACGGCGCTGGCGCTGCTGGTGAGCCACATCCACGTCGAGGCGCTGGTGGCCGAGCTGAAGCGCTTTGCTGGGGCGAGGGTGGTGACCACCGACCTGCCCGAGGCGACGGTGGCGGCGGTGAGAGAGGCGCTGGCGGGCTGACCTTCTGAGCGCCCGGCCGTGGATGATCCATGGCCGGGACACCTTCAGCGCTCGATCAGAAGGGGATGTCGTCGTTGTCGGTGGCGTCGCCGAAGTCGTGCGCCGGGGGGCGGCCGTAGCCGGGGTCGGGGGCCGCCGGGCGGCGGGCGGCGGGCGCCGACGGGGCCGACGTGCGGGCGCGGGGCGCCGGGGCCACGCCGCCGCCCTGCTGCTCGCGCAGGCGGGCGGACCAGGCGCGGGCGCGGGCCGCGTCGAGGCGGCTCCACTTGCTCTTGGGGCCGCCGTTCTTGTCGACGGCGTTGGACTCGTCATCGCGCTGGGCGAACCACTCGTACGCGTCGGCCAGCAGGTCGAGGAACTCCGGCTCGCACGCCGAGAACGGCCGCCCCTTGCAGTCGGGGCCGGTCCACCGCTTCGGCATGAAGCGCACCTCCGGGTCGCCTCGCGGCCCGTCGATGTCGGCGTCGATGTCCCCGCCGGGGGAGCCGGCGTGGGCCCCCGCGGCGCGGGCCACGCTTCCCCCGCTGGTCTTCAGCGCCGCCATCAGGGCGTCCAGCTTGCTTTCAATACGGTCGAGGCGATCTTCGAGGCTGCTCATGGTTGGGATCTCCGTTGTGTGCGCCCGCGGGACGAACCGCGTCGACGAACGCACCCTGCGACATCCCGAGCCATCGCGCGAGTCTTTGTCTGACAGGGAATGTCACAGGAAAAGCCCTGTGCTTTCGTGAGCTCACCCTCCCTGGAAGCCCTCCGCGCGGAGGGTGATCACCAGCGTGTCGCGGTGTCCCCCGCCGCTCGTCGGCTGGATGGGCGTGCTCTCGTGGATCACCCGCGCGTCGTCGAGCAGCATCATCGTCCACGGCTCGGTGAGGGTGAAGCGCTCGCCTCGCGGCCCGGTGGCCTCGAAGACGCGGGTCTCACCGCCCTTCACCCCTTCGCGCGCCACCAGCAGCACGGCCACGAAGTCGACCCCGTCGCGGTGCGCCTCTTCGGGCGTCGGTCGCCCGATGCCGTCGGTGGTGTCGATTCGAAACTGGTGCGCCTCGACGAACCACCGCGGCACCTCCGGCCGCAGCGCCGCGCAGGTGCGAGCGAGCGAGCGCAGCAGCGAGCCCCACGCGCCGAGCGCCACCGTCGAGGGCTCCATCGGCTCGAACCACCGCTGCATCCCGCCGTGCAGCGCGTTGTACTCCACCGACTGCCAGTGGGCCCGGTGCGCGACCTGCTCCACGCGGTCGGGGGTGACCACGAAGCAGGAGTGGCGGCGGCGACGGTAGCGCCCGCCGTCCTTCAGCCAGGCGTCCGGGGGCAGCGAGTCCCAGTCGGGGCGCATGGCGTCGAGCGCCGCGATCGGGGCGCCCGACCAAGCGGCGACGTCCGAGGGGGAGAGCACCGCGTAGCCCCGGTCGCGCATCGTCGGCACGAGCTGCTCCAGGGCGGTGAAGGACGGTGCGAGGAGGGGCGCGTTCATGACCCGAGGGGGTGCCGCACAACCGCCCCTCTCGTCCACCGCTACCGGCGCTGGCTGAGGCGGCCGTAGCATTCCCCGCTCATGGGACTCCTCGACCCGACGCCTCCTCCCTACGACCCCATCGCATGGCGAGAGAGGCCGCTCGACGAGCGGGGCCGCATGGTCTGCGAGGCCTGGGCGGCGCAGGGCTACGGGACCCCGCCGGGTGTCTTCGCCTTCTACGCCGCCAAGCTCGCGCTCTACCTCGGCGCGTGGGTGTTCTTCTGCGGGCTGAGCCCCTCCCTCGGAGGCGCCTCCAGCATCGCGTCGTGGGCGCTGCGCCCGCTGGCCTTCCAGAAGGCCATCGTCTGGAGCCTGCTCTTCGAGGTGCTCGGCCTCGGCTGCGGCAGCGGCCCGCTCTCCGGTCGCTACCTCCCTCCCATCGGCGGCTTCCTCTACTTCCTCCGCCCCGGAACCACCCGGCTCCCGCTCTTCCCCGGCCTTCCCCTGATCGGCGCGCCCACCCGCTCGCTGCTCGACGTCGCGCTCTACCTCGGGCTCGTCGCGGCCGCGCTGCGAGCCCTCGTCGCACCGTCTCCCGAGCCCGCCCACTTCCTCCCCATCGTGGTGCTGCTCGGGGTGCTCGGTGTGCTCGACAAGACCATCTTCCTCGCGGCGCGCGCGGAGCACTACTGGGTCACGCTGGTGTGCTTCGCCGCCACTGCCCACTGGATCGCCGGTGCCCAGGCGGTGCAGCTCGCGCTGTGGTTCTGGGCGGGCGTCTCGAAGCTCAACCACCACTTCCCGACGGTGGTGTGCGTGATGACCAGCAACGGCCCGCTCACCCGCTTCCCCGCGCTGCGCCGCAGGATGTACCGCGACCCCCCGGGCGACCTCCGCCCCTCCCGCCTCGCCACCGTCCTCGGCCACGCCGGAACCGCCCTGGAGCTGGGTGTGCCCATCGCGTTTCTTCTTACCCCCCTCGGTACTCCTCCCGTGGCGGCGGTGCTGCTCATGCTGGCCCTGCACGGTTACATCACCAGCAACGTCCCCATGGGCGTCCCCATCGAGTGGAACTTCGCCGTCGTCTACGGCGGCTTCGCCCTCTTCTGGGCGCACCCCGGGGTGTCCGTCACCTCCCTCGATTCTCCGCTGCTCGCGGCCTTCCTCGCGGCGATGCTCGTGGCGCTGCCCATCGCGGGCAACCTCTTCCCCTCGCGCGTCTCCTTCCTGATGGCGATGCGCTACTACGCTGGCAACTGGGCCTGGTCGGTCTGGCTCTTCCGAGGCGACTCGCACCGCAAGCTCGCCCGGCTCACCACCAGCAGCCCGTGGGTCTACGACCAGCTCGCCCGCTTCTACGACCGCTCCACTGCCATCGGGCTCGTGGGCAAGGTGATGGGCTTCCGGATGATGCACCTCCACGGTCGGGCGCTGCCGCTGCTGGTTCCCCAGGCGGTCGACCGGCTTCAGGACTACGAGTGGGTCGACGGGGAGATCGTCGCGGGCCTCGCACTGGGATGGAACTTCGGCGAAGGACACCTCCACCAGGAGCAGTTGCTGGCGGCGATCCAGTCGCAGTGCGGCTTCGAGGAGGGTGAGCTCCGCTGCATCTTCGTCGAGTCTCAGCCCATGGGAGGCAGCGTCCTCGCGTACCGCATCGTCGACGCGAAGACCGGACCTCGCGCCCGCGGGGAGCTGGCCGTGTCCGAGCTGCGCTCCCGTCAGCCGTGGGAGTCGTGCGCGCCGTAGCGGCCGTATGCTCCGCGCCGCCCATGGCCCTCCCACCCGACGACCTCGAGCGACAGCTCTGGAGCCTCATCGAGCAGCGCTGCCTCCCCGGCGCCGACGCCGCCCTCATCGACCGCCGCATCTGGGAGCGCTTCGGCGAGGAGTGCGCCGTGATGTTCACCGACCTCACCGGCTTCTCCCGCCACGTCGCGGCCTTCGGGATCATCCATTTCCTCCAGGAGATCTTCGAGCAGAAGCGCCTGCTGCTGCCCATCGCCGCCGCGCACGGGGGCACGCTCATCAAGGTCGAGGCGGACAGCTTCCTGCTGCTCTTCCCCGGCGCCGATGGGGCGGTGCGCTGCGCGGTCGAGATGCAGCGCGCCTGTCAGCGCTTCAACGAGGGCAGGGCGCCCGAGGCGAGGGTGCTGCTCTGCGTGGGCATCGGCTACGGGCAGGTGCTGCGCGTGGGAGACCGCGACGTGTTCGGCGCGGAGGTCAACGCCGCCAGCAAGCTGGGCGAGGACATCGCGACGGCCAACGAGGTGCTGGTGACGGAGGGGCTGCGAGGGGCCGCGGGCGAGCTCGCGGGGGTGGCGTACTCCGAGCTCGCGGTGGAGGTCCCAGGGACGGCGAGGGCTTACCGGCTGGAGTATTCGCGCTGAGGGAGAAGCGTCAGCCGCGCGCCGCGAGCGCCGCCCGGAGCGCCGCGACCTCTGCCTCCGCCGCCTCGGCCCGCGCGTTGGCCTCCTCCTTCGCCGTCGGCCACAGCCGCTCGCCCGCCTCGTCGTCGGCGAGACGTAGCCGCGAGCCGCCCTCGGTCAGCACCAGCCACGCGCCGAGCTCCTCCGAGTATGCGGGCGCATCGCCTGCGTACACCCGTCGAAAAGCCTCCTCCGTCCGGCGCCAGAGCTGCAGCGTCCATGGACCGCCCATCAGCCCCCGCCCGCACCGCTCCTGGTCGAAGACCCACAGCTCGCGGGTGCCGCTCGCGGCGTACTTCGCGGGGCCTTCCTCGTAGTCCTTCCGGGCGGTGTCCCGGCTCACCACCTCGACCGCGACCCGAGGCGCGTGGTGTCCCGACTCCCACGTCCGCAGGCTCCGCACCTGCCGCTCCTGCGGCGCCGGCTCGACCAGGCACACGTCCGGGTCGACGCCGACCCTCGGGTGCTCCTCGTCCCAGCGGAGCGCGAGGTTGGCGTACACCGTCGCGTCGCGCGCCGTGCGCGCGATCCAGGCGCGCAGGATCGCCTCCAACAGCTCGCAGGCCAGCCGATGTTCGCTGCTCTCGGGCATGGTGACGCCGTCCTCGAGCACCCACCGCTCGGACCAGCGCGGGACCGTGAAGACCAGTTCCACGCCCCGTTGCTCCCGTGCCGCCATGACGCTCATGGTACCACCCGCTCCAACGGCCGTGCCAACGCGAAGAGGCTTGTTTTCAAGCCCCGCGATGGTGGCGGCGGGTGGCGGCGGGTGGCGGCGGGTGGCGGCGGGTGGCGGCGGAGAGAGCGGTATTTACCGGCTGGAGTATTCGCTCATCGGGGGGTTAGGTGCAGACCAGGTTGCGGTCGCCGTAGGAGTTGTCGATGCGCCCCACCGCGGGCCAGGACTTCGAGTCCTTCAGCCACGGTGTGGGATAGGCCGCCTGCTCGCGCGGTTGCGCCCGGGCGGTATCACCAATCCGCTGGTGCGGTGGGCTAGAAGCTACCGCCGACGCCGAGCTGCAGGCCGTGCGGAGTCGGCACGATGCTCGCGCTCCATTGGGGCCCGCGGGGCGCGCGGCGGGCCGTCGCCACGGAGTCCGTTTCATAGGACAGCGCGGCGATGTCCAGAACGCTCGCGATGATCTGGCCTGCGGCCAGGCCGATCACGAGCGCAGTGGACTGATCGCTGCAGTCCTCGCCGGAAGCATAGCCGTAGGATGAGTAGCGGACGGTGCACTCGGTTGTCCCATAGCCCACGAAGGCGCCCAGGAGCGGCAGCGCAAGCCGCATTCCCATCGACCCGAAACCAGCACCGACACGCCCGTGCGTCCAATGGACAATCGGAGGGCCGAAGAACTGGACCGCTCCCGCGGTGTAGACGAGCGCCCTCGAATCGGCCGCCAGGGCCGCGGCGCTGAACGCGAGCGCTCCCAGGTCGACGAGGAGAACCTGCCAGCCGTACCAACGTCGATGTGAGCGGACGGCCACCGGATCGAAGGGCTGCGCGTCGGTGGGTTGCGCGGCGGTGGGCTGCGCGGTGGTGGGCCACCGGTTGGCCGCCGTCGTTGCTATCGCGCCGGTCGTCACGGCGTTTTGGGTTCCGCTGCAAACACATGGGCCGAGCCCAGTTCCGAGTTCATTACAGACCTGCACCCCGGAGCCGTTGATGCAGTCACATCGAATCTGCGCGCCGGGCACGCACGCGCGCGCTGCCGGGACGGCCACGGTGCTCGTCGCGGCCGGTGCCCGTCGCGGCGCCCGCCGCGGCTGTGCGGCGCTCTCGCGGGCGGCCAGAAGTACGGCGAGCCCCAGCGCATGTCGGGATGTCATCATCACGGGACCCCCACTTCGGCGCACTGAAGCCGCGGCTCGACCAGGCGGCAACGCAGCAGCGAGCCGTTCGTCGAACCGAAGAACCCGGAAGTGACCCGGGTGACGAGATAGGTGCCGTCCCCCACCGCCCGGACGCTGGAGTAGTAGCCGGGCGCACAGCCCAGGGAAGCCGCGACGAGTGTCAGCAGAATGGGCGCGCGCATCAATCTACGACCTGGATCTCTCGGCAGTCCTGGGAGGCATTGGCGATGGTGCAGATCCACGCGGTTGGCTGCCCCTGCATCCCGCCCACCACCAGCTCTCGTCGGTTGCCGACCGACACCGATCCGTTGAACGAAGTCGCGCAGCCGCCCAACAGCAGCACGCCGACGATAACCACCAAGCACCTTATCCACATGAACTTCCTCCCCAAAAGACCAGACACCGAACAGAACCGCCACCATCGATCCACGGTAGTAGAGGGCGCAGAGTCTCCCCATTCCAGGGCGCACTCAACACGCATGGACTCGCGGCGTCAATCTTCAAGTGGGTGACTGCCGTGCAGTCGGCGCCCGCAGTTGGCGCTCCCTCCCAATGCCCACACAGCGCCCGCCGCGACTCCACCCCAGCTCGGCGTCGCCGGGGCCCACGACCCCCCGGCGACGCCCCGCCCCCACCGCCGCTTACCGGCTGGAGTATTCGCTCATCGGGGGGCAGGTGCAGACCAGGTTGCGGTCGCCGTAGGAGTTGTCGATGCGCCCCACCGCGGGCCAGAACTTGGAGTCCTTGAGCCACGGCGCCGGATAGGCCGCCTGCTCCCGGGAGTACGAGTGCTTCCACCCGTCGCTCGCGATCGCCGCCGCGGTGTGGGGCGCGTGCTTGAGCGCGTTGTCGGCCCGGTCGCTGCGGCCCTCCTCGATGGCGCGGATCTCCTCGCGGATGGTGATCAGCGCGTCGCAGAGTCGGTCGAGCTCGGCCTTGGACTCGCTCTCCGTGGGCTCGATCATGAGGGTGCCGGGCACCGGGAAGCTCATCGTCGGCGCGTGGAAGCCGAAGTCCATCAGCCGCTTGGCCACGTCGTCGACCTTCACCCCGGAGGTCTTCTCGAAGGGCCTCACGTCGATGATGAACTCGTGCGCCACGCGGCCTCGCGCCCCTCGGAAGAGCACCGGGTAGACGCCCTCCAGCCGCTTCGCCATGTAGTTCGCGCTCAGGATCGCCACCTGCGTCGCCCGCTTGAGCCCGGCCGCGCCCATCAGCGCGATGTAGACCCACGGGATCGACAGGATGCTCGCGCTCCCGTAGGGCGCCGCGGAGACGGCCCCGGAGGCCTCGGTGCCGGTGCCCTCGGGCGCCACCACCGAGTGCCCGGGGAGGAAGGGCGCCAGGTGCTTCGCCACCGCGATGGGACCCACCCCCGGACCGCCGCCCCCGTGGGGGATGCAGAAGGTCTTGTGGAGGTTCATGTGGCAGACGTCCGCGCCGATGTCGCCGGGGCGGCAGAGGCCCACCTGCGCGTTGAGGTTGGCGCCGTCCATGTAGACCTGCCCCCCGCTCGCGTGAACGGCCTCGCAGATCGCGCGGATCTCCTCCTCGAAGACCCCGTGCGTCGAGGGGTAGGTCACCATCAGCGCCGCGAGGTTGTCGCGGTGCGCCTCGACCTTGGCGCGCAGGTCGCTCACGTCCACGTCGCCGTTGGCGGTGCACTTCACGGCCACCACCCGCATGCCCGCGATGACCGCGCTGGCGGGGTTGGTCCCGTGCGCCGAGTCGGGGATGAGGCAGACGTCGCGGTGGTGGTCGCCGCGGCTGTGGTGGTAGGCGCGGATGGTGAGCAGCCCGGCGAACTCGCCCTGCGAGCCGGCGTTGGGCTGGAGGCTCACCGCGGCGAAGCCGGTGATCTCCGCGAGCCAGGTCTCCAGGTCGCGGAAGAGCTTGCGGTAGCCGCCGGTCTGCTCGGCGGGCGCGAAGGGGTGCATGTCGGAGAAGGCGGCCCAGGTCACCGGCAGCATCTCGCTGGTGCCGTTGAGCTTCATGGTGCACGACCCGAGGGAGATCATCGAGTGCGTGAGCGACAGGTCGCGCCCGCGCAGCTTGGTGATGTACCGCAGCAGCTGCGTCTCCGAGTGGTACGAGCTGAACACCGGGTGCGTGAGAATCGCCGAGCGGCGCACCAGCGCGGCCGGGATGGCCACCGCGGAGTCGTGGAGCAGGGCGTCCGGGGAGAGGGCGGCGGCGCGGTTGCCCGCGAGGTCGAAGGCGGCGAAGAGGGTGAGCAGGTCGTCGCGCGTGGTGGCCTCGTCGAGGGCCACGCCGAGGGTGCCGTCGGCGTGTTCGCGGAGGTTGATCCGGCGCTGGTGAGCGCGGGAGAGCACCTCGTGGCCGCGGCCCTCGGCGACGCGCACGTGAAGCGTGTCGAAGAAGCTGGTGTTGAGCACCGTGTGCCCGAGGCGGCGCAGGCCCTCGGCGAGCGCGCGGGTCATGGCGTGGGTGCGCACCGCGATGCGGCGCAGCCCGTCGGGGCCGTGATAGACGGCGTACATCCCGGCCATGATGGCGAGCAGCGCCTGCGCCGTGCAGATGTTGCTGGTCGCCTTGTCGCGGCGGATGTGCTGCTCGCGGGTCTGGATCGCCATGCGCAGCGCGACGTCGCCGTGCGAGTCGCGGGAGACGCCGATGATGCGGCCGGGCATGCGCCGGGCGTGCTCGCTCCTGGTGGCGATGTAGGCCGCGTGCGGGCCGCCGAAGCCCATGGGGACGCCGAAGCGCTGGGTGTTGCCGACGGCGATGTCGGCGCCGAGCTCGCCCGGGGAGGTGAGGGAGACGAGCGCGAGGACGTCGGCGGCCATCACGACCTGGGCGCCCGCCTCGTGGGCGCGGGCGATGGTCTCTCGCCAGTCGATGAGGGCGCCGGCGGAGCTCGGGTACTGGAGCAGCAGGCCGCAGACCGGGGCGGCGGGGGCGACGGGCAGCGGGGCGAGGGCGTCGACGGTGACCACGAGGACGCCGAGGGCCTCGGCGCGGGTGCGCACCACGGCGACGGTCTGCGGGTGGCAGCCCTGGTCGACGAGGAAGGTGCGCGGGGTGTCGTGACCGCCGGCGATGTTGACGCACATGGCCATGGCCTCGGCGGCGGCGGTGGCCTCGTCGAGGAGGGAGGCGCCGGCGAGGGGCAGGCCGGTGAGGTCGGCGATGAGGGTCTGGAAGTTGAGCAGGGCCTCGAGGCGCCCCTGGGAGATCTCGGCCTGGTAGGGGGTGTACTGGGTGTACCAGCCCGGGTCTTCGAGGATGTTCCGCTGGATGACCGGGGGGGTGATGGTGGGGTGGTAGCCGAGGCCGATGAAGGAGCGGAAGCGCTGGTTGCCCCCGGCGACGCGCTGGAGCAGGTCGATCAGGCCGTGCTCGCTGCGGGCGGTGGCGGCGTCGACGTTGTGCTGCGAGAGCTCGATGTGAAGCGGGCGCGCGAGGCGGATGGCCGCGGGCACGGTCTCGTCGGAGAGGGCGTCGAGGGAGGCGGCGCCGACGACGGAGAGCATGGCGGCGAGCTCCGCCTCGTCGGGCCCGATGTGCCGGTGGACGAAGGTGTCGGAGGCGTCGAGGAGGGAGCTGGACTCGTGCTCTGATCGCATCGGTGTGTGCCTTTTGGTCTTTCGGGGAGACGGACGAAGCCGACGGGGCGGAGTGCTGAAACGCCCGAGGGAATAGTCAACCCGAGGCGGGGGGTCAACGGTGGGGGACCCCGCGGAGGATGTCGAAGTCCACCAGCATCCCGACCGCGCCCGACGGAACCTCCTGGCCCGCCGAGGCGCTCGCCTCGCGCAAGGCCTCCTCGATGGGGCGCCCGTCGAAGCGGTGGAGCTGGTCGAAGAGCTCCCTAGGGACGTCCAGCGGATCGAGGTGGCTGTAGCCCTGCACCCGCACGCTGGTGGCGGAGAGCCCCACGACCTGCGCCCGGCCGAGGGCGACGCGGGCGGGGAGCGCGTCGTCGAGGAGCTGCCGCTGCGCGAGCCTGACGGTGGCCGCGAGCGCCCGGGCCTCGGCGCCTCCGAGGGAGAGCACCTCGGCGGGGGAGAGCGCCTCGGCGAGCTGCGCGCAGGCGAGGAAGTACCCCTCGACGTCGCCGGACCATCGCCCCCAGAGGGCGTCGTCGGGGGCGCTCACGTCGGCCCTGGGAGCGCCGTGGGGGAGGTCGAGCGGGGCCATGCGGGCGAGGGCCTCGGGGGGGATGTCGAGGGAGAGCGCGCAGTGCCACGCGACGGCGCGCTCGAGGCGGGAGAGGAGCTGGTGCAGGCGGTTCCAGAGGGCCTTGGCGCGCTCTCCGCGGGTGTGCTTGCAGAACCACGTCGCGCAGGTGGCCTCGCGCCACGCCCAGACGCCGCAGCGCCCGTCGACGGGCTCGTAGTGGGGGCAGCGCAGCGAGGCGTCGCGGCCGAAGCGCTCCTGATCGGTATGCGCCGAGGCCAGCAGCGCAGGGTCGGCGACGAGCCCGATGGGGGAGAGCCCTTCGCCCACCGAGAGGCGGCGGCGCACCGAGGCCGCGCCGTGCGGCGACGCGCTTCGGAGGGCGCCTCCGACGAGGAAGTTGGCCAGCGTCGGGAGGTACGTGCAGCAGCGGGTGTCGGGCGAGAACACCAGCGCCCCGGGAGGGAGCGACGGGTCGGCCAGCATCGCGCAGTCGTCGCAGGTGGCGTTGCTCTCCTCGGGCAGCGACGGGTCCGCGAGGACGGCGTCGAGCCAGCGGGCCTGGAGCGGCGGCAGCGAGGCGTCGGCGGCGCGGAGCAGCGGCAGCGATCGGCGGGTCACGGCGGCTCCGAGGCCCTTACGCCTCGCGGGTGGCCTGGCGCCACTGCTGCGGCAGGTCGAGCAGCCCCTCGCTGTGGAGGTGGTCGTAGAAGGCGTCGCACATCACGGCGCAGGCGGTGCTGAACACCCTCGGGTCGGCCACGAAGGCGAGGGTCTCCGGGCGCAGCCGCACCTCGGAGGCGTTGAGGCGCGCGACCAGCGGGTCTTGTACGTTGAGCACGAGGTCTTCGAGGAAGTGCTTCTCGAAGGCCTCGCGAAAGCGGGGGAAGGAGCGAGGCCCGATGCGGGGCATGCCGTGGATGGAGTCGCCGGAGCGGGCCACGGCGCTCTCCCTCACGACGGCCCAGCAGAACTCCCCCAGGTTGGCGCGGAAGCCGTCCTGGAAGAACTCCGTGAACACCTCGGTGACGATGGGCAGCAGCCGGCCGAGCTCGGGGGCGCGCTGAGAGAGGTAGGCCGACTGGAGCTCGCGCTCCCAGCGGCTCAGGCGCTCGAGGGCGATGTCGTGGAGCTCTTCGCGCTCGTAGCGGAGCGCGCGCAGGTCGTCGCGGACCTTCTGCTGGCTGCGCAGCACCGCGGTGTAGAGGGCCTGCTCGGGGGTGGTGACGAGGCGGGCGGCGAGCTCCGAGGGCCCCGCGTGGTGGCCCAGCGCGAACTCGAAGAAGAGCGTGGTGAAGCGCCGCGAGAGCAGCTCCAGTTTGAGGCGCAGGAAGGACCCGCGCCGGGCGTCGAGCACCTGCTCCAGGCTACGGCGGAGCACGGCGATGAGGTCGATCTCGTAGTCGGCGCTGGAGGTAGGCGCCTCCGGGCGCTGCGAGTGCCGCACGTCCTGGATGGCCCGAAGGTCGTCGATCACCTGCTGGGTGATGGCGTCGAGCTCGGCGTTGGTCTGCTGCTCGGGGTTGAAGTACACGACCCTGGCGCTCACCTGCTCGTCGCGCAGCTTGAGCGCCGCGCTGGCGAGGTCGAGCCGCTGCTGGGTGTTGCCGATGAGCGAGCCGCTCGCGGGGTCGCCCGCCGCCGGTCGATCGGAGGGCAGCGGCCCGGGCGCGGTGGTGGCGACGGAGTTGGTGCGCCTCACCAGGGGGATCGGGGCGCTGTCCCGGCGCGCGTCCGCGGGCACGGGCGGTGGCATGTGCGTCGGGCCTCCCGGGCGGGTCTTGTCACTCACGGCGGCGCGGAGTGTATCCGTAGGTCGCGCGCGCTGCCCACAACCCTGCCATGATGTTCGACGGCCCGGACGCCCCTCCATGAGCACCCGCGAACTGCTAGCGCTCGGCACGGCCTCCCAGGTTCCGACCCGGAGGCGCAACCACAACGGCTACTTCCTTCGCTGGGACGACGAGGGCTTCCTCTTCGACCCGGGCGAGGGGACGCAGCGGCAGATGGCCTTCGGCGAGCTCCCTTCGAGCGCGCTTCACCGCATCTTCATCACGCACTTCCACGGCGACCACTGCCTCGGGCTCGCGGGCATCCTGCAGCGCCTCTCGCTCGACCGCTGCGCCCACCCGGTGACGGTGCACTACCCCGCCTCGGGGCAGGTCTACTTCGAGCGCCTCCAGGACGCGTCGATCTACCACCACGCCGCGACCATCATCCCGGCTCCGCTGGAGGTCGCCCCCGACACCCTCTCGCTCATCGCCGAGACGGACACCTACCGGGTCTACGCGCACCAGCTCGACCACCCCGTGCCGACCCTCGGCTACCGCATCGAGGAGCGGGCCTCCCGCACCTTCCTCCCCGAGCGCCTCGCCGCGCACGGGGTGCTCGGCCCGGCCATCAAGACCCTCGGGGAGCAGGGCTTCCTCCCCGTCGGGGGTCGGGTGGTCTCGCTCGAGGACGTGAGCGTCCCTCGCCCCGGGTCGGTGTTCGCCTTCGTGATGGACACCCGCCCCTGCGCCGGGGCCACGGCCCTCGCCCGCGACGCCGACCTGCTGGTGATGGAGGCCACCTTCTCCGCCGCCGACCAGGAGCTCGCCGCGGCCTACTCGCACTCCAGCTCCGTCGACGCCGCGCAGACGGCGCGCGACGCGGGCGCCCGCCGCCTCGCGATCACCCACTTCTCCCAGCGCTACACCAGCACCGACGCGCACCTCGCGGAGGCCCGCGCGGTCTTCCCCGAAACGGTGGCGCTGCGCGACCTCGACCGGGTCCAGATCCCCCGCCGCCGGGGCTGAGCGCCGTCGTATCGTCGGTCCGCCATGGACCTCGCCGCCCTCACTCCCCTTCTGGAAGAGACCGCCCGCGCTCGCTGCACCGACGACCCTGCCCACGACTGGCTTCACGTGCGCCGCGTGGTGGCCAACGCCCGTCGCATCGCCGAGGCCGAGGGGGCCGACCGGGTGGTGTGCACCACGGCGGCGCTGCTTCACGAGCTCTTCAACCACCCGAAGGGCCACCCCGAGTCGCACCGCTCCGGGGAGGTCTGCGCCGAGCACGCGCGCACCCTCCTGAGAGAGCACGGAGCGCCCGAGGACTTCGTCGACGCGGTGGGCTACGCCATCGCCGTGCACCCCTTCTCGCTGGGCGTGACGCCGACCACGCTGGAGGCGCGGGTGCTGCAGGACGCCGACCGGCTCGACGCCATCGGGGCCATCGGCCTCGCGCGCTGCTTCGCGACCTGCGCTGCGATGCGCCGTCCCTTCTACGAAGAGGGCGATCCCTTCTGCGAGCGCAGGGCGCCGGACGACAAGCTGTGGGGCATCGACCACGTCTACAAGAAGCTGTTGAAGCTGCGAGACGGGATGCACACCGCGACGGCCCGGGCGATGGCCGCGCGGCGCAACGAGGTGATCGAGCGCTTCATGGAGGAGCTGAGGGAGGAGATCGCCGCCTCGGCGTGAGGGCGCCGGACGTCAGCGCGAAGGCTCGACCACGCGCCCGATGAACAGCACCGCCCCGGTGGGGTTGTCGCGGATCGCGAAGAGGAAGGGTCGATCCGCGCGCAGCGTGGCGGGCTCCGGGGCGCTGACGCGTCCGACGATGACGGCGGTGGCCGCGGCGGCCTCGGTGCCCGCCTCGTCGACGGCGATGTAGCCCTCGTGCAGCACGTCCTGGATGAAGAGCGAGCGCGTGCCGTCCATGCCCGACAGGTCTGCGCTCGAGCTGAACGCGTCGGTCATCCCCATGGCCATGAGCGGCTCGCGGAGCCCCGCTGGCTTGCGGAAGGAGAAGCGCGGCAGCGCCAGCGTCACCCTCCGGGGGTGCAGCCCCGCGACCACCGCCGTCAGGGCGGCCCCGTCGAGGCCCCGCTCCACCTCGGCGAAGCGCCCCTCGGCGGGGACGATCACCAGCATCGACACCTCCTCTCCCACGTACGGCAGCTCCACAGCCTGCCAGGTCGGGCCCTCGGCGTAGCGCAGCTCGGCGACCCTGTTCATCGTCGGCGCCGATCGCGTGCTGCCGTCGAGCAGGTGGAAGTCCGCCGGGCGCGTATCGCCGACGGGGAAGGGCTGCGCCCACGAGGCGCTGAAGTACACCGCGTTGGTCAGCACCAGCACCGTGCTGGGGCGCACCACGCCCATGGGGAGCAGCTCCGGGATGCGCCGCTCGGTCTGCGTGGACACCCAGGTGTTGATGACCCGCCGGGCCCCTTCGGCGTCGCGAACGAAGTCCACGAGGTACATCGCCGCGCCGTAGTGCTCGCCCAGGGTGTCGAGGAAGGGCGTGAGAAACCGGTAGCCCCGCTGCCCCCAGAGCGAGTTGACCACCCGCAGCCGGAAGCGCTGCCCGCCGCCATCGACCGGGCGCATGGCCCGCTGCGCCAGCGCCAGGTCGAGCGCGTTGAACGCCGCGTGGGTGCGCGCCTGCCCCATGGAGAAGCGCAGCGCCGAGGCCATCTGCGCCTCGGTCTCGGTACGAGCGCCCGCCCAGGTCATCCCCAGCGCTACGGAGACGCTGTGCGGAGACATCACCACGTTGCCCGCCTCCGCGCCCACTGCGCGGTAGAGCGCGAGGCCGAACTCCGCGTTGCCGCGAGCGAGGGCCTGGAGGTCCTCCGCGGGAGCGGCCGAGGCGGTGATGCGAGCCCGCGACGAGCGCACGACCTCGGCGCCGGCAGGGGCGCTCGGCAGCACCGCCCCGTCGGGCGCGCCGTTGCCATCCTCACAGCCGACCAGGGCCGCCAGCGCCAGCGTCGGGACCATGGACCCTCGCAGCTGTCTCATACCCGACCCGATAATCACGCCTCGTGCCACGAGCCCGAACGACGCCCCTCTCAGGCTCGCGTGGAAGCAGCCGGGTAGTGGGTTCACGTCAGTCGGTGCGTCGCACGCACCGGGTTCACGCAGACCCTGCACGGGCGACACACTCGCAGCCCGCGCCGCTCACCCCTGGAGCATCACCGCCCGCGACGGCCAGGACGGCGTCCCGGGAGCTGCTGCCAACGCTCGCGGGAGCGCTTGCTTCGCACACCGGACGTTCCGTCGCCTGTCGCTGATCGCATGCCAGCGAGGGTGCCGCGTTGCTCTCCCTATGAGCGGTGGCGGGCGCTGGTGCCGGTGGTGCGCGAGCTCGCGACGGTCGATCGGCGGTCGCTGACGACGGAGTGAGCGGGCGCGCGGCGGTGCGTCGGCCGGGCTAACGTGCAGGTATGTCTGGCGACGCTCCACGCACCCTCGACCCGGAGTATCCCAACCTCGCTCCCGACGTGGTGGCGGGCTATCGCAACGCCCCCGAGCACCTGGTGGCGGAGATCATCGACGGG
>Ga0207969_100194_pt1 | contig 34915 bp, 28 predicted proteins | sample LakWasMet25_LOW6_2_FD_183869 | JGI IMG/M metagenome (GOLD analysis project Ga0207969, IMG submission 183869) | Freshwater sediment methanotrophic microbial communities from Lake Washington under simulated oxygen tension - Sediment Metagenome... | ecosystem: Environmental > Aquatic > Freshwater >... | reverse complement strand
GAACGAGCGGACTTCGGCATGGCGGACCTCCAGGCCGGACCATGCGAACGGGTCGAAGGGCATACGAGATGGCCTTCGCCGGGCGCTTACGGAGCGGAGGCGCGAGGGTCGATCCCCGCGTGTGCGGGGGAGCCGCGTCCCCGAGGTAGAGGTGCACCCCGCCCGCGGGTCGATCCCCGCGTGTGCGGGGGAGCCACGAAGGCCTGCGCGTCCGGGTGCCATCCCTCGGGTCGATCCCCGCGTGTGCGGGGGAGCTCCGCGTGGACGTGATCGGCGCGGGAGGCCGACGGGTCGATCCCCGCGTGTGCGGGGGAGCCATGGCGGGCGCCCACGCCAAGCGCGTCGAGGCGGGTCGATCCCCGCGTGTGCGGGGGAGCCCCACAGGGTCGATGTGAACCAGTCCCACGCGCGGGTCGATCCCCGCGTGTGCGGGGGAGCCTCCCCTCCCTGCATCGGGAGGAAGCGCACCGGGGGTCGATCCCCGCGTGTGCGGGGGAGCCTGCTGCATCGTGTGTTCCTTCGCGGCGCCGTCGGGTCGATCCCCGCGTGTGCGGGGGAGCCCGTCGCCCACCACACTTCGTGGCTCGACGTGTGGGTCGATCCCCGCGTGTGCGGGGGAGCCCAGAGCTTCGCCACGTCGACCACCGCGCGGGCGGGTCGATCCCCGCGTGTGCGGGGGAGCCCTGATTCTCCATGAGCTCGGGCACGTCGCGGGGGGTCGATCCCCGCGTGTGCGGGGGAGCCTTCGTCGTCGCCGCAGCCGAGCGCGTAGGGCAGGGTCGATCCCCGCGTGTGCGGGGGAGCCGTTGAGGCGAGACTGCTCGGCGCCCTTGCCGCGGGTCGATCCCCGCGTGTGCGGGGGAGCCAAGCGCAGCGTCCCTTCGTGTTCTCCGCCGGTGGGTCGATCCCCGCGTGTGCGGGGGAGCCACCTCCGTCCTGATCGCGTGGATCAGGGAGCGGGGTCGATCCCCGCGTGTGCGGGGGAGCCAGCGCGCTCCTCCGACAGCGCGCGTGGGACTGGGGTCGATCCCCGCGTGTGCGGGGGAGCCGTGCCCGCCTCTTCGGTCGCTTCGCCAGCCTCGGGTCGATCCCCGCGTGTGCGGGGGAGCCCGGTTCGTTGTTGTCGACGACGCCGATGGGGAGGGTCGATCCCCGCGTGTGCGGGGGAGCCCACAGCTCCCGGAGCTTGGTGACGAAGATGCCGGGTCGATCCCCGCGTGTGCGGGGGAGCCGTTCGCACCTGCGCTTCGTCGAGCTTTGCGCAGGGTCGATCCCCGCGTGTGCGGGGGAGCCGCGATCCAAGAGAGCAACAACGCGACCGTCGGGGGTCGATCCCCGCGTGTGCGGGGGAGCCACGGCGATGTCGACGGCCATGAGGGCGCGCTCGGGTCGATCCCCGCGTGTGCGGGGGAGCCTCGGGGATCGTGGTGTCTGATGACGCGAGGGTGGGTCGATCCCCGCGTGTGCGGGGGAGCCAACTACCTGGACAGCAACAAGGCCGTTGGGGAGGGTCGATCCCCGCGTGTGCGGGGGAGCCAAGCCCACCTTGGAGGATGGACAGACGTACCCGGGTCGATCCCCGCGTGTGCGGGGGAGCCAGGGAGTCAGACGAACCCCCGTCCGTTGGAGCGGGTCGATCCCCGCGTGTGCGGGGGAGCCCCGGCCGATGCGTCTCCGGCTTGGGATGTCCAGGGTCGATCCCCGCGTGTGCGGGGGAGCCTTGGATCCAGTTCGCAGTTGTAACCGGGGGAGAGGGTCGATCCCCGCGTGTGCGGGGGAGCCTCGCGCTCGCGGCGATTGAGCTCCGCCGTGATGGGTCGATCCCCGCGTGTGCGGGGGAGCCGTACGCGCTCAAAGCGCCGTCTGCGTTGCGCGCGGTCGATCCCCGCGTGTGCGGGGGAGCCAAGGGCGCGTTGTGCGCGACCACGATGGCGCCGGGTCGATCCCCGCGTGTGCGGGGGAGCCGCGGCGAGGAGCGCACACCCTTCGGCGTGCCAGGGTCGATCCCCGCGTGTGCGGGGGAGCCGTGTTGACGTTCGGACTCCCGTTCGTGACCTTGGGTCGATCCCCGCGTGTGCGGGGGAGCCTCGATCGGCGCGAGGGAGAGGACAAAGTCGCAGGGTCGATCCCCGCGTGTGCGGGGGAGCCGATCCGCTCGTCACCCTGATGGTGCGGCGGTGGGGTCGATCCCCGCGTGTGCGGGGGAGCCAGGTCGCGGAGGACGCTGCGCACGTCGTCGGTGGGTCGATCCCCGCGTGTGCGGGGGAGCCGGGTGATGATTGATTCCGTTTCTTCGGTCAACGGGTCGATCCCCGCGTGTGCGGGGGAGCCGACTCCGGGCATTGCGGGAGGGGTGGCTGTGAGGGTCGATCCCCGCGTGTGCGGGGGAGCCCGTTCACCGGGCAGACCGATGCCGCGGGGCAGGGGTCGATCCCCGCGTGTGCGGGGGAGCCTGTATGCGGGCGAACCGATTGGATACCCCGCAGGGTCGATCCCCGCGTGTGCGGGGGAGCCACACCGCTCGCGACGGGAGAGCGTCCGCACGAGGGTCGATCCCCGCGTGTGCGGGGGAGCCGGATATCGACGCGATGCGCGCGACGGTCGCCCGGGTCGATCCCCGCGTGTGCGGGGGAGCCGTCGTCCTCTTCCCCAGCGTCTGCATGTGCACGGGTCGATCCCCGCGTGTGCGGGGGAGCCCGCGGCGCTCATGGGCGGAGTTTCCTGTGCGGGGGTCGATCCCCGCGTGTGCGGGGGAGCCCGGAGCGCGACGGAGGTGAACGCGCCGTCGCGGGGTCGATCCCCGCGTGTGCGGGGGAGCCTGGACACCGGCCTTTCCATCGTCGATGCCCTCGGGTCGATCCCCGCGTGTGCGGGGGAGCCTGCCAGTGCCGGGGCATCGGCACGCCCGGAAGGGGTCGATCCCCGCGTGTGCGGGGGAGCCATCTTCAGCGCGTCAGGCGGGGACCAGTCGCCGGGTCGATCCCCGCGTGTGCGGGGGAGCCGCCAGAGTAGGTCACCGTCTCCGGTCCTCGATGGGTCGATCCCCGCGTGTGCGGGGGAGCCACGACCTCTGGCGGACCCATGAAACCATCGCGGGGTCGATCCCCGCGTGTGCGGGGGAGCCCGCGCCCGGGTGTCGAGCCGCGCCCCCAGGAGGGGTCGATCCCCGCGTGTGCGGGGGAGCCTGAGAGAGCTGAGGGACCAACATGGCCAACACGGGTCGATCCCCGCGTGTGCGGGGGAGCCCCTGACCCTCGCCGTCGGGTCGCAGGTGGAGAGGGTCGATCCCCGCGTGTGCGGGGGAGCCGTGGAGACGAAGGCGCCGAGGCGGTAGGAGACGGGTCGATCCCCGCGTGTGCGGGGGAGCCTCTCGTCAGCGTGGCGGGAGATCGTGGGCATGGGGTCGATCCCCGCGTGTGCGGGGGAGCCCGGCATCGGCTGTCCAGGGTGCGACAGCTGATGGGTCGATCCCCGCGTGTGCGGGGGAGCCCGGTGGTGGTAAGGCGTCGGGTGCGCCCGACCGGGTCGATCCCCGCGTGTGCGGGGGAGCCGTCACGAAGTGGCTCGACATCGGCGTGGACGTGGGTCGATCCCCGCGTGTGCGGGGGAGCCTTGAAGCCGATACGGTGGCCAACACCGGCCGCGGGTCGATCCCCGCGTGTGCGGGGGAGCCGGAGCCGTAACGTTGTTCTGAACCTCAACCCGGGGTCGATCCCCGCGTGTGCGGGGGAGCCCGGTAAAGGCTGAACTGATCCGAACAGGGCTGGGGTCGATCCCCGCGTGTGCGGGGGAGCCTAGTGTCCATCCGGCAACCTTCGGGAAGTTGCGGGTCGATCCCCGCGTGTGCGGGGGAGCCCCCGGAAGATCGAAGGCACGGTTTCCGGGGATGGGTCGATCCCCGCGTGTGCGGGGGAGCCCGATACAATGGAACTTTTAGAAGTCCCGGGCGGGGTCGATCCCCGCGTGTGCGGGGGAGCCGAATCCGGGACGTTGACCGGAGCGGCGCAAGTGGGTCGATCCCCGCGTGTGCGGGGGAGCCTGGTGTTCCATGTGGCGCGATTCACTCTCACGGGGTCGATCCCCGCGTGTGCGGGGGAGCCTTGAAGGCTGCGATTGCGCGGCAAAACCAGCGGGGTCGATCCCCGCGTGTGCGGGGGAGCCGCGGAGACCCGGGGGATGCTGTGATGGTGCGAGGGTCGATCCCCGCGTGTGCGGGGGAGCCGCCGCGTAGCGCTCTACGCTCAGGCGCTCCGTGGGTCGATCCCCGCGTGTGCGGGGGAGCCTCTTTGACCTCTTTGCGGACCTTCTGCTCAGGTCCCCGTATCAGCTGGTGGGCTTGCTGTCTTCCTTGTTGTCGTTGCCGCCGCCCTGATCCGGCTCCTCGGCGGCCGTCCGTGTCGCCCTGGCGTTCCCCAGCGGGAAGAACCGGTCGGCGTACCCGCGCTCCTCGCCGTTCTCCAGGGCCCACGTGCGGAGCTGGAGATACACGCTCTCCCTCGCCGCATTGGTCGCATCCTTCCACGACTCCGCATCGAGGCTCACGCCGGTGCGCGCCGCGAAGGCGTCGCGTCGGCCCTGGAGCGCCGCCTTGCCCTCGGAGATGGCCGCCTCCACGGCCGCGAGCTTCGCCGCCGCCCCCTTCGAGAGCGCGACCCTCTCCCGGACCGTCTGGAAGCGTTCGCAGCGCTCGATCTCGCTCTCCAGGCCCAGCCGGATCACCTCGCTGGGCGCCTCCGGGAAGTACGCGCGGAACGTCTTGTCGTCCTTGTTTCCCCCGGCATCGCGGAGCAGCTCGTTGGCGAAGGCCCGCACCCGGCCATCGAGCCGGAGGTCCAGCCAGGACACCCGCGCGTTCGCCCGCACGACCCCGTCCTCCGCCGCGCGTCGCACCGCATCGAGCGCGGTCCAGCGCTCGTTCTGCGTGCGCATCGCGCGGAGCAGCTTCGGATGCTCCTCCGAGGCCGCGAGCACGGACTCGGTGAACAACACCTCCGCCCTCGATGCCTCCCAGCCGGTCTTCTCGTCGATCTGTCTCATCGCAACGCTCCTCTCCCGCTGAAATGTGCAGGGAGATCCCAGACTTCTCCCCGCCGACTCCCCGGAGCGTCGCAGATGCGCTCTGCCGATGGCAACGCCGTAGTTCGGGCCCCCCACCGCGGTGCCTGCAAGCGTCCCCCGCTGCCCTCCGCCCCCCTACAGCGGTCGCCTCCGTGGCCCCCCGGCGCCCTCCGGCCCCCCACGGCGGTCGCCCCTGTGGCCCCCCGGCGCCCTCCGGCCCCCCACGGCGGTCGCCCCTGTGGCCCCCCGGCGCCCTCCGGCCCCCCACAGCGGTCGCCTCCGTGGGGGGCCGAACGCTCCGTCAGCCCTCGCTCCCGGAGTTTCGTTCTGCATGGATTGTCAAAGACCGTTGCGTGCTCTTGGTCAGCGCGCAGCGCACCAGCTTCATCCCGTCGTGCTCCTGGAGGTCCACCTTCGGGAGCCCGAGCGTCAGGAAGGCCTGACCGCCGGGGGCCTGCGAGTCAGGCCACGTCATCACCACCGCCTGGTCGGGGGTCGCCGGGTCGAACCACTCCTGCATCACCGCCCAGACCCGCTCCCGCACCGCCCGGGTCATCCCCGGCGACGTGTACACCCCCGGCGTCACCTCGCACATCACCGACGCCAGGAAGCCCCGAAACCGGTCGGGAACGTTTCTCGTGATCGCGATGGTCATCATGGTCGAAGAGTTCCTTGATGCGGTCGATCATCTTCTCGACGACGCGGTCGCGCTTGAACACCGCTCCGGTGTGGCGGCGCACGGCGCGCTCCAGGGTCTCTCCGGGGTGCGCGCTCTTCGCCGCCTCGAAGGCCGCCGGGAGCGTCACCGAGTCGCGAAACAGGTCGGCGATGTCGAGCGCGAACGCGCGGCCCGAGTCCTCGTGGATGAACCCTAGCTGGGGGATGGTCCCGGTCACCGCCACGGCCACCTGGGCGAGGGCGTACACCGCCGTGGACGCGTGGTTGATCGCCTGGTTGGCGAGGTCGGCGCTGTCCGGCGCGCCGCGGTCGTAGCGTCGGCCGCGCCAGGACATCCCGAAGCTCTCGGAGAGGCGCTTGTAGATGGTCTTCATGCGCGCGCCCTCGATGCCCCGCAGCACCGCGATGTCGGCGTCGGGGAGGAGCTCCCCGAGCCGCCACGCATACATCCGCCGGGCGATGAGGGTGCGGAGGTTGGGGTCGCTCCAGTGGGTGACCTGCATCCGAGCGCGGGCCGACTCGTCGGGGCCGAAGGGCATCGAGGCGTAGAGCCGCACCCCATCGACGCCGGTCACCACGATGCCGGTGCTGTGCCTCGCGCAGAGCCGCAGCGCGTCGTGCGAGACCGTCGCCCCGGGCTGGAGCGCGATGCACGACACGGTCTGGAAGGGGATGGCGTAGTCGCCCGCGGGGAGGTCGCCGTCGCCCGCGGTGATGAAGCGGAGGGTGCCCGCGTCGACGACGAGGTTGCCCCGGCCGAGCCATAGGAGGCCGTGACGATCCCCGTGGGGGATGCGGGCGGTCTCCAGGCCGAGGCGTCCCTTGAGCATCGGGGGTTACCGGGGGGAGGGCGGGCGGAGGAGGAGCATCCCGAAGCCGAAGGCGCGGTGGCGCCCGAGGCCGCGGGCGAGGGTGGCGCGGAAGAGCGCGGGGTCGGTGACGGTGAGGGTGCCTTGGAAGCTCGCGGCGGGGCGGTCGCGCGACTCGCTCTTGCGGTCGCCGCCCTGGTGTCGCCGGGTGAGCCGCTCCAGTTGGAAGCGCTCCAGCGCCACGTGCTCCACCGCCGCCCCGCCGCGTCGAGCGATCTCCCCGAGGAACCACTCCCGATAGACCGTCTCCCGGTCGACCTTCACCTCGGGTCCGACCTTCCGGCAGGCCGCCAGGAAGGCGTCCACCTCCGGGGCTTCGCTCTCCTGGTGCAGCCCCGGCTTCGCGGGTCGCACCGTGGGGCAGACCTTCACCGTGAACCCAAGCCTCTGCCCTGCGGCGAAGTGCTCGGGCATGGGCTTGCCCGCGAAGCTCGCCCAGTGGCAGAGCCCGTCGTAGAGCGACGGGTCGGCGAAGGTCTGCGCGGTCGTGTGGAGCGCGTCGCGGGTGTGTGGGGAGTACGCGAGCACCTCGACGACGCGGCCCTGCTCCCTGGTGATGGCAAAGGGCTTCGGGGCCTCCGCGCCGAAGAGCTCGCCGAGGGCGCAGTGCACGACGTATCCGAGGTCGACGTCGCGGGCGTGGAGCCGACGACGGCGCGCGAGCTCGATGAGCCGCGGACCGTCGAACCCGAGGCGCAGCATGGTGAGGGCGTCACCCGACATGAGAGGCCTCGCTGGTGATGGTGAGCATCGACTCCTGCATGAAGCGCCGACCGACATGGATCTGGTTGGTCCAGTCCATGTCGTCGGTGATGGCGAGCGTGCGGCCGGTGTCGGCGCCCTCGTCGACGGGCCACCAGGCCTTCAATGGCTTGCCGAGCTCTCTCAACCGCGCGGTCGGGAGCGGCGCCTCCGCGAGCGCATCGCGCAGGCGGGGAGCGCGGGTGCGCCCGAGGAGCAACGGCGCCGAAGGGAGGCAGTTCTTGCGGCCGAGGAAGAGCGGCCGCTCGGGCGAGCGCAGCGCCTGCGCGACAGCGTCCAGGGTGGGATCACCATCGCCAGAGAGCGTCAGCGCGACGGTGTAGAGGGCATCGGCGAGGTAGTGCCGATGGCGGATGTGGGTGCCGTCGCTCGACCCACCGGCGCGCTCTTCGACGACCCCGCGGGTCGTCCAGCCAGGGCGCCTCATGAAGCCCTGTCCCAGGTCGACGGTCTGGTAGTCGACCTGCGCGACGCCCGCCCGATCCTGCCGAACAGCGTAGCGCAGCCGCCGCTGGAGCGCGTCGAGGCGCCCGGCCTCCGCGTGGTCATATCCCAGCGCGTTGCCGAGCAGCCCGGTGAGCATCGCGCGCCCGGGGAACTCCCGCGTCACACCGTACTTGTCGACCACCTCGCCTCCGAAGCTCATCCACGGCGCGTCGAAGCGCAGCCACAGCACGTCGAGCATCACGTGCCCCGCACCGCGGCGCCGGCCCACCGCGCGACCGCGGCCAGCGTCTGCCGCTCGCCCGTGAGCGACGCGTCGAGGAGACCCGCCGCATCGGTCGCCGCGTGCGATCGCTCGGTCGTCTTCTCGTACATCCCGTCGAGGTCGCGGAGGTGCTCGTTGAGCGCGCGATAGGTGTTGCCGAGCACGTCGGGCCGCTCGGTCACGGGCTTGAGGAAGGCGTTGGCGAGCGTGCGCGGCTGCGTGTCTCCGTGCTCGACGAGCACGCACTGGGCGTAGGCGTGCGGCGCGGTCGAGCCGAGCTTCGCCCCCGGCGAGACCGTCGCGACGAGGTGGATGAGCTCCTCGACGACCTTCGCGGCGAGGGTGCGATCGGCGGTCGCGGCGTCCTTCCGGTCGCAGCCTTCGAGGTTGGAGATGAGCAGCGGAACATCGACCACGACGTACCCGTAGAAGAGCCCGGAGGTGAGCTCGGTGGTGCCGATGTGCCCGCTCCCGAGCTGCGCGTCGTCGCCCTCGCGGAGCAGGTCGTCGACCGCGGAGAAGTAGTCGTTCTCCGATGCCTCGCTGTGCACCGTCAGCGCGTGCGCGACGTGCAGCGCCGCGTCGCCGCGAGAGAGGATGTCCGAGGTGACCATGCGCCCGAAGAGCGCCGCGTCGAGGCCCGCGGACAGCTTGATGGCATCGAGGTTCTTCTTGGCGTCCTTGAGGCGCGCCCGCACCGCGTCGGCGGCCTTGCCAACGTCGGGCTTCGCCTCGCACACCGCCCGCGCGTGACCGAGGAAGTACTCCATCTCCCGCCGCCCGAGCACCGTGACCTGTGCGGTCTGCACGGCGCTCTTCTCGGCGACCACGGGCTCCGCTGCGGTCGCGTCGTCGGTCGCGGGCTCAGCGCCCTTCTTGCCCTTGGGCTTCGGCTTCTTCGCCTCCGCGTCGTCCTTCGCCTTCTTCTTCTCGCTCTCCCCGAGCACCACGGAGACGAGGGCCTCGGTCACCGCACGGGCGAGGGCCGGGTCGACCCCATCGGCCACCAGCGGCTTGTGGATCAGCTGCTCGAAGGTGAGCCGCGACCGCACCGACATCGGCGCGAGCTCGGACAGCGAGTGCGCGCCGTCGAAGACCCGCCAGTGGCGCTTGAGGCACTGCGAGGAGATGCGGGTGCGCGTGGCGCCGCCGAAGGGGATGCGCTTGGCGAAGCCGACGTCGTCCCGGTTGAGCAGCGAGGCCGGGTACGAGGTGAGTGTGTGGATCTGGATGAAGCGTGACATCGTTTTCTCTCCTGTGAATCGTGGCAATCGGGATGACGGTCAGGCGCTCTGCGCGACCGTGAAGAAGTCCTCGTAGATGTGACGGCGAACCTCGTCCTCGCCCTCGGTGCCATCGGTGAGCACGAGGCGCGCGAGGTCGAAGGGGTCGAAGTAGACGCCCCGCGAGGCGAGCTGCTGGACGACCGTGCGGACCGCGGCGGCGAGCGCGTCGTCGTGGGCGCGGAGCATCTTCACGACGCGGGTCTCGGGCACCGCCTCGCCGAGCGCGCGCCCGAAGCGTCGACCGGGGCCGACGAGACCATTGGTCATGGCGGCGAGGATGACGGCCCAGCGCCGCTCGGCGCTGCGGCGGGAGGCGTCGTCCGTCGGGAGCTGATCGGCGAGGTCGCCCACGAGGATCTTCCACAGCGCGGGGCAGTGCGGATCGTCGGGGTTCAGTCGGCGGAGCGCCGCGAGGTCACCGGGCGGAAGGCGCTGGAGCGTGTGGGCAACGGCCCCGACGACGTCGCGGAGCGATCGAGCAGGGTTGGTGTCGGGGGTGTTCATCGTGCGTCGTCTCCCTCGGTGGCGGGCGGGGCAGGGGTGGTGGTGCTGGGGGCGGTCGGAAAGGCGATGCCGAAGTGCTTGCGGGCGGCGCCCTCGAAGAGGCGCTGCGCGGCGGCGACGGCGCGGAAGCGGCGCATCGACGGCAGCGGAACCGCGTCGACGGCCTCGGTGAGCACCGTGCGGGCGAGCTTGATCACGGCGTCGAGCCAGCGCGCGTCGGCCGTGTTGTCGTCGAGATCGACGGCGTCCCATAGGTGCTCGAAGAAGATCGCGTCGACGCGACCGTCGAGGATGGCGGTCCAGCGATCGGGCCGCTTGTCGGTGAAGTCGAGCTTCTCCGCGCCGGCCTGGATCAGCGCGCAGAGCGCCGGTCGCAGCACCTTCAGACGCACACCGCCGGCCTGCTCGACCCGTCGCTTCGCGAGCACGCCGAGCCGCGCCCGCGCGGCCGGTTGCGCGAACCAGCCACGAGCCTTCGGCGGCAGCGGGAGCACCCGCTCATGGAGTCCGTTGGTCTCGCCCTGACCCCGAGCGAGGACGCGCGCGATGATCACTGCCGTGTCGCCGTCCTCGGGTCGCAGCGCCTGCGCCGCGGCGCCTACAAACGTCGTCTCGAAGAGCAGGTCCTGGAGCAGCGAGTAGGTGAACCCGCCGCCGCTCACCGTGAGCGCCTCGCCTTCGTCTCCCTTTCGGATGGGCGTCCACACGTCGCCCGTGTTCCCGTGGAGCGTCTTGGCAGCGACGCGTGCGGCCTCCGATCCGGTGCCGACCCCTTCGACTCGTCCGCCGCGCGAGACCAGCCGCAGCCGACGACACACCTCGATGAAGCACGGATCGAGTTCACTGAGCGCCAGCGATGCCTTGCCGTCCCAGGGGGCGCACCAGAGCAGCCCGAGTCCGCCGGAGGGCGCGTAGCCGAACAGGGAGATGAGCGACTCGCGGCGGGCGGTCCAGACGGCGACGTCGCGGGCGAAGCGATCGACGAGCGCGGGCGAGCGCGCCGCACCGAGGCTCGGTCGGCTGGCGAAGCCGCCGTTCATCCGGGCGATGCCGTAGTTGCCGACCCCGAGAAACCCCTCATAGGTTTGGAGCATCACCAGCGCGAAGACCCAGTGCTGCGGGGCGGCGATCCGAACCCGCTGGAGCTTCACGTCGTGGTTCTTGGACGTGACGAGCACGTCGAGTCGGTCGGGCGACTCGAAGCGTCGCTTGAACCCGTCGAGCGTCGCCTCGGGCACCGGCGCCTGGAGAAACGCGGGCTGCGCGAGGTCGTCGACCACGAGGCACCACGGCTCGTCACGCCCGTCGGTCAGCGCGCGGAGTCTCTCGCGCCAGGCATCCTCGTCGACGGCGAGGTCCTCGCTGGCCGCGTGGTGGGCCGCGAGCGCGGCGAGCTGCACGACGAACGCGTGCCACGCGTGGAGCTGATGCGACTGGAGCGCGACGAACTCCGTGGGGACTCCGGCGCCGAGGCGGGCGAGCGCGCCGGGGAGCGTGACGGCGGCGCGGGCTCCGTCGAGGGACTCGACGTCGAGCAGTGGCTCGGTGAGCAGGTTGTGGTGCATCTTGGGTGGGTCAGACATCGGAGAGGTCCTCCTCGGGCGGGGCATCGGACTCGGGGCGAAGGCCCAGTCGGTCGTAGACGAAGCGAGACGGGCCGACCGCGAAGCGCACGGTGCCGACTGACGCGGGTATCAGCGCGGCGACGGCGTCGGGGGGAATCTCCCGCGACTGAAACGACGGGATCGTGAACACCTGCACGTCGACGCCGAAGGGGCCGCGCACCGGCGAAGGAAGCTCGACGCGCCGGTCGCCTTCGCCGAGCCGGGTCGAGATGCGTCGGCCGAGGTCCTTGTCCGGGAAGCGCGCGGTGCCGAAGACCTCGTCTCGCGCGATGAGGTTGAACACGGCCGCGCGGCGGTCGCCGAAGAACTGCCCGGTGACCCACTGCTGGTGCTGCGCCCAGGTGGCGTCGCGGCGCCCGATGGCGTCGAGCACGGACGGGTGGGTCGTGTGTTCGACGAGGTGCCGGTTCATCGCTGGGATGGTGACGACCGGGAGCTGCGTGATCTGACACCACGTTGCTTCGAGGACCCTGAGATCGTCGTAGACCGTGCCGTGTCCGTGCTTTCCGCGAGGCTCGCCGCCCTTCTTGATCATCGCGGAGAGGTCGCGCTCGGAGGGGGTCAGTACGACGACGACCGGCGCGGTGTATCCCGCGGGACGAGCCTGAGCGCCGCGACGGTCATGCCTGTGGAGACGTCCGATGCGTTGCAGGAGCACGTCCATCGGGCAGAGGTCCGTGATGAGGAGGTCGGCGTCGAGGTCGAGCGCCTGCTGCACGGTCTGCGTCGCGACGATCACGCAGCCGCCCGCGGGGCTGGACTTGCCGTACCGACCCTCGATGGCGGCGTCGAGGGCGCGTCGGTCGTCGCGGCTGAAGCGCGCATGGTGCGGCGCGGGAACGTCGTCACAGGTGAAGAGCAGCGCCGTGCGATCCTGTGCCGCGGCGAGAGCTTCGAGCGCGCGTTGCGTGTCGAGGCAGTCGCGGACGGTGTTGCGGAGCACGAGCACGCGGGCACCTCGGGCGGCGTGGTCGAGGGCGGTGCGCGCGACGTGCTCCGGGTCGGCGATGCCTGCGTCGGTCTGGATGGTGATGGTGCGCGGGTTGCCTGGCGCAGACACCGGAAAGCGCATTGCAGGCGCGGGCACGGCGGCGTGCGAGAGCAGGGGATAGTCCGTGGCGACGGCCGCATCGAGCGGCGTCGGGGTCACGGTCTTGCCGAGCGCGAAGAGCCGGTCGCGGGCGGACGATCCGAGCGTGGCGGACATGAGCAGCGCGTGGCCGCCCGCAGCCAGGTGGGTGCGGAGAACCTCATCGAGGAGACGCGTCATGTAGGCGTCCGAGGCGTGCACCTCGTCGACGACGAGGAGTTGTCGGAGCAGCGCGGTGGCGCGCAGGTGCGCGTGGTCGACCGTGAGGGTGGAGAGGAGAACCTGATCGATGGTTCCGACGGCGACGCTTGCGGCGAGGAAGCGCTTCGGGTGTTCGGCGGCCCAGGCCCGATGGCGCTCGGCCCGGGCGGGGTTGTCGTTCCAGAGCACCTCAAAGCCGGGGAGGCGGCGACCGAGCTGGTCATCGACCTTGAGGTATCCGGGCACCGCGAGCACCGCGGGCGGACGCGTCGCCTCGTCGGGAAACGCGAGCGCGAGCGCCGCGGTCACGCGATCGTGGATCTGCGTCGCGGCGGTGCGCGTCGGGAGCGCGAAGTACATCCCATCGACGACACCCGCCTGGAACATCTGGACGAAGCGCGCGAGGGCCGCCTCGGTCTTGCCGGAGCCTGTCTCGGACTCCAGCACGCTCAGGCTCCCACCGGCGGGGATCGACAGAGCGAGCGTCGTCCTCTGCGCCTGGTTGGGCTCGAAGCGAGAGACCCGGTCGAACCCGACGGGTGTGGCCCCGAGCGAGATGCGGTCGGCCTCGACGTCGAGGTGGGTCTCTCGCAGGGCGCGCCGTGCGGCGCTGCGGGCGAAGGGCATCCGGTCGTCGAGGGAGCTCGCGAAGGGGAAGAACCCGGTGTCCGAGCCGAGCCAGTCGGCGAGCATGACGAGCCCGCTGAAGCCGTGCTGAAACGCGGGTGCTCCGGGCAGCGGACTCCCAGGTCGCCACGCGGCGGGAAACCACCGACGCGCTCGCGCACAGAGATCTCGGATTCCTGCGAAGGGGTCGAGCCCGTGGAGCGTCGCCCAGCGCGCCGGGTCGGGTTGGAGCCCGGTGCCCTCCATCGGCGAGGGCCTGCCATGGTGACTGATCGCGGCGATGAGGAGCTGGAGCATCGCGCTCGGATCGCGGGTCCAGGTGGCGAGGTCGTCGAGGGGAAGGGCGCCCATGAGGGAGCGAGACTCGGGGCGATTGTCGTCCGTGAAGAGCGTGGTCACCTCGCGGACGTGCCCGGCGACAGGTTGGGTGCCGGGGCGTCCCTTGTTCTGGAAGTGCTGGTTGAACTTCCCGAGGTCATGGAGCGCCGCGAGTACGCAGAGGCGCGCGACCTGGGTGTCGTCGAGGTCGTCGAGCCCGCCGAGGTGCGCGAGCCGTCGTCGCAGCAGCGTCCGCGTGAGCAGCGCCTCGGTGCACGCCGCCACGTCGGCGCAGTGCGCTTCGAGCGGGTGCCACGCCACGATGCGCTCGTCGCGTGAGTGCAGCTTGCCCCAGAAACCCGATGGCATCCCCTCCATGGGGCGCGACCGTAGACACCGACATCGCGTTCCCGCAAATCCATGTCGGACATAGCCTGTCCATCCCTCAGACGACCTCGACCGCGGGCTCTCCGCCGCGCCATCGCGGTCGACGATCCCCAGCGCGCCGGTGCATGATTCCCGCGAGGAGCGACCCCATGGGCGATGCCCGCACTGCCGGTCCCACCAGCTATGACGACTACCTCGCGATCGAGCGCGCGACCGACCAGCGTCACGAGTGGCTCGATGGCCGCGATGCGGGGTGTCCTCGAGACCGATCGGGTCTACGCGGGCATCGAGCTCCCGGCCGCGCCGCTGCGGGTGCTCGCGTCGCGGTAGGGGGCTCCCGGTACGATCGCGAGGCGTCGGCGGGCGAATCTTCGGTACGACCATGAGGCGTCGGTAACCCGGGCCAGACCCTGAGCGTCAGCGAGGGGAGGGTGCCGCCCAGGCCCTCCCAATGCGGCCTCGCCCGGAGGGGAGCGACTGACCACGTCAGCCCAGTGCGGCCTCGCCCGGAGGGGAGCGACCCACCACGTCCGACTGGTGCGTCTTCGTAGCGACGGGCGACGCCATCGAGAGGGAACCATCGAAGAGTCGTTCTCGGATTCGGAGCCCGTCGCCGACGAGCCGCGCTGGGAGGACGTGGTGGGTCGCTCCCCTCCGGGCGAGGCCGCACTGGGCTGACGTGGTCGGTCGCTCCCCTCCGGGCGAGGCCGCATTGGGAGGGCCTGGGCGGGATCCTCCCCTCGCTGACGCTCGGGGTCTGGCTCGGGGCACCGACGGCCTCGCGGACGTACCGGGGACTCCTCGCTGACGGCCTCGCGGTCGTACCGGGGAGTCCCCGCCGCCCCCTCTCAGCTCCCGACCTGGTGCACCCGCACGGAGTTGGTCTTCCCCTTCACCGCGATGGGCGCTCCGAAGACCACCACGATGCGGTCGCCCGCGGTCACCATCCCGCTGGCCAGCAGGTGCGCCTGCACCCCCTCGACCATCTCGTCGGTGTCCCCGAGCGGCTCCATCACCCGCGCCGTCACGCCCCAGAGCAGCCCGAGCCGCCGGCGCACCACCTCGCTCGGAGAGAAGGCCACCACCGGAACCGTCGGGCGCTCCTTGGAGATGAGCCGCGCCGTGTCACCGCCCTGCGTGAACACCGCGATCAGCCGCGCGTCGAGGTCGGTGGAGGCCATCACCGCCATGCGCGCCGTCGCCTCGGGGAAGGGCATCGGGCGCGCGTGCGCCGGCGGCTGCTCGGGCTTCCAGTAGGGCGAGCTCTCCGCCGCGCTGATGATCCTCGCCATCATCCCCACGGCCAGCGCCGGGTGCGCCCCGGAGGCGGTCTCGCCCGAGAGCATGGTCGCGTCGGCGCCGTCGAAGATCGCGTTGGCCACGTCGCTGGCCTCCGCGCGCGTGGGCCTCGTGGAGGTCACCATCGAGTGCAGCATCTCCGTCGCCACGATGGCCGGCCGGCGCCTCGCCGCCGCGCACACCAGCACCCGATGCTGCAGCACCGGAACCTGCTCCGGCGGAAACTCCACCCCCAGGTCGCCTCGCGCCACCATCACCGCGTCCGAGGCCTCCACGATGGCCTCGAGGTGGTCGATCGCCTGCGGGGTCTCGATCTTCGAGCACACCGGCACGATGCGACCGCGGGCCTCGCAGAACTCCCGCACCCGCCGCACGTCGTCGACCGAGCGCACGAAGGAGAGCGCCACGTAGTCGATGCCCGCCGCGAGGCCGAACTCCAGGTCGAGCTTGTCCTTCGCCGTGAGCGCGTCGAGCTGCAGGTTGCCCGACGGCAGGTGGATGCCCACCGCGTCCCGCAGCCGCCCTCCCTCCTCGACCACCACGTGTACCCGGTCGCCCTTGATCTCCGTCACCCGCAGCCGGATGCGCCCGTCGTCGGCGTGGATGGCGTCGCCGCTGCGGAGGTCCGTCGCCAGGGTCTCGTAGCGGATGGGGATCACCCCGGGAGGCGCGTCCTCGCCCGCCATCAGGCAGAGCGTGTCGCCCGCCACGACCTCCCTCGCCCCTCCGATGCGCCCCGCGCGAATCTTCGGCCCGCTCAGGTCGCCGAGGATGGTGATCGCCTTGCGGTACCGCGCGCTCGCGTCCCGGATGGCGTTGACCGCGCGCTGGTGATCGTCGTGGGTGCCGTGGGAGAAATTGAGCCTCGCCACGTCCATCCCCGCCTCGATGAGGCTCTCGATCGCCTCGGGGCTGTTGGAGCTGGGGCCGATGGTGCAGACGATCTTGGTGCGTCGGGTGAACATTGCCGCGGCACGCTACACCCACCGAACGGTGCGTCGCATCAACGCTCCCCGAAGAGTCCCTGGCAAACGCCCCTATACTGCCCGATACCGTCGCCAGGAGCCCGCATGCCGCCACGAAGTTTCCGCGCCCTCCGCCTCGCCCTCGCCGCCCTCTGCTTCGCCCTCGCGGGCTGCGGCGACGAGCCGCTGGGCTTCGTCGACGGCGGCCCCCTCGACGCCACCCTCCAGAGCGACGCCGCCTTCCCCGAGCGCCCCTCGCTCATCGACACCGGCCCCGCCACGGACGTCCGCGGGCGCGCCTGCACCCGCAGCTCTCAGTGCGACGACGGCGTCGACTGCACCATGGACTTCTGCGCCGACGACGGCCGCTGCGTCAGCGTGGCCGACCCGGGGCGCTGCGACGACCGGGTCTACTGCAACGGCGTCGAGAGCTGCGACGCCCGCCGCGGCTGCGTGCGGGGCACCCCCGTCACCTGCAACGACAACTACACCTGCACCATCGACCGCTGCGACGAGATGACCCGCGCCTGCGTACACCGCCCGCGGGACTTCGACGGCGACGGCGACCCCGACTTCCGCTGCACGGCCTACGACTGCGACGCAGGCGTGCCCGACCCGCCGTGCTGGCGCGGCGGCGACTGCGACGACGCCAACCCGAGGGTCAACTCCCGGCTCCCGGAGATCTGCGGCGACGGCGTCGACAACAACTGCAACGGCGAGATCGACGCGGCCGACCGCATGGGCTGCTCTCGGCCCATGCACGACCGCTGCGACGACGCGCTCGACGTGTCCGCCGGAGGGCGCTTCACCGTCGCCCTGGCGGGCGCCCTCGGGGACTACCCCTCGCGCTGCACGGGCAACACCATCCCCCCCCGCGACGCCGTGCTGAGGCTGCGGCTCGACGCCCCGAGGGACGTCGCGGTGACCGCCGAGAGCAGCGGCGCCAGCGTGCTGGTGCAGCTCGGCACCCGCTGCGGCGACATCGAGTCGGTGCGCGACTGCGTCATCGGATACCCCACCGTGTACCGCGCCAGGGCGCTCCCGGCGGGGGAGTACTTCTTCCAGATCGCCACCACCAGCGCGGTGGTAGGCACCGGCGAGGTGGCCCTCACGGTGGAGCTCACCGACCCGACCCCGGCGCCCACCAACGACGCCTGCTCCGGGGCGATCGACATCCCCACGGACGGAGCGACCCTCCGAGGCACCCTGGTCGACGTGGCCGACGACGTGACCACCAGCTGCGGCGGCACGACCCCTGACGTCGTCTACCGCCTCACGCTCACCGAGCGCCGCGACGTCACCCTGCGCGCCACCGGAGGCCGCACCGACTACCTCACCCTCGCGCTCGTCGACACCTGCGCCCGCACCACCACGACCCGCCGCTGCGCCACCGGGAGCCCCTCGCAGATCAGCCTGCGCAACCTCGCTCCAGGGACCTACTTCGTGGTGGTCGAGGGCACTCGAGTCCCGTCCTTCACCCTGGAGGCCGAGCTCACCGCGCCGACCTCCGCGGTGCCGGGAGACTCGTGCAGCAACCCCATCACCATCGCGCCCAACAGCACCGTGATGGGCACCGTCGCGGGCGCTCAAGGGGACGTGCCCATCTCCTGCTACGGGGGCGACAGCCGGGACGTCGTCTACCGCTTCACGCTCGACCGCACGCTCGACGTCAACGTGCTGCTGCGCGGCGGGGCCTCGGACTTCTTCTTCATGGCGGTGCAGCGCGACTGCGGGAGCTCGACCGGGGAGGCCGCGTGCCGCTACGGCACCGTCGGGCGGCTCACCGCCAGGGGCCTCGACCCGGGGGACTACTACCTCGTGGTGCGCCCGCTGCGAGGCACGGAGTTCACCCTGACGATGGTGGCCAGCCCCCCCCTCGCGCCGGTGATGGCCTCGGGCAACGACACCTGCGCGACGGCGCAGTCGATCCCCTCGGGAGGCGGGTTCTACATGGGCAACACGGCGACGCTGCGCCGCGACTACACCGCCCCATGCACCCTCGGCACCACCAGCGAAGACGCGGTCTTCCGCTACCGCTCCGACACCCGGCAGCGGGTGCAGTTCTCCCTCGAGGGCTCGTCCTTCAACACGGTCATCTGGATGACTCAGGGGCCGACCTGCCCGGGGTCGAGCGTCCCGCTCACCTGCTTCAGCGGCGAGGGCGCCTCCCCGGCGGTTTTCGACGCGCTCCTCGACCCGGGCGAGTACTGGGTCTTCGTCAGCGGCTTCAACGCCGAGGCCCGCGGGGCGTACTCGCTCTCCGTGCTGCCGCTCCCCATGTGACCGCCGCGTCGGCGCAAGGCCCGCGATGTCCATACGCTTCAGCCCCCAGAGCCAGGTCGTCCTGCTCCGCGCCCAGGAGGAGGCCAGCGCGTCGGCCCTGCTCTGGCCCTGCGCCGAGCACCTGCTCCTCGCGCTGCTCGACGACCCGACCGTGGCCGAGGCCCTCCTCGCGCTGGACATGGACCCTCGCCGCGTGGCGCAGCAGACCCGCGACTACCTCGCCTCGCCCCGCTCTCCCACCTTCTCCCGCCGCGCCGAGACGTGGCCCCGCCGCGTCTGGCGGTGGCTCTTTCCCCCGATCCCCGGGGACGTCTCGCTGATCCAGCGGCGGGCCGCGGTGCAGGTGCTGCTGAGCGGCCGGTCGGACATCACCCCCGTCGACCTTCTCGCGGCGCTCTTTCGGATGACCGACCCGCGGAGCGCGGCTCCCGGCGCGGTCGAGCTCACGGACGACCCATACCGCTGCGCGATGGCCACGGTGGCCCACCCGATGACCACACTACGGCAGTCGGGCGTGACCACGGTTACGCTGCTCCGCTACCTCGCGCACGGCGACCGGCCCCGCGCCCGGGAGGCGCCTTCCTCGCTCGACCCGGAGGCCCTGGTGGACGTGCACCTGCTCAACGACGAGTACACGACGATGGAGTTCGTGGTCGCGGTGCTGGGGGACGAGCTCGGGCTTGGCGCGCAGCAGGCCTCGGACCTCGCGCTGCGGGTCCACTGGGAGGGCGTCGGGGTGGTGGGGACGCTGCCCTTCGCGGTGGCCGAGCCAGCGCGGCGTCGCATCGAGGAGCGCGCCGTGAGGGCGGGCTTCCCCTTGAAGGTCCTGGTGGTCGCCGCGGCGGAGTCGGAGGGCTGATCGCTAGAGGTCGTCCTCGGGCCCTGCGCCCGCGACGTCTTCGACCAGGCCCCGCAGCGCCTCGGCGTCGGACCACGCCTGCGCGAAGCAGCCCACCGGCCGGTGCGGCGCGTCGCCCTCCACGATCTCCGGCAGGTGCCCGAGCCCGTAGCTGGTGAGCGCCGCCGCGAGCCCGTCGAAGCAGCGCCCCGCCTCGGCCCTCGCCTCCGCCTCGGCCTCCGGGGTCCCCCTCCGTCGTCCCACCCGCACCACCGCCGCGGTGTACGCCCCGAGGAGGAAGGGCCACGCCGTCCCCTGGTGGTACGCGCTGTCCCTCGACCAGGGGCCTCCCTCATACCGTCCCTGGTAAGCGGGATCGCTCGGGGAGAGGGTGCGCACGGCCATCGGCACCAGCAGCTCGTCGCGCGCCCGGCGCAGCACCGCCTCGCACTGATCGAGCGGCAGCAGGTCGCCCGGCAGGGCCACGGCGTAGAGGGCGTTGGGGCGCACCGCAGGGTCGCGTTCGTCGTCGCGCACGACGTCGTAGAGGTACCCGAGGCGGTCGTTCCAGAAGCGCTCCCTGAAGCTCTCTCGGACGTGGTCGGCCTCGCGGCTCCAGCGCTCCGCGGAGCCCTCGTCGCCGGTCGCCGCGCAGAGCCACGCGAGCGAGCGTAGCCCGGCGTACCAGAGCGCGTTGATCTCCACCGGGCAGCCGTGGCGGGGGGTGAACACCGTGTCGCCGGAGCGGGCGTCCATCCAGGTGAGCTGCGTGCCGGAGTCGCCCGCCCAGATGAGCCCGTCGGAGCGCTGGTGGATGTTGTATTTGGTTCCTCGGCGGAAGGCCTCGACGATGGCGCGCATCGCGGGCACCAGGGTGCGCCGGGCGAAGTCGAGGTCGCCGGTGTACTGGACGAAGCGCCGCGCCGCGTGGAGGAACCACATCGGCGCGTCGACGGTGTTGTCATCCGCCGCCCCTCCGCCGCTGTCCGGGAAGCGGTTGGGGAGCATCCCCTGGTCGACGTACTTCGCGAAGGCCGCGAGCAGCTCCTTCGCCTCCGGGTAGCGCTTCGGCACGAGGTAGAGGCCCGTGAACGCGATGAGCGTGTCGCGCCCCCAGTCCTCGAACCAGGGGTAGCCCGCGAGCACCGCCGGGGGGCGGGCGAGGTCGGCGCGGTAGAGGTCCACGGCGCGGTAGAGCTGATCGACCCGGGGGTCGGGGCCGGCTTGCGGTACGAGCGCGCGCAGCCGGGCGATCTCACGGGCCTCGAGCACCGCGACGTCGTCGGGCAGCCGGTGCTCCGCGGTGAGCACCACGTGGGCGGACTCCCCGGGGGCGAGCGCGATGACGTACTCGCCGGGAGTGAAGAGGTCTTCCTGCGAGTCGAGCCCTCGCGCGCGCTCTGCCTCGTGCTGGAAGCCCCGCCACCAGTCGGGCGAGGCGTGAAAGACCCCGGGGGCCTGCATCAGCACCGCGGGCCCTCCCTCGTAGGGCTGGATGAGCACCGTTCCGGGACGGTCGTTGACCGCTACCGCGGCGATGCGGGCGTCGCGGTTCTGCTGCGCGTGGTGGTGGAAATCGCGGAAGGCCCCGAAGGGGCGCACGGTGAGCGCGACGGCGCCGGGGGAGTCGACCAGGGTGTAGCGGACGATGGTGGTGTTCTGCCCGCGCGCCATGAAGACCGTGCGCTCGAGCACGGCCTCGCCGACGCGCCACTGCCACCGGGGGAGCGGATCGAGCGCGAAGGTCACCATGTGGCGCCAGCCCTCGGGCTGCACCACGCCGGGGAAGGCGTGGCTGCTCAAGGGCGCGCGCAGGTAGCGGAGGGTGATGGTCTCGTCGAGGTGGCTGATGAGCACCTGACGGCCGCGAGGCGGGCTGAGCGCGGCCACGAGGAGCCCGTGGTAGCGCCGGGTGGCGATGCCCGAGACGGTGCCCGAGGCGTAGGCGCCGAGGCCGTTGCCGACGATCCACTCCCGAGCGGTGAGCGCGTCGCGGTCGGTGAGCAGCGAGGCCGGGAGGTGGATCATGCGCCCGACGATAGGGCCATGCGCGCGGGGTGGGGAGCCCTTTGAAGGGGCGCTCAGCTCCAGATGGTGCGGGCCTCGTCCGTCGAGGCGGCGCCGCGGAGGTCGCGGGCCCGGACGAGCTGCACGGCGACGGCGACGGCGAAGGCGCTGGCGATCAGCGCTCCGATGACCAGGCCGGAGGGGGCGCGCATCTCGGCCAGCGCAAAGGCAGGGAAGATGATCACGGCCATGGCGGAGAAGAACAGCGGGAGGCGCCGCCCGTTGGCGTACGCGACGGCGCCGAGCGCGAGCGCGAGCGGCAGCCAGAGGACGACCTCGCCCTCGTGGCGGTCGATGCGCGTCACCGCCGCGATGCCCATCGGGAACATCGCCACGGGGTAGAGCCAGAACGCGCCGTCGACGGGACCGCGGCCGAGCCGGTCGAGCACCGTGGCCGCGGCGAAGATCGCCCCGCCGGCCAGCATGACCAGCGACGCCTGGTGCTCGGCGCTGTGGTAGGTGCTGCTGGCCGGGGAGGTGGCGAGCATCGCGATGGCCATCATCGCGTGCGCCCCGGCGACGCCCATCGCGGGGGCGCAGCGGCGGAAGCGCCAGATGCCGAGGGCGACGAGGCCGGAGGCGCCGCTCGACAGCGCGAAGCCGAGGTTGAGGCGCGTGCGGAAGGACTCATACCCGGCGTAGTAATCGATGTCCGACGAGGGGGGGATGTACCGGTGCAGCGGCATCACCAGGCTGAGCAGCCCGATGATGATGCCGAAGGACCACACCGCGGCGCCGGCGCGGAGGATCGAGCCGGGCACGCGCCCCCAGGAGTAGCGGTCGAGGACGTGCGCGAGGGCGACGAAGGTGGCGAGCCCGAAGGTGCAGCCCACGGCGTGGCTGAGGTCGGCGCCGTGGTCGCTCACGTCCGCGAGGATGCCGATGCCCGAGCCCATCACCGCCGCGGCGGCGATGAGCCCCTGGACCACCGTGGCCCAGCGCACGTCGGCGACGGCGCCCCCGGCGGGCGAGGAGCGGGCGAGGGCGAGCACCTGCTCCATCTGGTCGTTGGAGAGGATCTTCCGTCGGACCGCTTCGAGGAGATGGGACTCGTGGAGCTGGGTGTTTCGCATGGCGCCTCTCAGGACCTCCCTATGGATGTGCAGACTACGCCCGCGCCGCTTTGTTCCCTTCCCGTCGACTTTGCTGATTCCTGGGGCGCCTTCCCGGGGCGATGCTTCGTCGCGGGGGGGAGCCTTGACGGTCTCGTGGATTACCAAGTAGGTTCCGCGCCCCTGATACCTGTTTTGGAGGATTCCTCGTGGCCAATCATGCATCCGCCGAGAAGCGCAACCGTCAACGCGTCAAGCGCACCGACCGCAACCGCGGCGTCCGCAGCGAGTTTCGTACCCTGGTGAAGAACGTTCGTGAGCTCATCGCCAAGGGCGACGCGACCGGCGCCAAGGCCGCGCTCACCCCGGCGATCTCGGCCCTCGACAGCGCCGTCTCCAAGGGCGTCCTCGTCCGCGGCACCGCGTCGCGCCGTGTCTCCCGCCTCGCCGCCGCTGTGCACAAGCTCAGCGCCACCGCCGCCAAGTAGTCTCCCTCTCCTCCAGTTTTCGTCAGCGTCCGGCGTTCAGCGCCGGGTGCGTCGCGAACAACGCCACCACGTAGAGTTCCCCGTCGCGCGCCGCGACGCCGATGCCCAGCGCGTCAAGCGCCGGATCGAGTGCGTTCGCCCGGTGCGACGGCGACCCCATCCAGCGGGCGTGGGCGTCCGTCAGGGACTGCGCTCTGGCCAGGTTCTCGGCCACCCGCTCGGCCCTCACCTGCGCCCGCTCGAGCCGCTCGATGGGACCATCATCCGGCGTAGGCCGGTGGGCGATCACCCCGCGCGACGCCAGGTTGCGGGCGTGCGCCGCGGCCACCCCGTCGAGCAGCGGGTCGCGCCGCAGCGCCGGGGCGCCCGCGCGGGCCCGCTCCCGGTTGATGGCGCCCAGCAGGTCGCGCGGGTCGGTGAGCGCGTCGCGGGCGGAGGGCCGTGAGGGCGCCGGGTGCCAGGTGGCCAGCGGGATCGGCCCGTCGCCCAGCGTCGCCACGACCTGGAGCGTCGAGGGGGAGAGCGTCGAAGGGAGCGAGACCGAGGCCGTGGCGTCGAAGGCGAATATGCTCACCGCGCCGTCCGCGTCGGTGACCGCGAGGCGGGCGTCGCTCACGAACTGGGGCAGCGCCGCGCGCACCGTAAGCACGCCGTGGGAGCGCTCGGAGAGCACCTCGACGACGCGCGGGGCGAGGGCGAGGGCGACGCGGACCCCGTCCGTGGCGAGGGCGCAACGGGGGAGCAGCGCAGGGTGGCGGGCGCGCTCGATCGCCGCGGCGAGCGCCTCGGGATCGGCCGAGGGCAGCACCACGGTGTGCACCGTCGGGGCGAACATCCCCGCGGCCTCGGTGCGCGCCCGCTGCGCGTCGGCGTCCGGGGCCTCGCGGTCGAGGGCCGCTCGGGCCGCGGGCAGCAGCCGTCCGTCGGGGCGGCAGCGCGCCGCGAGGGCGTCGCCTGGCGGGTCGGCGTGCGAGGTCGCGGCCAGGAGGAGGAGGCTCAGGGAGAGGTGCGTCGGTGCAGCCATCGGGTCAGCGTGGGCCAGAGGAGGTGAGGGGCCTTGCGGCCCAGGAGGAGGTCCCCGTGGCCGCTGGGGAAGGTGACGAAGGTGCGGTCGCGCGAGCTGCTGCGCTCGAAGGCAGGGCGCACCGCGGCGGGGCGGGCGAGGTGGTCGTTGGTCCCGGCGACCACCAGCAGCGGGACGTCGCAGCCCTCGAAGTCCCGCGCGAAATGGTCGCTGTCGTCGTCGCTGCTGTCGGTGAGCTGAGCGAGCTCTCCGAAGGAGGCGCGGTCGAAGGAGCGGGCGAGGTACTCCGCCAGCACGTCGGGCTCGAAGCCCCCGGGGTGCCACGCCCGGATGGGCATCGGCAGCCAGCCGGTGTCCCAGAGCGGCTGCGTCGCGCGCAGCATCGAGCGCACGGCCCCCATCGGGAAGGCCGTCTCCCCTCGGCCGCCTCGGCCGATCAGCGCCGCCCCGCGGGAGAGCGCGTGCACCAGCGTCGCGCCGCGGCCCCAGAAGTACGGAGCGGCCAGGGTGACCAGCGCCTGCACCCGCTCGGGGCTTCGGGCCGTGGCGGCGTAGGCGAGCATCCCCCCGAGGCTGTGCCCGGCGAGCACGACGCGGGGCCGCCCGGTGAGCTCGGCGATGGCGTCCATGGCGGCGGGGAAGTCCTCGTCGACGTAGGGGTGGAGGGCCGCGGCGGGGCGGGCTCCCTTCGCGCGGGAGCGGCCGTGGCCGCGGAGGTCGAGGCTGAAGACGTCGTGGCCCTCGGCTGCCAGGTGGTTGACCAGGCTGCGCTGCGACAGGTGCCAGGCGTGGAGGTTCTGGCCGAAGCCGTGGACCAGCAGCAGCGGGGTGGACCCAGGGCCCTGCGCTCCCGCGAGGCGCTTGCGCACCAGGGCCAGCGAGCCCGCGTCGGGGAGGGTGAGGGCGGTCTCCTCGAAGCGGGCGGTGCGGCCGCGGTCGACGACCTCGGTCACCTCCACGGGCTCGGCGCTGATGACTCGGCGGGACATCCTAGACTAAGTGTACCGGCCGTGACCTCACGACGACGAATCCCGGTCCTGATGGCGCTCCTCTCGGGCTGGGTGCTCGCGTGCCCCGCGGCGGCGCAGCAGTTGACGCGCGCTCAGATGGAGCACGACCTCGCGGGCTTCGAGCAGGGCCCCGACGACGCCGCGGTGCGCTCCTGGGGGGCGGAGGCTCCCTCGACGCTGATGGCGATCGGCAACGACGCCGCCGCGGCCCCGCACGTGCGGCAGCGGGCGGTCTTCGCGCTGCGGCACTTCAGCCAGCGCACCGCCGTACGCGACTACCTTCGGGCGCTCGCCGCCGTCCCTGGGCAGGGTCTCTTCCTGATGCGCGCTGCCCTCGACGCGCTGGTGATCGGCTTCGATGACCTGTCGGTCTCCGCAGGCTTCCTGGCCGACCCGAGGGTCGAGGTGCGCGACGGGGCCGCCTGGTCGCTGGCCCGCTCGCCCGGCGCCGCCGCGCGCGCGCTGCTGACCGAGCGGCTGAGGGTGGAGCGTGACGAGACCGTGCGGCGCACCATCACCGACGCCTTGCAGTCGACGGCGCCGGTCCGCGCGACGCATTGATCCGCGCGGCGGCGTCTGTGTAGAGTCCGCGCCGCTGGCAGCTCGGCGCGCTCGTCGCCGGAAGGAAGAACTTCATGAACGGTCGTGTTGCGGCGCTCGCCTTCGCGGGCGCGCTGTCGATGTCCACCAACGCCCTCGCGCAGACCGGGGTCGCCGTCGGGGTCGTGCAGAGCCCCACCCTGGCAGCAGGCGCGCCCGTCGCGCCGGAGCCCCTGCGCTTCGGCCGCAACGTCGAGCACAGCCTCGGCGCGCGCTTCTGGATCTGGAACACCCCGGCGTGGATGGTCGGCCTCTTCGCCCACGTGGCCAACGACTGGTCGGGCCCGGTGACCTTCTCCCCGGGGCTCGAGTACGTCTACCGCAAGGGGTCGCTCGACCTCGTGGTGGGCCTCCAGTACACGAGCCTCGCGACCCCTGAGCCCAACGTGGGGCTCATCCGAGGTCGCTCGGAGAACGACGTCGCCCTCGAGCGCATCGAGAGCCAGCTCTGGACCCTCACTGCCAACGTCCTCTTCCTCTGGTCGAGCCGCATCAACGACTGGTTCGAGATCCAGTACGGCACCGGCGTGGGCCTCTCCGCGGTGGGCGGCAACCTCTACCGCACGCAGGTCACCCCGAACGGTACGAATCCCGACGGCTCCACTCGCTATTCGGAGTGCGCCCTGTCTGATCGCGGACGCACCGCCTACTGCGACGCCTCCAACGACCACTACGTCAACGCCGACGGCACCCGCTTCTCCGAGCCCCGGCTCACCGCCTCCCCCAGCGGCAGCATCCCCCCGGTGGTGCCGTGGCTCTCGATCCCTCACATCGCGCTGCACTTCCGTCCGCACCGCAACTTCGACGTGCGCGTCGACGGGGGCTTCGCCCTCATCGGCTTCTACAGCGGCGTCGCCATGCACTACGTTTTCTGATCCCGCGCCGGTGCCCTTGCACCGACGCGCGCAGGATGTTCGCCCTCCCCATCGTCCGCCGACGTCCCTCGGTGTGCCTCCGAGCGGCTCGCTGATTGCTCAGCTGCCTCCCAGCAGCGCCCTGATCTTCCCCAGCACGGCCTCGTCCGCCTCGGGGAAGGCGTACCCGTCGAGCTCGTCGCGGCGGGCCCAGACGTGGTCCGCCACGCCGAGGTGGGTGATCACCCCGCCGGTGATGCGCGCCCGGTAGAAGAGCAGCAGCACGCTCTTCATCGGGTACCGCCACCACGTCACGTCGAGCACCTCGCCCACCTCGGACTCCACCCCGAGCTCCTCCCGGAGCTCCCTCACCAGCGCCGCCTGAGGGCTCTCGTCCTCCTCCAGCTTGCCGCCGGGAAACTCCCACGCGCCCGCGAGGTGCGTCCCGCCCGGCCGCTGCGTCAGCAGCACCCGGTCGCCCTCGATCACCACCGCCGCCGCCACCACCACAGGTCCAGCCATCACGCGCCTCCCATGCGAGCGCGCAGCACCAGGGCCTCGCCGCCCAGCGTCGCCACCGTCGCCGCCACCACCGCCAGCACCCCCCAGCTCGGGAGCGCCGCCGCCACGAACACCCCCGCCACCGTCCCCGCGACGCCCATCGCCAGCACCGCGGTCGCCCGCTCCTTCGCCCGCCGCGCCTCGGTGAGCGCCGCGGCGGCGTCCCTCAGGTCGTCCGAGGCCAGCGCGATGGCCGTCTCCCCGCCCACTCCCCCCGCTGCCTCAAGCTGGATGCCCACGTCCGCCGCCGCCAGCGCCGCGCCGTCCCACCGCGGACGCCCCACCACCGCCGCGCCGCCGCCCACCTCGGAGAGCGCGCGCACCACGCCCGCCCGCTCCTCGGGGCTCACCTCCGGGCGCAGGTTGCTCACGTCCAGCATCGCGCCGATGGCCTCCACCGTGGCCCGCCCGGTGCCCGCGATGAGGGCCACCTCGAAGCCCGCGTCGATGAGCGCCTGCACCGCCGAGCGCGCCTCCGCCCGCACCGGGTCGTCGATGCCAAGCACCCCCTCGACGCGCCCGTCGATGGCCACCAGCACGGCGGTGCGCCCGGCGGCCTCGATGCCCAGCAGCACGTCCTCCGCGGGCGCCACGCTCACGCCCTCGGCCAGCAGCAGCCGCCGCTGCCCGACCACCACCGCGTCGCCCGAGGCGCTCACCGCGGTGACCCCCTGGCCGGGCAGCACCACCGGCCTGCGAACGCCCTCCAGCCGCAGCCCCCGAGACATCGCCCCCCGCAGGATCGCGCTCGCCAGCGGGTCTTCGCTCGCCGCCGCCTCCTCCGCCGCGGCCGCCAGCGCCAGCACATCGCGCTCGCTGCGAGAGCCGAGCGAGACCACCTCCGTGAGCTCAGGCCGGCCGACGGTCACGGTGCCGCGGAAGCAGAGCGCCACGGTGCCCACCCGCGCGGCCTCCTCGACGCTCGCCGCGTCGCGGAAGACGATCCCCCGTCGGGCGGCCTCGACGAGGGCCTCGACGAAGGGCGCCTGCACCGCGGTCACCATGCGCACGAGCGGGGCGAGGGCCAGCACGCAGCCCGCGGCGCGCGCCGGGTCGCCGCCCAATACGAAGACATGTAAGAGCGCCATGGCGAGCGCGGTCGCCGCCACCCCGGCGGGCGCCAGCAGCACCAGCCTCCGAGCGAGGCGCACGGTGTGCGGACCCTCCCTCGGAGCGGTCATCCATCGCGCGAGCCGCGCCCACGCCACCGCGTCGCCGGCCCTGGTCGCCAGCACCCGGAGGGTCCCCTTCACCACACGAGCGCCTGCGAGCACGGCGTCGCCAGGCACCCGCTGACGGGACTCCCTCGCGCCAGGCCAGAGCCTCACCTCGGCCTCGCCGGCGCGCGCCACCCCGTCCACCGGGATCACCTCGCCGGCCCCGACGATCACCTCGACGCCCGCCCTCAGCGAGGCCGTGTCCGCGGTGTCCGTCGGCGGGTCGATGGCGAAGCCCTCGTGGCCTCGCCGCACCGCCCTCGCCTCCGCCGGGAGCGCGTCGCGGAAGACCTCCATCCTCGCCTGCCCCGCCGCCCGTCGCATCCTCGCGGCCCAGGCCGTGAGCGGCCCGATGGCGGCCAGCACCGCCGCGTCGCGCACGGCGGCCACGGAGCCTCCGCCGGTGGCCCGCAGCGCCCCGGAGAGCGCCAGCAGCGCACCGGCCCAGCCCACGATGCCGCCCAGCAGGTCGCCGTCCTTGGGCGAGCGGAACGCCTCGCGCCCCGCGACGGTGAGCCCCACCACCGCGGGCACGGCGACGAGGGCGAGCTGCGCGAGGTGGGGGAGGCCGTCCAGCGATCCGAGGAGGGCGCCCAGGCACGCGGCGCCCACCGCGAGGGCGGGGGTGGTCGGGTCGGGGGGAGGGGGAGACAGGGCGGTGGCGCGGGCCAGCTCGGCGGCGCGAGGATCTACCGGCGGCGCAGGGGGCGCGAGGGCCGCCGGAGGGAGCGAGGCGCGGGCGAGGCCCAGCATGTCCGTCGCGTCGAGCAGGCTCGGCCGGGCGGTGAGCGTGAGGCGCTCCTCGCGGGCCGCGGGGGAGGGCGTAGGGCGCCCGCGCTCCCTGCAGGGGCGGGAGCAGTAGAAGCGGTAGCGCTCGTTGATCACCGCCGCGAAGGGCGCGCGCAGCACGTCGACCGGCGCCCCGCACGACGCGCAGGGCACCCGCTCGCTGGCGGTCGATGCGGGGGCGGCGGGGGAGGGCGGTTCCATCGGGGGGAGGAGGCGCGTTGGAGCGCATCCCGGACGGGGGTGTCAAGCCGCGCACGGGCCCGCGCGTGATACGGTCGCGGCGCACATGGCGAGCGCCCCGGTCGAGATTGTCTACGAGCGCCCCGCGGCCCCGTCGCGGGCCTGGGTGATCGTCGCGGGCGGCGTCGTCTTCGCGGGGGTGGTGCTGTGGGTGACCTCGCGCTCGCTGCCGGGCCCCGGGTGGTTCGCGCTCGCGGTGGCGCTCTGCGCGGCGGTCTTCGCGGCGCAGTCGCTGCTGGGCGGCGGCGCGGTGCTCTCGACCCGGCGGGTGACCGTCGACCCGGCGGCGCGCACGCTGCGGGTCGAGCACCGTAGGGGAGCGCGGTCGCTGGCGCTCGGGGAGATCGAGCGGGTCGAGCACGGCAAGGTCGTCTCGGGCGACGGCGTGTCGCTAGACGCGGTGACGCTCACGCTGCGGGGAGCGGAGACGCTGAGCTTCGGCGTGGCGAGCCCGGAGGCCGCCGAAGGGGCGGCCAGGGCGATCAGGGCGCTGATGGATGCGGCAGACGGGAAGGCCGAGGCGGAGGGGGATCAGTCGCCGTAGATGGTGCCGACCTCGTCGAAGAGCTCCTGGGCGCGGTCCTGGTCGATCTCGAGCGCGTCGGCGATCTCGTCGTAGGCCTCGCCCTCGTCGTCCTCGCCGTACTCTCCGTCGGCGACCAGCACCGCGCAGGCCACCTGGAAGGCGACCTCGCGGAGTTCTTGCGTCACCAGGTTGGTGTTGAGCGCGTCGAGGCGGGCGTCGGCCCCCTGCTCCTCGAGCATCTCCACCGACTCGTTGATGATCGCCCGGATCTGGCTGTTGCCGACGCGGTTGTCGAGGAAGCCGGAGATCACGTCGGCGATCTGGTCGTACTCCTCGGCGGTGATCTCGCCGTCGGCGGCGGCCATCAGCACGCCCGCGTCGACGAAGCCCTGGAGGGTCATCGCGGTCAGCTCGATCTCTCGCTCCAATGCGCGCTTGCGCTCTCGCCGCCTGAACATCGTCTCTGGTGCTCCTTCCGGATGCGCCGGGAGAGTCTTCGTGACCCGGGAGTTCAGCCCCCGGGACCGTCGCTCCTATGGCCATCGCGGCGCAGAGGAGAGCCCGACTCCCTCGGCCCCGTCAACGCCCTTCCGGCGCCCGTGCTCACGGTCGGACGCTGGCCCAGCGAGGGTCGTCGAAGACCATCGCCTGGAGCCACTGCTGGAGCGCCGGCGTGGACGTGGCGAAGCCCACGTGGAGGGCGCCGGGGATGACGAAGTAGCGCCCCTGGGTCCAGGCCGCGTCCATGCGGCTCATCACGGCGCCGAGGCGTCGGTTGAAGGTGAAGGCGTCGAGGCCCATGAAGGTCGAGATCACCGCGTCGTGCGAGTACGAGATCAGCCCGAAGCGATGGTCGGGGTAGCTCGACCGCACGAACTCGGCGATGGCCCCGATGTCGTCGGCGCACGCGGCGGGGCACCCCTCGGGGAGCTGGAGGTTCCAGGCCTCGCGCCAGGCCCGCCACCGCGCAGGGTCGGGCTGTACGGGCTGGCCCGAGTCGTCGACCACGTCGACCCGCGCCGCGGGGAGAGCGCGCTGCACCCGGATCATGTTGAGCGCCACGCCGAAGCCTCCCGCGGAGTCACCGGCGAGCCACACCCGCCGCACGCCGGGGTAGGTCGCTCGGATGCGCTGAAGGAAGAGGTCGAGGTTGCGGGCGCCGACGTGGTGGAAGTCCGACTGCCGGCCGAGGAGGTTGTAGCGGGCCACCCGGTCGCCCGAGTGCACGTCGCCGGTGCAGTAGGGCACGTAGACCATGTTCATCTGCCGCCACGGGTTGCCCGGGTTGGAGCGCTGGAGCGGCAGCATCACCGGCCGCAGCACGTCCGTGGTGAAGGCCAGTCGGTCGTAGCCGGTGGTCACATAGAACGACGAGGGCACAGGGCCGAGGCAGGTGAGCGGGTCCCAGCAGGCGCCGCCGCCCTGGAGGAAGATCAGCAGGGTGGTGGGGTCGGCGCCCGGGTTGATGCCGAAGCCGGTGGGCGTGCCGTTGGCGCAGCGCGACCCCGGGACATCGACCCAGGTCCACTGGTTGGCCGGGGCGACAATGGGCATACCGAGGTCGGTAATCGGCGCATCGGCGGGCGCGTCCGCCGGGGCGGCGAGCGCGTCGACGGGCTCCGTCGAGCCTGCGTCGGCCTCGGCGCCGAGGTCGGGTAGCGAGAGCGCGTCGGCGTACCCGAGCGGGCCGGCGTCGCCGGGGCGCGGGAGCTCCGCCATAGAGGTACCGCCGCACCCGAGCGCGACCAGAGAGCACGCCCACCAGACCATCGCTCCGCGCCGCATGGCCCGCGATGGGAGCGCCCCGGCGCGCCGCGGGTCAAGCGCCGCCGCGGTATGTTGGGATTCGGAGTACGAACGCGAGGCCGACGAGCTCGGTGCGGGGATCGCCGCCATGGCGGCGGTGGGTGGCGGCGGGGCGGCGGCGGGCCGTGCCGTTGGCACGTGACGCCATGATTCTCCAGTGATTCCTGGCGGTGTGAGGGCTGGCACCGCGTTCGCTCCGGGCCGCGGCGCTAATCGCCACCGCCGCGGGCGCGTACGTGCGCCACGACCCGACGCAGACCACGCTGCACGCGCTCGTCGCGAAGCACCGACGGTGGTGGTGGCGGCGGCGGTGGCGGTGACGGCACTAGGAACGAGGCGCTCGAAGGGTGTCGGCGAGCCGCCAGTGCGCGCGGCGAGTATGGCGTGGTGCGCGACGGAGGGGCGTCGGCAGCAGGCGAGGCGGCGGGTGAGGCGCGCTTCGGGCGACGGCCGCCCAAGGCGCAGGTGGGCGCGCTGGAGGGGTTCAACCTGCACGCGAGCGTGGTGATCGGCGCGACGGACCACGAAGGGCGCGAGCGGCTGCTGCGCTACGTGGCGAGGCCGACGGTGGCGTCAGGGCGGATGGACTGGGCCACGCTGATGCACCGCGTGTGGGGTTGGGACGTGCTCGGGTGCCCGCGGTGCGGAGGCAGGTTGCGGTTCATCGCCGTCATCACGCAGCGCGCCGTGATCGAGCGGATCCTGACGCATGTCGGGTTCTCCGCCGCGCGGATCGTCCCGGCGCCGGCACGGCACTTCGACGACACGAGCTGACGCGAGGGTGGGCACAGCGGAGGACAACGGCGACAGCGGGCGAACGGCTGACGACGTGAGGCCGCGGCTTGTCTCGAGGAGGCGGAGCGAGGGTCGTTGGATTCGCTCATCCAGCGTCCGAACCCTCGTCCATGCGGCCACAATCCCATGTAAATACGATAGTTTACGGAGTCAGCATTACGCGCAATGGTAATCCGTGGAGGCGCTGATCGCACCGCGACGACGCCCGGTGGGTCCGACCGGCGGGGGGCCTCAAGCCCTCCGGGTCGTTGGTTTTCCTATCCGCGGAGTCCGCCGGAGTTCATGGCGACGCCAGCGCCGACGCGCGAGGACACGCGCGGGGTGATCGCGCGGGTGATCGAGCGGTTGGAGACCATCGCGCGACGTCGGGGGCAGCGCGAAGCGGTGGACGCCGACGACGAGGACGGGATGGAGGGGCTGCGACGGGCGGCGGGCGGTCGCGGAACCTTTGCGCGGGTCGACGAGAAGGGCGAGCGCGAGGACGACGAGGAGAAGCACGCGGTCGCCAAGGAGTCGCTCGGCGCGCCGACCATCGCCGAGCGGGCGCGGGCGCTGTCGATTGGCAAGGCCGAGGCGCTGGACGAGGTGTTCCCTGACGCGGTGATCATCGGCGGCGACCAGATGGGCGAGGTCGACGGCGAGGCTCTGGGCAAGCCGCACACCACGGAGAACGCGCGGGCGCAGCTGCGGCGCTTGGCGGGCCGCGAGTACCGGCTGCACACGGCGGTGGCGCTGCACCACGGGGCGAGCGGGCGCACCGAGACGGCGGTGGACACGCACGCGCTGACGATGCGGGCGCTCACCGACGCGGAGATCGCGGACTACGTGGCGAGGGACGCGGCGCTGGACTGCGCGGGCTCATACCGGGTGGAGTCGCTGGACATCGCGCTCTTCGAGCTGGGGCGGGGGGATGACTTCACGGCCGTGATCGGGTTGCCGCACACGCGGGTGGTGGCGCTGCTGGTGCGGTTTGGGGTGCGCGTGCTGGGGTGAGATGGGTGGATTGGAAGTCCAATGCGGCACCCTCCCCGGCATAGATCCAGCCGAGGTGACCGAAAGCCCATGGAGGCGAACCGACCCGGTCTGGAGGGTTCCGCCGCAGCTTCGGGGAGAGCCCACGAACTCCCGACAGAGCTCGCTGGCGGAGTGTCGCCAACACCTGCCAGCAACTCGACGTGAGTTTCGAGACCGTCGCCGGCCACGACCTCCTGGTTCGCACGAGAGATGGGACCTCCGGAACTCCGCCGCCCACACTGGTCCGCGCGTTTCAAGTCGCCTACGCTCGATCAGGCCACGTCGCGAAACCGCCCTGCGTGGCAGCACAAAGTTGAACTGTTACCGGCGATGAACTCAGGTGGCGAGCGCCATGGCGGTGTCGGCGGACGCTACCACCGGGCGCGACGGACGGGCGGGGGTTGTCGAGGGGGCGAGTCGTGGGGTAGGGTTCGTGGCGACGGAAAAGACCTGATCGGGGTCCGTCTAATGCATAACACGGATTTTGGTGCCGGATACGTGGGTTCGAATCCATTACCCCGAACACAAGCGTTGGAATGTCTCAGCACTAGCTGACGAATGGCAAGAGGGTTGCGTGAAGATGGATGAGTCTTCAAATCTCCCAGAGCGCTACTGGCACTGTCGAGTTTCGCTGCGTAGCGCCAAGAGGCCCGGCATTGTCAACGACCTTAGCCTTCGACGGCTGTTAAATGAAATAGTCCTACCATGGCAGCAGGGGCGAATCTTCACGATCGCTGGGTATGTTGTGAGTAGTCGTGAATCAGTGGAGTCGATTCAGATCGTGCAGACAGCGTTGGAATCATCCGCACTACCAGAGAAAGCAGGAGAAGAGAAATCGACCGGTCGACTTGCGGCTGAGTTTGCACAGCGCGCACTTCCCTTCGTGAGCGGCAGAGACTTTACGGAGATATTGCTGCCTTCGCGAGCAATGACCGCTGGAGTTTCTGCTTTGAAGCCTCTGGTACGGCCTGCTGAAAAGGAAGATGGTTCAGTGACGCAATCGAAGTCGCAAATCCAAAAGAAGCCTCGGGTGTTCATCGGCTCTTCGGTCGAAGGCCTGAAGATTGCGAAGGCGATTCAGGCCAATCTTGATCATACATGCACTTGTTCCATTTGGACTCAGGGGGCATTCGGGCTGGGTGGAGTTACCCTTGAGCAGCTGGTGTCTGCTGGAAAGAAGTCCGAGTTTGCAGTGATCGTGGTCACTCCCGATGATATGACTACCAGAAGAGGTCAGGTGGGTAATCAGGGCGGCGTCCTCAAAATCGCTTGAAATCGTGAGTGGTGGCGGTAGACGGAGGCATGAAGAGCTCCAGTCCGCCGAAGGGAGTCCCTGCCATCACTGCTCACTTCACGACGCTGGAGGATCCGCG
>Ga0207969_100193_pt1 | contig 35040 bp, 24 predicted proteins | sample LakWasMet25_LOW6_2_FD_183869 | JGI IMG/M metagenome (GOLD analysis project Ga0207969, IMG submission 183869) | Freshwater sediment methanotrophic microbial communities from Lake Washington under simulated oxygen tension - Sediment Metagenome... | ecosystem: Environmental > Aquatic > Freshwater >... | reverse complement strand
CGAGCGGTGGCGCGTGGGTCCGTCGGCGACCGGGCTCGACGGCGCATGGGTCCGGCTGCGTGGGGCCGCGGCCTCGGGGCGAAACCGCGCGTGCAGTCCGGCGCCTGGCCGGGCGCGGTCAGCGTGGCTGGGCGTGGTCGGGCGTGGTCGGGCCGGGAAAAACCGCAGAAACCGCGGTTCTCCCCATGTCTTTAACTTCGCATAATATGTATTCTGTAAACTCACGAAACGGGGCCTCCTGGGGAGGAGGGCCTGTGGGAGGAAAACCAGGCGCGGCCCCTCCCCGGGTCCGGGATCCCGGTGGAACCCTCGGGCGCCACCCGGCTTCGGGGTGATCCGCCAGGCGCCTTCAGGCGGCGCAGAGGACGGAGCCCACGTCCGAGCTCCGGTGCTGGGACCCGAGTGCATCTCCGCTACCGTGGCGACCTGGACCGGCCCCGGCCCCCCAAGCTCCGCTTCGGGCCCCTCCGGGGCAAAACGGGCCTGCTCAGGTCCAGCTAGACACCCTGGCGGGTCTTCATGAGCCTGCTATGCAAGCCAACGCATATGCGATCCGCGCTCGCATCAATCTTGACAGTGCATATTCTGTCTGCTGCCGAATCTATGCGGCCGTTATACGCCCGCATATCGACGCACGACTCCCATCCCCTGGGCCGGGCTCCCCATCCCCCGGCCGGTCGGGTCAGTTGACCGAATGCAGAATTCTGTAAACTCTCGGTGGGCTTCGAGGGCGCCCGCCTGCCCCGGACCTCAGTCCTGATCGCTGGAAGCGCTCGTCTCCCCGGCCTCCGACGCCGGAGCCCCGGGCTCCCGGCGGGCGCCGCGGGGGCGGCTCTTCCGGGTCGACTCGGTCGCTAGCTGGCCGCACGCCGCGCCGATGTCCTTCCCCCCGCTATACCTGCGGATCACCGGCACCCCCATGCCCGCGAGCCGGTCATGGAAGCGGTCCCTCTCCTCCGGGGTCGGCGGCCGGTAGGGCAATCCGGCGATCGGGTTCCAGTCGATGAGCGACAGGCGCGCCGGCATCCGCTTGAGCAGCTCGGCGAGCGCGTCGGCCTCGGCGTCGGTCGTGTTCACGCCGCCCATCAGCGCATACGCGAACATTACCAGCCGCCCCGAGCGCTCGTGAAAGCGCTTCGCCGCCTCCACCACCTCCTGGATGGGGTACTTCCCCTCCATCGGCACCAGGCTCCGGCGGAGCGCGGTCTGCGCGCTGGTGATGCTGATCCCCAGTCGTATGCGGGTTCGCATTCCTGCCAGGCGATCGATGCCTGGGACGATCCCGACTGTGCATACCGTGATGTTGCGGGCATCGACGGCCAGGCCGCACGGGTTGGACATCACCTCGATGGCCTGCAGCACGTTGTCGAGGTTATGCAGGGGCTCGCCCATGCCCTGAAAGACCACCCCGTGCACCCTGCCCTCGCCCGAGGCCCTCAGCTCGGCGGCCACCAGGCGCACCTGCTCGACGATCTCCCAGGCCTCCAGGTTGCGCGAGAGCCCCATCGTCCCGGTGGCGCAGAACGCGCAGCCCATGGCGCAGCCCACCTGCGAGCTGACACAGACCACGTAGCGGCCCTTCCGCTCGAGCGGGATGCGCACCGTCTCGATGACGGCCCCGTCCGGGAGGGCGACCGCGAACTTCACGAAGGGGTCCTCCTGAGAGGCCTGCCTGTCGAGCACCTTCACCTGCCCGATGGGGAGCTCGGCCTCGACGGCCTTCCTCGCCGAGGTGCGTAGCTGCTGCACCCCGAGGAGCGAGTCGCCGCCGCGCTGCACGACGTGGGCGATGATCCGGCGGGCCTCCGGGGGCGTGAGGGCGGCGCCGAAGCGCTCGGTCAGTCGTTCGGGGGTCTCGCCCTGGAGGCGATCGGTCGGATGCATGTCTCTGGGGGGCTCCCGAGGGGCGCTGGTCTCTGAAGTGGGGGTATCCGTGGCTGCCGCCGCGGAAGGCCGGTGGTATACGACCGCTTACCCATGGAGCCCAAGCTCGACGCCCTCTACACCTGGATGCGCGATGCCGGATCGGTGCTGGTCTGCTTTTCTGGCGGCGTCGACAGCGCTTTCGTCTTGAAGGCAGCCCACCTCGCCCTCGGCGACCGCGCCCTCGGGCTCACCGCCCTGTCCCCGGCCCTCCCGGTCTCCGAGCGTGAGGCCGCGTCCGCCCTCGCGGCGGAGATCGGCGTGCCCCACGTCGCCGTCGACTCGTATGAGATCGACGACCCGAACTACACCAAGAACCCCGTCGACCGCTGCTTCTACTGCAAGTCCGAACTCTACCGCATCGCCCTCGCCGAGGGAGAGCGCCGGGGCTTCGCCGTGGTGGTCAACGGCACCAACCTGGATGACCTCGGCGACCATCGCCCCGGGCTCCAGGCCGCCAGCGAGCAGGGCGTGCGCTCGCCGCTGGTCGAGCTCGGGTTCACCAAGGAAGACATCCGCCGCTGCGCTCAGGTCATCGGCCTCAGCGTCTGGAACAAGCCCGCCGCGGCCTGCCTCGCGTCGCGCATCCCCTACGGCACCTCCGTCACCCAGGAGCGGCTGCGGCAGATCGATCGCGCGGAAGACGGGCTGCGGGCGCTCGGGTTCAGGCAGGTGAGAGTGCGCTACCACGGCGATGTCGCCAGGGTGGAGGTCGGCCCGGCCGAGCTCTCGGCCGCCTTCGAGCGGCGGGCGGAGGTCTCGGCGGCGTGTCACCGCGCGGGCTTCACCTTCGCGACCCTCGACCTCGACGGATATCGCCTGGGCTCGCACAACGAGACCTTCCGACTGAAGGTGATCAACTCGTGATCGGGCCGTCGGTCCACGCGCGCCCCGCGTGGATCGGCGGCTGCGCCCTGCTCGTCGCCTCCAGCGCGATCGCGCAGGACCTCCCGGTGCCGCCCTTCCTTCCCCCGTCGCCCTCTCGGACGGTGGAAGGTGCTCGCTCGAAGAAGGCCGATGGGGAAGACGCTGCGGCGAGGCTGGTGGTTCCGGCCGCGACGCTCGTCAACGTGCACACGCGCGAGGCCATCGTGCTGGACGCCGCCCCCTCGGAGCAGGAGCGCGAGCGGGTGGAGTGGTTTCTCCGCGACCGCACCAACTGGGAGCGGCACGCCATCTCCGCGCTGAGCCTTGAGACCCTGCGCGCCTCGGTGCTCTCGCTGGGAGCCCGCCGCGTCGAGGTGGTGTCGGGCTACCGCTCGGACAAGCTCAACGAGGGGCTGCGAAAGAAGGGCCGCCACGTCGCGGCGCGAAGCCAGCACGTGCTGGGCAACGCCATCGACTTCCGGCTGGTGGGCGTTCCGACGACGACGCTCCGCGCGTGGGTCACGCGCTTCCACCGCGGGGGCATCGGGTTCTATCCACGGAGCGGCTTCATCCACGTGGACTCGGGTCGCCCGCGGCGATGGAACGAGGAGTGACTCAAACCCAGGGGAGCCCATCGCCCGCGAGGGGCGTGCGGGCGCGGTAGGCCGCGTGGAGCCGGCGGGTGAGCGGTCCAGGGGTACCGTCGCCGACCTCGTGATCGTCGACCCGAACCACTGGGACGAGCTCGCGAACGCTCGACGTGAGGAAGACCTCGTCGGCGGTCCATAGATCGGACGGGTCGAGGCGGGGGCAGGCGGTCGCAACGCCCAGCTCGCGGGCGATGGAGAGCACCTCGGCGCGGGTGATCCCATCGAGCGGACCGCTCTCGAGGGAGGGCGTGCGGAGCTCAGGCCCGGACACCACGAACACGTTGGCGCTCGTCGACTCGATGAGCGCCCCGTCGCTTGAGAGCAGCAGCGCGTCGTCGAAGCCCCTGCCCCGGGCGTCGCGTAGCGCCAGGATGTGGAGCTGGTAGTTGCAGGACTTCACCCCGGAGAGCGAGAGCATCCCCTCGCGAGGGGTCGCGCGGTCGACGGTCGTGAGCGTCGCGCTCAGCCCGCGCTGATAGAGCGACGCAGGGAGCGCAGGGAGCGGCGTCGCGAGCGTGAGCCTCGTGGGCACCGTCGCCAGCGAAGGGTCGAGCCCGGTGGGGCCGACGCCCCGGGTGAGCGCGAGGCGCAGCACCGAGTCGGAGCCCGAGGGGCGCTCCGAGAGGACCGCGCGCACCTCGGCGATCCAGCGGGCGTTGGAGATGGGGACGGTGATGCCCACGCGCCGCGCGGCGAGCGCGAGGCGGCCCAGGTGCTCTTCGAGGCGCCAGGGCTCCGAGCGGTACGTGCGCAGCACCTCGAAGACGCCGTCGCCGTAGAGGAAGCCGCGGTCGAAGACCGAGACCCCGCCGTCGGCGAGCGGGCGCCCATCGAGCAGCCCGACCGCCCCGGCAGGGGTCCTGGAATTCATCGGTGGATCAGGCGCGGAGCTGCGCGAGGAGCGTGGTCGCCCGCGGGTGCTGGCGGTCGCTCTCCAGCGCCCGCTCGAGCATCCCGATGGCCTTGGGCTTGTCGCCCTGCAGAGAGAGGGTCTCGCCCAGGTAGGCGTAGACGTCCGCCTTGGTCAGCCCGACGCCGGGGTCGAGCCGCTGCAGGAGCAGCGCGCGGAAGGTCTTCTGCGCGCGGTCGAGGTCGCCGGTCTCCAGGCAGAGGAGGCCGAGGTCGCGCAGGATCGGCACGCTGGTGAGGTCGATCTTGAACGCCGCGTCGTAGAGCGCGAGGGCCTCGAGCTTGTTGCCCATGCGCTGCTGCGCCTGGCCGAGCCGGTGCTGCCACTGGGCCAGCTCCTTGGTGCGGCGGCCCGCGAAGCTCGCGATGATCTTCTCCAGGATCGGCACCGCGTCGGCCTCGCGACCGTTGGCCGAGAGCAGGTCGACGAGGGGGAGCAGCACCTCGCGGTCGCTGGGGTTGAGCGCGCTGGCGCGCTCCAGGTAGGCCATCGCGCGGGCCGGGTCGGCGAGCTGGTCGCGCGACAGCGTCGCGAGGCTGCGCAGCAGGGTGACCTGCGCGGCGACGTCGCTGGTGAGGGCGAGCTCCTTCTCCATCACCTCGGCGAGGAGGGTGTGGTCGCGCCGCGACTCCGCGAGCGCCCGAAGCCGACGCAGCGACTCCGTCGAGCTCGGGTCGAGCTCAAGGGCCCGGCGGAGGCTCTGCTCCGCGGCGGACGGGTCGTTGAGCCGATCGGCCTGGAGCGTCGCGAGGCGCAGCGCCATCGCCGCGGACTCCACGCCCGGAGGCGCCACGGCCACCGCGCGCTGGAGCATCGAGGTCGCCTTCTCGTAGTCCCCGGAGGCCTCCGCGAGGCGGGCCACCGCGGCGAGTGCGCCGGAGTGCTCGGGTTGACGGTCGAGCACGCGCTCGTAGAGCTCGATCGCGCGGCCCACGTCGTTGAGCCGCTGCTCGTGCAGCTCGCCGATGCGCACCAGGGTGCTGAGCTCGGTGGCGGAGTCGCCCATCGACACCGCGTGGTCGAGCCGTCGCTCGAGCAGGTCGGAGAGGTCGCTCCAGCGGTTGAGCGAGGCGTAGAGGCGCTCGAGGGCGGCGCCCGCCGCGGGGTGCTCGGGCACCTCGTCGAGGATCTCGCGGAGGTACTCCACCGCGGACTCGGCGCTGTGAAGCTGCTGCTCGGCCACGTCGGCGAGGCGCAGCCGGGTCGTGACGCGCTCCTCCACGGAGACCGCCACGTCGAGGCGCCCGCGCAGGGCGTCCTCAAGGTCGCGCCACTTGCCGGAGCGCTCGAAGAGCGACTCCAGGGCGACGCGGGCGTCGAGGTCCGAGGGGTCGAAGTCGAGCACCTCGCGCCAGGCCGTCACGGCCCGGGTCTCGTCGGCCAGCGGGCCGGCGTAGAGGCCCGCGACCTCGCGCCGCAGCCGCAGCGCCTCCGTGGGATCGTCCGCCAGCCGGGCGCGCCGGCCGAGCAGGTCGGCCAGGTCTTCCCAGCGCTCCTGCATCCGGCGCAGGCGGGCCAGGTCGTCGATCGAGGTCGGGTCGGCGTCGTCGACATCCAGCGTCGCCGCGGAGATCTCCGCCGCCAGGTCGACGTTGCCCAGCGGGCCCTCGGCCAGCGTCGCCGCCTCGCGCAGCATCGCCTTGCGGGCGTCGCCGTCGAACTCCACCTCGGCGCGGCGCCGCAGCGTCGCCACCAGGTCGGCCTCGCGCCCCGGCTGGCGCAGCAGGCCTTCGAGCATGGTGAGCGCCTCGACGCTCTCCGGGTCGGCCTCGAGCGCCGCGCGCACCCTCGCCTCCGCGGCCGCCGGGTCGCCGATGTGATCGGCGTACCACTTGGCGCCGCGCAGGTTGAGCCGCACGGCCTCGTCGGACACGAGGCCCGTCTCCGGGCGCACCGCGGTCTCGATCACCCCGCGAAGCGAGGGCCAGGCGTTCGCCGCCGGGGCGAGGCGCTCGAGCTCGCCGAGCAGCCCCTCGTCGCGGGGGTCGAGCGCGAAGGCCCGGGTGACCGCGTCGAGCGCGCCGGAGAGATCGGACATGCGCTCCTCCCGGAGCCGCGCGAGGTCGCCGAGGATCTGCACCCGGTCGGCGTCGGAGCTCGCGGCGTCGACCTTGAGGCCCAGCAGCCAGGCCTGCCTGGTGGCGTTGTCGCTGCGGCGGAAGGTCTGCTCGAGCACCTCCATCGCGTCGTCGCGCACCGTCGGGTCATCGAGGAGCTTCTCCAGCAGCTCGATGGCGCGGGCGTGCGCGGGCTCGCGCTCCACCACGTTCTGCAGCGCAGAGACGGCGCCGCGAGCGTCGGCGAAGCGGGTCATCCGCAGCTCGGCGAGGCGCACCTCGAGGGCGTCGAGGCGGTCGGGCGAGCTCAGGAGCACGCGGCGCTCGAGGATGTCGCCGAGCTCGTTCCACTGCGCGCTGCGCGAGTAGATCTGGTCGAGGGCCTCGAGCACCGTGTCGTCGTCGCCGCCGAGCTCCAGGGCCTGGCGGTAGTTGTGCGCCGCGCGGGCGTCGTCCTCGATGCGCTCGACGCTGATGCGCGCCGCGCGCACCGAGAGGTCGCGCCCCGCGGAGGGATCGGAGCCGTCGCGCACCGCGCGCTCGAGGGCGGAGACCAGGTCGGTCCAACGGCCCAGGGAGGCCGCGAGGCGCTCCAGCTCCGCGAGGGTCGAGGGCTCGCCGGCGTCCTCGCTGAAGGCGAGCAGGTAGCTCTCGAAGGCCGCCGCGGGGGCCTTGCGGCCGTCCTCGTGGACCGCCGCGATGCGCCGCCGCTCCGACGCCCGCTGCGAGGGGTCGTCGATGCACTCGATGCGGTGCTCCAGCACCTGCACCAGGTCGTCCCAGCGCCCGGCGCCGCGGTAGAGCGGCTCCAGAACCTCGACCGCGGCCACCCGCTGGTCGACGTCCTGGGAGATCTCCCGCACCGCCGTGAGGGCCTCGGGGTTCGTCGGCTCGGCGGCCAGCACCTCGCGGTAGCTGTCGAGCGCCGCGTCGCTGTCGCTGAGCTCCCTCTGCTGGAGCGCGCCGATGCGCAGCAGCAGCGCCGACCGGTCCGCCGGGGAGGTCGCGAGGGCGACCTGCATCCGGAGGTTCTCGAGCAGCTCGGGGAACATCGACTGCGCCGCGAAGAGGCGCTCCAGGGCGCGGATCGCCTCGGCCTGCGTGGGGCTCTCGTCGAGCGCCCGGCGGTACGCGTCGATCGCGTGGTGCGGGTCTTCGAGCGAGCGCTCCCACAGGCGCCCGAGGCGCAGCGCGGTGTCCGTGCGAGCCGCCGGGTCGGACTCCACGTCGAGGCGCTGCTGGAGCACCTCGGCCAGGCCGCGGTGGTCGCCGCGCTGAGAGAGCAGCCCGTCGAGGGCCTCGAGGGCGACGAGGTCCGTCGGGTCGATCTCCAGCGCGCGGCGGAAGGCGTGGATCGCCGCGGTGGGGTTGTTGAGCATGTCGCGCTGCGACTCGCCCACGGTGTGCAGCAGGAAGCGCCGGTGGTCGTCGTCGAGCGACCGCGCGACCTTGCGCTCCAGCACGTCGACGTGACCCTCCCAGTCCGAGAGCAGCACGTGCAGGCCCTCGAGCTGGTCGAGCACGTCGAGCTGCGTCTCGTCGACGGCGAAGAGCCGCTCGTAGGCGGAGATCGCCGCGCGGGGGTCGCCCCGTCGCTGGTCGTGCGTCGCCGCGATGGCGCGCAGCAGGTCGCTCTTCAGCACCAGGTCGTCGCTGCTCGCGAGGGCGGCCTCGTAGCTGCGGACGAGCTCGTCCCAGAGCCCGTGCTCGCCGGCCAGGCGCTCGACGGACTCGCGCGCCTCCCCGTCCCCGGGGTCGACGCCGAAGGCCGCGCTGAAGGCCTCGAAGGCGAGCTTCGGATCGCGCGCCCGGGTCTCCCGGATGCGCCCGATCTCCTTGTAGAGCTCGGCGCGCCCGGCGGCGTCGTGCGTCGCCTCCAGGCGGGTCTCGAGCACGCCGGCGAGGCGGGCCCAGTCGTCGAGCTCGCGGTACACGGGCTCCAGGATCTCGACGACGGTGAGCCGCAGCTCGGGCCGGGACTCGGCGAGCTGCTCCAGCGACTGGATGGCCACGCGGTGGTCGCGGCGGTCCTCCAGGATCTCCCGGAACGCTTCGACCGCGCCGGTGGGGTCGCCGAGCTGGTCGGCCCGGAGGCGGCCGAGGCGGAAGCGGAGCGCCGAGCGCTCCTCGACGTCGACGGCGTCCGCGACGCGGCGCTCGAGGAGGTCCGCGAGGTCGCGCCACGCCTGGGTCTTCACCAGCAGCGCGTCGAGGCGCTGGATGGCGGCCTCGTCCATCGGGTCGACGTCGAGCACCGCGCGGTAGTCCGCGATGGCGCGTTCGAGGTTGTTTAGCGGCCCCTCGTCGATCGCCGCGATCTTGTGCAGGAAGGCCTTGCGCTCGATCGGGTCGACCGCGCGCTCCGCCGCGTCGCGGTAGAGCTCGAGCAGCTCGGCGTGCGCGCTCTCACGGGCGAGCAGCGCCTCCAGGGCGTCGAACACCTCGCGCCGCCCCCCGTCGAAGGCGAGCGTGCGGCGGTAGAACCTCCTCGCGCGGGCCGTGTCCTGGACGCGCTCGTCGAAGAGGCGCGCCGCCGCGAAGGAGAGGTCGGCGGAGCTGTCGTCGTCGACGGTGATGCCGTCGAGCGCCGAGGCGTACACCTCGGCGAGCTTCGGGTGAGCGTCGGTCGCGCGCGCCAGCCGGTCGAGGGTCTCCCAGGTCGCGCGGTCGGCCGGGTCTTCGCGGAAGATGCGGGCCTGGGTGTCGAGCGCGCGCCCGAGGTCGCCGATGTTCTCCTCGTAGAGCGTCGCGAGGCGCGAGAGCAGCTCGATGCGCCCGCGCGGGTCGTCCTCCGCCGCGATGCGGGACTCCAGCGCGCCGATGAGCTTCGGCATGTCCATGCGCGAGCGGTAGATGGGCTCGAGCATCGTCGCGACGCGCGCGGCGAGCTCCGGCCGCTGCCCGAGCTCCTCCAGCGCGGCCACGGTGGGCTCGTGGTCGCCGGTCTGGTCGAGCACCGCGCGGAAGTGCTCGAAGGCCCGCTCGGTGTCGTCGAGGTGGTCCATCGCCACGCGGCCAAGACGGTGGTGCAGCGCCGCCGTGTCCGCCCCGTCGCGCGTGAGCTGCGACTCCAGCAGGTTCGCGAGGTCGTCCCAGCGCCCGGCCCGCGCGTAGAGCCGCTCGAGCGCCGTCGCGCTCTCCGCGTCGAAGCCCGACCCGAGGATCGCCTCGTAGGCCTCCACCGCGCCGGCCCGGTCGTCGCGACGCTCCTCCTGGATGCGCGCGACCTTGTGCAGCAGCGCCCGCCGCGCCGCGTCGGAGTCCGCGAGCTCCACCTTGCGGCGGAGCACCGAGAGCAGCTCGTCCCACTGCTGCGTCGACTCGTGCAGAGACTCGAGGGCGTCGAGCGCCGGGGCGAAGTCGGCCTGGTTCTCCAGCGCCTTCTCGAAGTGCTCCCGCGCCGTCGCCGTGTCGTTGAGGTTGGTGAGCGCCGTGTCCGCGATGCGCATCAGCACGTCGCGCTGCAGCTCGGCGTCCAGCAGCTTCGGCGCCACCTCGCGGAACACCGCGATCAGCTCCTTGTGCCGCCCGGCCGCGCGGGCGAGCGACTCCACGTGCGCCACGCGCTGCGCCGCGTCGGCGTCCTCCGCCGCGAGGGAGAGCGCCCGGGAGGCTCGCTCGAAGGCGCGCCCGGAGTCCGAGAGCCCCACCTCCGCGACCTCCGCGGCGCTCGACAGCGCCTGCAGCCGCTCGTCCCGGTCGTCGCTCTCGGCCGCGATGCGGTCGAGCACGTCCACCAGCTTCGCCCAGTCGCCGTCCGCTCGCAGCACCGGCTCGAGCGCCCGCGCCGCAGCGATGGGTACGTCCGGCGAGCTCGACCGCAGCATCTCCGTGAGCGCCAGCCGCGCCGCGGGGGTGGTCGGGTCGAGCGAGAGCGCCTCCTGGTAGCCGAGCACCGCCATCAGGGGCTCGTCGGTCTTGCGGTAGCGCAGGTCGGCCGCGCGCACGATGAGCGCGAGCCGGTCGGCGGGGTCTTCGGCGACCGCGAGGTCACGCTCGACCACCGCGAGCAGGCCCGACCACTGGTCGGACACCTCCAGCAGACGCGCGAGCGCTGCGTGGATGGCGCGGTCGGGACCGAAGCTCGAGAGCACCTCCTCGTAGAGGGCGATCGCCTCGGGAACCGCCGCGAGCTTCTCCTCGAGCACCGAGGCCGCGCGCACCAGCAGCTGCTTCTGCGCGTCGCCGTCGCCCACCAGCGCGGCCTGACGGCGCAGCGTGGCGACCAGCTCCTCCCACTGGCCGCTGCGCTCGTAGAGCCGGGCCAGCGCCCGCAGCGCGTCGAGGTCGCCCGCGTCGAGGTCGAGGCGACCCCGCTGCGCTTCGATCGCCCCCGCGAGGTCGCCGACCTCGTCCTCGAGGATCTCCGCGGCCTGGGACAGGAGGGAGGTCTGCAGCGCCGGGTCGGTCTCGTGCCGCGCCCGAAGCCTCAGGGCGTCGACGAGGCCGCGCGGGTTCTGGAGCGCGCGGTAGAGGCGCTCGAGCGCCACGGCGGCGGCCAGCGTGGTGTCTCGGTCGCCCTCCGCCTCGGTGAGCAGCCTGCGGAACGTGCGCTCGGCCTTCACCGGGTCGATGAGGCGCTCGTCGTAGATGGCCGCGAGGTCGCGCAGCACCGGCACCCGCACGGTGCTCGCGCGCGGGTCTTCGAGCACCTCCTCGAGGGTCTCCGCGGCGCGGGCGTCCTGCAGCGCCACCGCCGAGAGGCGCAGGAGCTCCTCGCGGAACGTCGCCTGGGTCGGGTCTTCGAGCGTCGCCGTGGCGATCGCGTCGAGCGCCCCGACGGGGTCGTGCAGCACGATCTCGCGCAGCTCCGCGATGCGCTGGTGCAGCGCCGCCCGAGGGGCCCCGGGCTCCGTCGCCTCGAGGCGGATCTGGAGCATCCGCACGAGGCCCTCGGCGCTGGGGTCGCCGTCGCGGTCGTAGAGGGTCTCCAGGACCTGCGCGGCGCGCTGACGCAGCGCGGGCGCCTCGATGAGCCGCTCGAGCCCGCGGCGAGCGCGGGCGTTGGTGGCGTCGGACTCGACCACGGTCTCGTAGTCGACGAAGGCGGCGTCCACGCGGGCGAGCTTGATCTCGAGCGTCTCCGCGCGGCGGAGCCGGAGCTCGGTCGTCTCGTCGGCGCCGCGGCCCTGCTCGATGGAGCGGGAGAGCAGCGTGACCAGAGACTCCCAGCGCCCGAGGCGCTCGTAGAGCCGGTCGAGGGCGGAGGAGACCTCCGCGTTGGCGGGGTCGAGCGCCACCGCGCGTTCGAGCGCGCCCACAGCGTCCTCGGGCTGATCGAGCACGTCCTCAAGGAGTCTGCCCTCCTCGATGAAGAGGGCCACGCGGGCGCTGTCGTCGGTGAGGCGCTCGACCCAGGTGCCGTAGAGGGCGTGAAGGTCGGACCATCGCCCGCTCTGGCGGTAGAGGCGCTCGAGGGACTCGAAGGCCGCGGGCTCCGGGGCGCCGCCCTCGATCACCACGCGGTGGAAGGGCTCGGCCGCCGCGGGGTCGCCGTTGCGGTCCTCGTGGAGGGCGGCGGTGCGCCGGGCCAGGCCGACGCGCACCGCGGGCTCGACGCCCTCTCGCGCGACCAGGGTGGCCAGGAAGCCCGCCAGCTCGGTGGTCCAGCCCCCCTCGATGGAGAGCTCGGTGACGGCGTTGGCGATGGGCTCGGAGGCGGGCTCCGCGTCGAGCATGGAGCGCAGCAGGTCGAAGCCCGAGCGCGGGTCGTCGAGCCGCTCGGAGTAGACCCGGGCGAGGCGCAGCCCGAGCTCGCGGCGGCGGTCGGCGTCCTGCTCGACGTCGAACAGGATCTGCAGGACCCACGCGAGCTTGCGGAACTCCCCGGTCTCCTCGAACTCCGGCTCCAGGGTCCTCGCCGCGACCACGCGCCAGCGCTCGTCCCCCAGCAGCGACTCGAGCGCGTCGAGGGCGCCCGGGTGGTGCGCCGAGAGCGCGAGCACCTCGCGGTACGAATCGATGGCGGCCTCCACCTTGCCCAGGTGCTTGCGCTGCACCGAGCCCAGCGCCAGCGCCAGCTCGGCGCGGGCGGGGCCCTGCGCGAGGTCGTGCCGCGCGGTGAGCGTCGACTCCAGCTCGGGCCAGCGCCCCGCGGACTCGGCGAGGCGCGAGAGCGCGGCCAGCGCGGTCTCGTCCGTGGGGTCCGCCGCGATAAGCACGCGGAAGCGCTCGCTCGCGGCGTCAGGCTGCTGGAGCACCGCCTCCTCGAGCTCGGCGACCTCGGTGATGAGGGCGCGCCGCTCGGCGGCGTCGGAGACGCGGGCGACCCGGTGGTCGAAGAGCCCGCGCAGGTCGTCCCAGCGCTGGGCGCGCCGGAGCAGCGCGTCAAGCGACTGCATCACCGAGGCGTCGTCGGGCGACTGCGCCAGCGCGCGCTCGTAGCGGGAGATGGCGGCGTCGACCTCGCCGAGGCGGTCGGCCTCGACGGCGGCGCTCTTGTCCCGGAGGCGGGCGATCTCGATCGGATCGGCGGCCGATGCGGCCCGGGCGTCGAAGGTGTCGACGAGCTCGCGCCAGGCGCCAGCCTCGGCGGCGCTCGCCTCGACCTGGGCCTCGAGCGAGCTGTCCGTGGGCTCGAGCCGGTAGGCGCGAAGGGCCCACTGGAAGGCCGCCGCGCGGTCGCCGAGGCGGTTGGCGGAGATCTCCCGAAGCTTGTGCAGGTACGAGAGCGCGGCCGCGCGGTCGTCCGCGGGCACGGCGTTGAGGAGCACCTCGTAGAGCTGGGCGAGGCGGGACCAGCGCTCGTCCTCCAGGTAGATCGGCACCAGCGCGGTGGCGGCGGCGACGTTGTCCGGGTCGACGGAGAGCACCCGCTCGTAGCTGCGAAACGCCCTCGCGGGCTGCCGCAGCCGCTCCTCGTAGACCTTCGCCGCGCGGAACGACAGCGCCACCCGGTCCGGGGGGTTGGTCGCGCGGTCGGCGCTGCTGCCGAGCACCTCGGCGAGCCCTTCGAGGTCGCCGGCCTCCTCGTAGAGGGCCTCCAGCCGGTCCCAGTGGCCCGCCTGGATGTAGACGTCGCGCAGCACGCGCAGCGCCTTCGCGTGCCTCGGCTGCACCTGCAGCACGCGTCGCCACGCGTCGATGGAGCGCTCCGCGTCCCCGATGCGGTCGCCGTACACGGCGCCCAGCTTCATCAGCAGCGCGACCTTCTGCTCCGCGTCGTCGGTCTCCCGAGCGCGCTGCTCGATCACCTGGGCGAGCCCGTCGAAGTCGCGCTCGCGCTCGGTGAGCTTCTCGAGCGCGTCGAGCGCTCCCGGCGTCTTCGGGTCGAGGGCCAGCGCCTCGCGCCAGAGGCCGATCGCGTCGGCGTTGGCGCCGAGCTTCTCCGCCGCCAGCTTCGCGAGCTCCACCAGCGCGTCCCGGCGCGCGTCGCCGGTGAGGCGCTCGGCCTCGCGGCGCGACACGTCGAAGAGCGGGCGCCACGCGCGTCGGCGGGTGTAGAGGTCCTTGAGCTGCGCGAGCGCGTCGGCGTCCGTCGGATCGAGCGCGACGATCTGCTCCAGCGGGCGCGTCGCGTTGTTGACGTTGTTGAAGCGCTCCACCCACAGCTTCGCCACGCGGCGCAGCAGGGCGATCTTCGCGGCGGGATCGTCGGTGTGCTCCACCTGCTGGTCGAGCACCTTGATCACGTCCGTCCATCGGCCGAGGCGCTCGTAGCTCTCCGAGAGCGCCACGAGGGACGGCAGGTCGCCTGGCTCGAGGAGCAGCAGGGCGTTGTAGGTCTGCACCACCATCGGCTCGAGCGAGAGCCGATCGCGGTAGATGCCCACCATCTCCCGGAGGATCTCCCCCTTGCGCTCGCGGTTCGCCGTCAGGTCGGTGCCGGGCCGCACGCCGCCGAGGGACTCCAGCTCCTGGCGCAGCAGCTCCACGAGGTTGTTCCAGCGGCCGGTGGCCGCGTAGAGGCGGGCGAGCGAGTGCCGGGCGTCGGTGCCCTGGGCGTCGAGGCGCAGGGCCATCTTCCAGCCCTCGATGGCCTTGTCGAGCTGCCCCGCGCTCTCCGCCGCGCGCGCGGCCTCGATCGCCTGCAAGAGCCTCGGGTTGGAAGAGGCAGGCGGCGTCGAGAGAGAGGCCGCGGGCGGCGCCGACGGAACGGTCGGTCGCAGCACCTCCGCCGCGACCGGGGCGGCCGGCGGGACCGTCTGCATCACGGGCTCCGGCGCCGCTTCGGCCACCGGCTCCTGGACCCCTTCGTCCGGCGCGTCGATCTCCTCGTCGGCGTGCGCGCTCAGGAGGACGTCCTCGTGGTCTTCGGAGGCGTGCTCGGGCGCAGGAGAGGGCATCGTCTCCGGCGCGCGGGACGTCGCGTCGGCGGTCTCCGGCGCGGCGGCCTCGGGCTCGGGGGAAGGGCTGGCGCTCGGGGCCTCGTTGGCCTCGAAGAACGCGCGCACCGCGGGGTGCTCGGGGGAGACATCGCGCAGCCGACGGAAGAAGGGCTCCGCCCGCGCCGGGTCGTTGCGCACGCGCCAGTGCGTCATGCCCGCCTGCACCAGCAGCCCGATGTCCGCGCCGTCCTCCGCGCGCGCGCCGATCTGCGCCTCGTAGAAGTCCGCGAGGTCGTCCCATCGCTCGCGCTCGGTCAGGATCGCCACGACGAAGCGCCGCGCCGGGCCGTTGCCCGGGTCGAGCTCGAGGATGCGGCGGTACAGCCGCTCGGCGGCCGCGATGTCGTTGCGTCGCGCGGCGTGGGTGCGGGCCGCGCGGAAGAGCAGGTCGACCTTGGCGCTCACCGGCTCGACCGCCTCGGCGGAGCGCTCGAGGTGCGCCGCGAGGTCGTCCCAGCGGCCCCCGCGACGGCGGAGCACCCGCTCGAAGAGCTGCGCCGCGCGCAGGTTGCCGGGGTCGATGGAGAGCGCCGACTCGAAGATGGCGTCGGCCTCCTTCTCGCGGCCCTTGGGCTTGTACTGCAGCACCACCGCGGCGGCGCTCACCAGGTGCGAGGCGACCACCGCGGGGTCGGTCGACCCCTCCTCCGCGTTCTTCTTGAAGGCGCCGGTGATGTCCTTCCAGCGGGCCTTCTTGGAGTTGAGCCGCTCGCGCATCTCCGCGGCCTCGGCGTCGTCGCCGCTCGACAGGATCGAGTCGAGCGTGGCCAGCGCCGACTTGTCGTCGAGCAGCTCCTCCTCGAGGTAGCGGGCGCGCTCGCGGAGCAGCGCGCCGCGCGTGGCCGCGTCGGGCGCCACCGCGGACTCGACCGACAGCATCGACGCCACCGCCTCGGCCTCGCCGCGCTCGTGCAGCTTGCGCCGCGTCTCCCCGAGGAGCGCGCGCCCCTCGTCCCCCGCCTGCCCGAGCTCGTCGCCCGCCGCGAGCTCTTCGAGCGTCGCCCACGCGTTGGCGTTCTCCGGATCATCCAAGAGTGAGCCGAGGAGCCTGCGAACATTGTCTACGCTCATCGCGTGTGGTTCTCCGATGCGCCGTCCAGAGGGAGAGGGAAGTCTTCGTCAGCGCCGATGGAAGCTGTTGGTTTCCGCGGCGCTGTGGGTGTGTCCCGGCCCTCCCGCGGAAGCCGTCTTCGGCTCTGACGACGCGGCAAGATAGAGCAGCGCTCGCGCGTGCCGCAAGCCGCAATCGCGGTCGAGTTTGTGGCAGCGGCAGATGATCCACGGCACTGCGCGCGACGCCTCGGGGCGTCTGCAGGCTTCTTGACGTAGACACCGCTCCGTTGCTAGCGGGGCACAGGCGACGTTGCTGAGGCCGCGTGGACGCGCTGACGAGGCGAGTTCACCACGTCTGCGTCGCTCGCGGTGCGGCGTTCATCGACGGCGCGCCCGAATTCTGGTCCTGGCCCGCGCGGTGCTCTGCATCGCCGTGGGATCGGCAGGGCCTTGGACGACGATTCCGAAGGAGAGAGAGCTTCCATGACGCGAGTCGGCGTGTTGTTCGGTGGAATCTCCGCGGAGCGCGGGGTGTCGATGCGCTCGGGCGAGGCGGTGGTGCAGGCGCTGCGCTCCCGCGGGCACGACGTGGTGCCGATCGTCGTGGGGCGCGACATCGACCAGGTGCTCCGAGTGGCCCGCATCGACGTGGCCTTCCTGGCGCTGCACGGGCGCTTCGGCGAGGACGGGGCCATCCAGGGGGTGCTCGAGTGGCTCGGCATCCCGTACACGGGCTCCGGCGTGCTCGCCTCCGCCCTCAGCCTCGACAAGCTCAAGGCGAAGGAACTCTTCCGCCTCCACAACATCCCGACCCCGCCCTACTACGACCTCACGGGCCCGGTCTCCGACGCCCAGATCGAGGAGCGCCACGGCTCCTTCGGCTTCCCGGTGATGGTGAAGCCCCGTCGCGAGGGATCGTCCATCGGCGTGTCGCGCGCCACCAACCCGGCGGAGCTGCGCGCCGCGGTCGACGAGGCGCTGCGCCACGACGAGGGCGTCCTGGTCGAGCGCTACATCCGCGCCCGCGAGGTGCACGTCGCCATCCTCGGCGACCGCGTGCTCGGCGCCATCGAGGTGGTGCCCAAGCGGCCCTTCTACGATTACGAGGCCAAGTACTCCAAGGGCCTCTGCGAGTACTACTTCCCCGCGCGCCTCGCCCCCACGCGCTACCAGGGCGTGCTGCGCCTCGCGGAGCGCGCGCACCACGCGCTTGGCTGCACCGGCGCCACCCGGGTGAACGTGCTCGTGACCGAAGGTGAGAACGAGTACGTCCTCGAGGTGAACACCCTCCCCGGGCTCACCGCCACCTCGCTGCTCCCGAAGATCGCCGCGGGCGCCGGGCTCGACTTCGCCTCGCTCTGCGAGGAGATCCTCCGCGGCGCCCGGCTCCACAGCCGCGCTGGCGAGGACCGCAGCGTGGCCCGCGAGGCCGACGCCGCCGCGGTCTCTCGCGACCTCGGCGACGCCTGATCCTCCCCCTCTCCTCTCCTCACGCCGCGCGGCTCTGCGCCACCTCGGTCGGCTCGGTGAGCGACCGGGCGAGCGAGCGCCTCGCGCGGTGCAGCCTCGACATCACCGTCCCCATCGGGCACCCCAGCGTCTCGGCGATGTCCCGGTAGGACATCTCCCCGAGGTCGGCCATCACCACCACCTCGCGAAACTCCACCGGCAGCCCGTCGAGCGCCTGGCGAAGCTTGGGGCCGAGGCCGCTGCGCTGGATGCCTCCGTCGGGCGCCGTCACGGCCTCCTGGGCGTCGGTGAGGGTCATCATCGCGAGGCCCGCCTCCCCAGCCCGGTCCCTCGCCACCCGCTCTCGACGCGCCCGACGGTAGCCCGTGATGTACACGTTGATCTGGATGCGGTGCAGCCACCCGCGGAGGTTGGTCCCCTCGGCGAAGCGCTCCCACGACTGCCACGCGAGCAGCATCGTGTCCTGCACCAGGTCGTCGGCCCGGTCGCTCGCGCCGGTGAGCCGCCGCGCCGAGGCGTAGAGGCCGTCGATCAACGGCGCCGTCTCGGCCATGAAGTGCGCCCTGCGTCCGCTCTTGAGGTTCATGCGGAGGTCGTTGTTCAACTCTCGCGCCAACCCTGATTTCACGGCCAATCCAGGCCGTTCTTCCCCTCGCTGCGGCGTCCCGGTCGCCCCCTCCGATGCCACCGCGGCGGGCGGCCTCGGAGCCCATGGGCCAATCTGTCAATCGGGTTCGAGGGTGCTCCCCAGCAGGTCGGCGATCTCCGTCGCAAGGGCTCCCCGCGAGGCTCCGCGCTGCGCCGCGAGGCGCTCTCCCGCGAGGCCGTGCGCGTGCACCGCTGAGGCGACCCGCGAGCGCACCAGGATGGGCCCGTCGCTGTTTCGCTCGGCCAGGCGCGCTCCGATGGCGCCCGCCAGGACGTCACCGCTCCCTCCGACCGCCAGCGCCGGGGTCATGTACGGCATCACCCACGATGACTCCGCGTCGCTGAGCACGGTGCCAGGACCCTTGAGCACCACCCAGGCGTTGAACCTCGCCGCCGCCCGCCGAGCGCTCTCCACGCGGTCGTCGTTGACGGTGCGGGTGTCGACCCCGAGCATCCGCGACATCTCCAGCGGGTGAGGCGTGAGCACCCAGGCCCGCCCCTGCGTCGGCGCCAGCCCCAGCGCCGCGAGGTGCCACAGCCCGTCGGCGTCGATCACCAGCGGGACCTCGCAGCCCCCGAGCACCGTCGCCGCGATGTGCGCCGAGTCGTCGTCGCGCCCGAGCCCCGGCCCCAGCACCACGGCGTCCGCGTGCTGCATCAGTCCCCGTAGCGTCTCGGCCCGGGCGCCCGCGTCGTCGGGCAGCGTCGTCACCATGGTCTCTGGCAGGTGCGGGGCGGTGGGAGCCTCGGTCGACGCGACCCTCACCAGCCCGGCTCCCATGCGGTGCGCCCCGCGCGCGGCGAGCACCGCGGCCCCGGTCATCCCTCGCCGGCCGCCGACGATGAGCACCCTCCCCGCGTCGCCCTTGTGGGCGTCGGGCCGTCGCGGCGGCACGCGAGGCGCGGCCGACTCCAGCCAGCACTTCGAGCGCGCCACCGGGGTCGGGATCGCCACCCCGATCGTCGCCAGCAGCACCTCGCCCGCCAGCGTGCGCCCCGGGCCGGTGTGCAGCCCCGCCTTCTGCGCCGCGAAGGTCACGGTGAGGTCCGCGCGAAACGCCGCGCCGTCGCCCAGCACCGCCCCTCGGTCGGCGTCGATGCCCGAGGGGACGTCGAGCGCCACCCGCAGCGCCTCCATGCGGGCGTTGGCCGCGAGCACCCACGTCGCCGCGGCGCCGGAGAGCGGGCGGGAGAGGCCGGTGCCGAAGAGCGCGTCGACGATGCAGTCGCAGGCGCCAAGCGCGAGGGCCGCCGCGTGGGGGTCGTCGGCCGCGACCCGCAAGGGGACGCCGCACGCCAGGGCCGCGTCGCGCATCACCGCCGCGTCACCCGAGAGCGTCGCCGGGTCGACCACGCACCACGCCACGGCCTTCACGTCCGGGAGGTGGAGCCGCAGGTGCCGCGCGACCACCAGCCCGTCGCCGCCGTTGTTGCCAGGGCCCACCAGCACCGCGACGTCTCGCAGGGCCCTCCCCCGGGTGCGCTCGAGGATCGCCTCCGCCGCGCCCCGCCCCGCGTTCTCCATCAGCAGCACGCCGGGCACCCCGCGGGCGATGAGCGTCGAGTCGATGGTGCGCACCTCGTCGCGGGTGAGGAGTCGCTCCGGGGAAAGCTGGTCGTCGGTGCTCATCGCTCCAACACTACTACCGCCGCCGCGAAGCCCGCGTCGTGAGTGATCGAGAGGAATGCCCCCGTCACGCCCAGCGCCTCGACCCTCGTCCTCGCCACGCCGTGCCACCGCAGCGACGGCGCGCCCGGCCTCGCGGCGAGCACCTCCGCGTGGTGCCAGTGGATGCCCGCAGGCACCCCGAGCGCCTTGCTCGCGGCCTCCTTGGCGGCGATGCGCCCGGCGAGCCACTCGATCACCCGGGGCTCGTGCGGCACCATCGCCCGACGCTCGTCCTCGCTCAGCACCCGGGCCGCGATGCGCTCTCCCCAGCGGCGCCACATCCGCTCGACGCGGGGCAGCGCCACCACGTCGATGCCGACGCCCACGATCACTTCGTCGCCCGCCCCCGGTCCATCGCGTCGCGCATCGAGCGCACCGCGTCGGCGATGCCCATGATCACCGCGTCCGCGATGATCGCGTGGCCGATGTTGAGCTCCTCCACCGCCGCGATCGCCGCCACGTCCACCACGTTGGCCACGGTCAGCCCGTGCCCCGCGGCCACGCGCAGCCCCGCGTCCTTCGCCCTCGTCGCGCCCCGCCGGAGGCCAGCCAGCGCCTCGCGACGGTGCGCTCCGACCGCGTCGGCGTAGTCTCCCGTGTGAAGCTCGATCTGCTCCGCGCCCAGCGCCGCCGCGGCGTCGATCTGCGCGTCGTCGGGGGCGATGAAGAGCGACACCCGGATGCCCGCCGCCCGCAGCGGGTCGATCACCCTCGCCAGCGCCACGCGCTGCCCCGCCGCGTCGAGGCCCCCTTCGGTGGTGCGCTCCTCGCGGCGCTCGGGCACCAGGGTCACGTGGTCGGGGCGCACCGAGAGCGCGATCGCCAGCCCGTCGTCGCTCGCGGCCATCTCCAGGTTGTAGGTGCCTCGGACGACCTCTTTAAGCACCCTCACGTCCCGCTCCTGGACGTGTCGGCGGTCTTCTCTCAGGTGCACCGTGATGCCTTCGGCGCCCGCGCGCTCGCAGGCGATGGCGGCCTCCACGGGGTCGGGGTAGCGGGTGCCTCGCGCCTGACGGAGCGTGGCGACGTGGTCGACGTTGACGTGCAGGGCGAGGCTCATCCGCGCAGCGCCCCCCGCGCGATGACCAGCCGTTGGATCTCGCTCGTGCCCTCGTAGATCATCGTCACCCTCGAGTCGCGCATCCGTCGCTCCACCGCGAACTCGCGGGTGTATCCGTAGCCGCCGTGCACCTGCACCGCGCGGTTGCACACCCGCCACGCCGTCTCCGACGCCGTCAGCTTCGCCATCGCCGCCTCCTGCGAGAAGGGGCGCTTCGACTCCTTCAGCCACGCCGCGCGCATCACCAGCCAGCGCGCCGCGTCGAGCTCCGCGTGGCTGTCCGCCAGCATCCACTGCACCGCCTGGAACTCCGCGATCGCCTTGCCGAACTGCTGCCGCTCGGTCGCGTAGCGGCGCGCGTCGTCGAGGGCCCCCTCGCCGATGCCGAGGGCCTGGGCGCCGATGCCCACCCGTCCTCCGTCGAGCGCCATCATGGCGATCTTGAAGCCGCCGCCCTCCACGCCCAGCAGCGCGCTCGACGGCACCTCGCAGTCCTCGAAGACCAGCGGCACCGTGCTCGACGCGCGGATGCCCATCTTGTCCTCGCGCTTGCCCACGCGCAGCCCCGGGGTCTTCCCCTCCACCAGGAAGGCCGAGAGCCCTGCGGTGCCGGGGCCCCCGGTGCGGGCCCACACCACGAAGACGCCCGCGCGGTCTCCCGAGGTGATCCACTGCTTGTCGCCGTTGATCACCCAGGACCCGCCGCGACGCACGGCCGTGGTGCGCATCGCGCCCGGGTCGCTGCCCGCCCCCGGCTCGCTCAGCGCGAAGGAGCCCGCCTCGTACTCCCCCCCGACCAGCCTCGGAACATAGGTCTCCCGCTGCGCCGCGGTGCCGAAGCCGGCGATCACCTCGGAGACCATGTTGGTCACCGCCATTGTCACGGCGGTGGCCGCGCACCCTCGGGCGATCTCCTTCATGGCGAGCGCGTAGGACACCGCTCCGGCCTCCGACCCGCCCAGCGCCTCGGGGACGTTCACCCCCATCAGTCCGAGGCCCGCCATCTCCTTCAGCACCTCCGAGGGCACCCGCTCGGCGCGCTCGAACTCCCCGGCGCGCGGGCGCAGCACCCGGTCGCTGAAGGCCCGCGCGGTCTCGCGCACCATCGCCTGCGTCTCGTTAAGCTCGAAGTCCATCGCTCTCTCCGCTACGGGATCGTCACCGTGGTGCGCGCGTACCACGATCCGGGCGTCGGGAGGCGGAGGGCCTGCACCTCCCTCAGCACGCAGTCGGTCATCTCCCTCGCCTCGTGCGAGGAGAGCGCGGCCCCCGCGGCGGGGATGCTCCCGTCGGGCGCCACGTAGAGGGTCACCCGCAGGGGCGTCGCGTCGCCGTGGCGACACGTGGCGAGGGCGGTGCGCCGGGTGCGGAGGGCGGTCTCCACCCGCTGGGCGGCGACGTCGGTGGCGGGCCTGCGATCGGGGCCGCCATCCAGGTCGAGCGAGTAGGCGACCTCGGCCTCTCCGCCGCAGGGGGGCTCGAAGCGCAGCGCCGCCGCGGTCTCCACCATGCACCGCTCGGTCGCCCTGTCGCCAAGCGTCGACTCGGTCGGGATGGCCCAGCGCACCGCGCCGTCTTCGCCCACCCGGATGCGCAGCGCCACGCGGCCCGCGAGGCAGGGCAGCGCCTCCACGCGGCGGGTGTAGCAGGCCAGCATCGAGGCCTCGGCGTCTCGAAGGATGCGTCGCACCCGCGCCGGGTCGAGGCTGCCCATCTGGCCCTCGATGGACATGCCCTGGGTCGATCCGCAGCGAGAGGTGGGCGTCGTCGCGACGGGGGCGGCCTCGGGCCGGGTGGGAGGAGGCGCTGCGGGGGTCGTGGGCTGAGTCTGCGCGCCGCCGCAGGCGCCGGTCAGAAGCAGGAGGAGGAGGGCTCGTGCGCGCATCGGGCGGCGGAGTCTGCCAGAGTCACCAGGGGAGTCATAGGGCCGCCCGGGAAGCTGGAATTAGACCTGTGATTCCAGGCACTCCCGATGGATGACCTCGGAGCCCGCGCGAGCGTCACCGGAGCCCCTCGCGTCGACCTCGCGCGTCAATGGAAGTCGTGCGACGGGGGCAGCGCCAGCGCCTCGACCTCCGCCGAGAGGGACACCGCCTCCGCCCTGATCGCCTTCACGCTGAGCACCCCCTCCTGGTGCTGCACCACGCCGTGGATCTTCAGCACCCCGGCGGTCACCAGCAGCGCCCTCTGGTCGCGGTAGAGGGTGGGCGAGACGATGGCGTTGATGACCCCGTGCTCGTCCTCCAGGGTCAGGAAGAAGAATCCCTTCGCGCTCCCCGGGCGCTGCCGGGTGATGACCACGCCGGCCACGGTCACCGCGCTCGCGTGACGGGCGAGGCCCAGCTCCGCCGAGGAGAGCACCCCCTCCCCGCGCAGCGCCTCCCTCACGAAGCGCATCGGGTGCGGCCCCACGGTGACCCCGCTCCGCTCCAGGTCGGCCGCCACCCGCTCGGTCAGCCGCATCGCCCTCACCGGGACCTCCGCCCTCGGGCCCGCGGCGCCGTCGAAGATCCCCCGGGGCATGGCCTCGAGCGCTCGCACCTGCCAGAGCGCCTCTCTCCGGTGCCAGGGCCGCTCCCGGTCGGTGAAGCGCAGCGCCCCGAGCTCCGCCAGCGCCTCCAGCTCCGAGCGATCGGGCGAGGCGCGACGACGGAAGTCCTCCAGCGAGGTGAAGGGGCCTTCGGCCCTCGCGGCCTCGATCGCCCTCCCGGTCGACTCCCTCATCCCCGCGACGAAGCGCAGCCCGAGCCGCAGCCGCTGCTCCCCCGGGTCGCCCTCTCGGGAGCAGTTCCAGAAGGAGCGGGTGACGTCGATGGGGAGCACCCTCACCCCGTGGCGCTGCGCGTCCCGGATGAGCGTGGCCGGGTGGTAGAAGCCCATGGGCCAGTGGTTGAGCAGCGCCCCGGTGTAGGTCGCCGGGTAGTGCGCTCGCAGGTAGGCGCTGGCGTAGGCCAGCAGGGCGAAGCTCGCGCTGTGAGACTCCGGGAAGCCGTACTCCGAGAAGGAGGTGATCCCCCGGATGATCTGCTCCTGGTCGGCCTGGGCGTAGCCGTTGCGGGTCATGCCGTCGCGCAGGCGCCCCACGATGCGCGCCATCTTCGCGGCGCTGCGCCTCGACCCCATGGCCCGGCGTAGCTCCTCGGCCTCGCCGCCGGTGAAGTCCGCGGCCACCATCGAGACGCGCATCAGCTGCTCCTGGAAGAGCGGGATCCCGAGGGTTCGCTTGAGCACCGGCTCCAGGTCGGGGTGGGGATAGGTGACGTCCTCGCGGCCCGCCCGGCGGGCGATGTACGGGTGCACCATCTTCCCCACGATGGGACCAGGGCGGATGAGCGCGACCTCCACCACCAGGTCGTAGAAGGTGCTCGGCCTGAGCCTCGGGAGCGTCGCCATCTGCGCCCTCGACTCGATCTGGAACACCCCCACCGTATCCGCCGCCTGGATCATCGCGTAGGTCTTCGGGTCGTTGGCGGGCACCGACGCGATGCTCGACTCCCGGCCGCCGTCGACGGTCGGCACCGTGGCGAAGACCTCCTCCAGCACGGCCATCATCCCGAGGCCCAGCAGGTCGATCTTCAGCATCCCCATGGCGGCGCAGTCGTCCTTGTCCCACTGGATCACCCGCCTCCCCTCCATCGCCGCGGGCTCGACCGGCACCACGTGGTCGAGTCGTCCGCGGGCGATCACCACGCCGCCGGAGTGCTGGCCCAGGTGCCTCGGGAGGTCCTCGATCTGCCGGCCCAGAGAGAGCCAGAGCGACACGCGCGGGTCGAGCGCGTCGAGGCCCGCCGAGGCCACGCGCTCATCGAGCGCCTCGGGCGCCGCGCCGTGCAGGTGGTGCAGCTGCCTGGAGACCTTGGAGAGCACCTCCTCGGGCATCCCCAGCGCGCGGCCCACCTCGCGCATCGCGCTGCGCGCCCGGTAGGTGATCACGTTGGCGGTCATCGCCGCGCCCCGCTCCCCGTAGCGCCCGAAGACGTACTGGATCACCCGCTCTCGCTGCTCTCCGCTCGGCAGGTCGAGGTCGATGTCGGGCCACTCCCCGCGCTCCTCGGAGAGGAAGCGCTCGAAGAGGAGGTCCATCTCCACCGGGTCGACCGCGGTGATGCCGAGGCTGTAGCAGACCGCGCTGTTGGCCGCGGACCCCCTGCCCTGCACGAGAATTCCGCTCCTCCGGCAGAACTCCACGATGTCCCACACGATGAGGAAGTAGCCCGCGAAGCCGAGCTTCTCGATGAGCGCGAGCTCCTTGCGGAGCTGCGCCCAGGCCCTCGGGTGCTCCGGGCGGTAGCGCGCTCTCGCCTTCGTCATCGTGAGCTCATGGAGCCTCGCGGACATCTCCTCGGGCGTCAGCGATCCGTAGTCCGGCAGCTCGTAGCCGAGGTTGTCGAGCGTGAAGGCGCACCGCTCGGCGAGGCGCTCGGCCTCTCGCAGCGCGGCGGGCAGGTCGCGAAAGCTCCTTCGGGTGCTCTCCTCGGAGCGCAGGTGCCAGCCGTGGTGGGGCAGCAGCAGCCGCCCCGCGCGGTCGATGGTGGTGCGCTCTCGGATGCACGCGAACACGTCGTGAAGCGTGGCGTCCGACTCTCGCGCGTAGCGCACGTCCCCGGTGGCGACGGCGCTCACCCCGAGGTGCCTCGCGAGCGCGACGAGGCGCTGGGTGCGCCGCTCCTCGGGGCGGTGCTGGTGGCGGGTGAGCTCGACCACCGCGTCATCGCGGCCGAAGACGCCCACGACCGCTCGGGACCACCGCAGCGCGGCCTCGCGGTCGAAGCGTCGCTGCGCGAGCCCGGCGAGCGGAGGGTCGGCGGCGGTGAGCATCGCCACGAGGCCCTCCCGGTGGGCGGCGAGCTCGGCCAGGGTGATCGAGGCGAGGCCCTCCCTCGCCTGCGCCTTGGTGACCTTCGCCTTGGCGACGGTGACGAGGGCGCAGAGGTTCTGGTAGCCGGCGCGGCTGGTCACCAGCAGCGCGAGGCGGCCGTCGAGCCCGGTGTCGCGCAGCGCGAGGTTGACCCCGAAGATGGGCCGCACCCCCTGCTCCCTCGCGGCGGCCTGGAAGCGCGGCGCCCCGCTCACCCCGTCGCGGTCGATGAGCGCGACCGCGGGGATCTCCAGCTCCGCCGCGCGAGAGACCAGCGCCTCCGGGTCGGACGATCCCCGAAGGAAGCTGAAGGCGCTGATGGCGTGGAGTTCGGGCAGCACCGCGGAGCACGGTACTGGTCATCCGTGCAGCCCGGCAACCGCTCTCAGCCCCGGCGTCGCTCCCGCTCGAGCCCGGCGATCACCCTGCGCCGTGCGTCGCCCACCATCGGGCTGCCGTGGCCCGCGAGCACGTGCTCGTAGCGCCAGCCCTGGGCGTGGAAGGCGTCGAGCGCGTCGTGGGCGCCACGGGTGTCGATGGAGAAGGCGTCGTAGGCGGGCATGACCGCGCCGAAGAGGGTGAGCGGAGGGCGCGCGGTGAGAAGCGTGTCGCCGGTGAGCAGGCAGCCCGTCGACTCGTGGAGGAAGAACACCGAGCCCTCGGTGTGGCCCGGCAGGAGGTGCACCGCAAGGCCCGCCACGGTGTCGCCGTGCTCGAGGGCGCGGTCGACGCGGAGCCTCGCGGGGAAGGCGTTCTCGAAGGCGCCGAGGGCGCGCTCCAGGGGGTTGCCCTTCAGCCCGAGGCGGAAGCGTGGGGCGCTGCCGTCGAGCACCGCGGCGTCGGCGCGGTGGCAGAGCACCTTCACCCCGTGCTCCCGCTGCAGGTACGCGGCGTTGCCTGCGTGGTCGGAGTGGCGGTGGGTGAGCAGCACGCCGGTGAGCTCGCTCGGACGAAGGCCCGTCGCGCGGAGCTCGCTGAGGAGCTGCCATCGCTCGCTCCAGTGGCCCGAGTCGATGAGCCAGCGGTCGCCCGGCCCTCCGTCGAGCAGGTAGACGTTGGAGACCATCAGCCGGCGGAAGCGGCGAAACGGACCCGTCACGGTCTTCATGGCCCTTGGCCTCTCCTGGGCTGGTGATCAGCCGCCCGCCCAGTCGATGCAGTCCTCGTTGGTGTGGATGTTGTTCACTGGAAGGTCGAGCATCAGCGAGCGGATGGTCATCTGCGCGCCGTTGGGGACGTTCTCGCAGCGCCCGTTGGTGTACTGCCGCACCTCGCGGGCCCTCACGTTGCGAAACTCCACCCGCATCCGGGTGCCTACCGGCGAGCTTCGCTGGAGCTGGTGGAAGACCACCTGGCCCTCGTAGGCCAGGTAGCTGCGCTCGGCCCTCCAGGTGGGCTCGGTCTGGATGCCCGAGAGGGTGGAGACGAAGAAGGGGCGCGTCCCGGCGCGAACGCGGGAGAGGTCGATGGTGTCCCCGGTGACGGGGCCGCCGTTGTTGAGGAAGTCGTAGAAGCGCAGCGCCACCATGGCGTTCTCGGTGTCCTCCACGAAGACGAAGAGCGAGCCGTCCTCGGGGCGGTAGCACTGCATCGACCAGTTGAAGCGGATGGTGTCGAAGTTCACCACCGGGCCGGTGCTGGGAGGCACCGGGTCGCTGCACAGGCCCATCCCGGTGTTGCCGAGGTCCGTCGGAGGGAGCGTCGTCCCGACGTCGCGAGGGGTCGTCGAGCCGACGTCGGGCACGGTGCTCCCGGCGTCGCGAGGAGCGCCCGGCACGGCGCACCGGGGGGTGTATCCAGCGGCGCGGTAGCAGTCGTCGTCGGCGTCGCAGGTGCAGCGGTCCTCGCCGGGCCAGCACCAGCGGATGTGGCCCGCGGCGTTGCGGGGCTCGTTGTTGCGATCGAGGGTGACGGGCTCGTAGACGCAGCCCGAGTCGACGGCGGGAGCGCCCGCGTCCATCGGAGCGACTGGAGTTCCAGCGTCCATCGGGGGGACGGGAGTTCCTGCGTCGGCGGGTGCAGGGGGAGCGCCACGGTCGACGGCCACGACGCCGCGGTCGGTGGGGGCCGCGACATCGCGGGGCTGAACAGCGCTGGCGTCAGGGACGGCGGAGGCCGGGTCGGCGCCGCAGCCGAGCCCGAGGAGCGCCGCAGGGAGGATCCAGCCCAGGGGGCGCTTCGGGGACATCACGATGGCAGCGAGAGATGTCGCGTCTGCCGACCGCCGTCAACACGGCGGCGGGGATGGTCAGCGGAGGCCGGTGCAGTTCTGCGTGGCGCCGGTCACGCTGGTGCTGAAGAGCACGCCCGCGACGCCGCCGAAGCCTTCGTGGAAGGCGATGCCCGAGCACATCGCCCGGGGAGAGACCTCGCTCGCGCGGAAGGTCGTCTCGCCCATGCGCTCCCAGAGAGAGAACAGCTCCTCGTCGCGCACTTCCAGGCGGAAGGTGCTCGTCCCCAGCGCCGAGCAGGGGATCTCCACGAAGGCGTTGGACCACACGGCGCCCACGCGAGGGGCCTCCCAGGAGTCGTTCTCGGTGCTGGTGGTCCAGCGAGGAGAGACCGCGGTGCCCGGCGAGTACATCAGCGCGAACATGTCCGGCCCCTCCCAGCGCCCGAGGAACCAGTTGGCCCCTGCCCCGCACTGCGTCGCCACCACGTTGCGGAAGGCGTCGCCCACCACGCGATCGGCGGCGTCGCCCACGTCCATCCGGACGCCGTTGATCTGGTCGCGGAGCACCTCGCGTACCCGGTCGGCGCTCGCGCCGCAGACGAAGTCCGTGATCCCGGGGATGCCGTCCCAGCCGTTTCCATCGGGGCGCCGCGGCGTCGCGTAGATGCGCGTCACCTGGAGCCGGAGCGTCCCCCCAGCGGGGCAGGCGCGAGCGACGTCGGCGGGGTTGTAGCCCGTCGGGTTGCCGAAGCCCGGGATGCCCGGACCCTGGGTGCCCGAGTCGGTGACGGTGCCGGCGTCGGTGCCCGCGTCGGCGGTGGTGGTGCACTGCGAGCCGAGCCAGGCCCACAAGCCGCAGCTCGCGACGACCCCGTTGGGACCGGAGGAGGTTCCGACGGCGCAGCGATTGGCGCCGGGGCACCAGCCGCACTGGGAGCGCCCGGTGCACGACGAGCAGGTCGTCGCGCTGACGCAGGGATCGCCCGCATCGACCGCGGGGCCCGCGTCGACGGCGGTGCCCGCGTCGGGGCGCGCGGTGCACTGGCCGGTGTACCAGGCCCACGACCCGCAGGTGGCGGCCATGGTGTTGGGGCCGGTGCCGGTGCCGGGGAGGCAGCGGTTGAGTCCGGGGCACCAGCCGCACGAGGAGCGCGCCGTGCAGGCGCCGCAGTCGGCCGCGGAGGCGCAGAGGTCCGTGGCGGTGCCGGCGTCGGTGGTGGCGGCGGTGCACTGCGAGGAGAGCCACGACCAGCCGCTCGCGCACGACGGACCCATCGTGGGAGCGTCGCGCCCGCCGGTCTGGCAGCGCCCGGTGGCTCCGCAGAAGCCGCACGACGCCCTCCCCGTGCACGCGCCGCAGGTCGTCGACGACGCGCAGGGATCGCCCGCATCGGTGGCCGCGGTGCCGGTGTCGGCGGGAGAGCCCGCGTCGACGGGGGTGGTGGTCCCGGTGTCGGGGGTGACGGTGCCGGTGTCGGTGGGAGAGCCCGCGTCGACGGGGGTGGTGGTGCCGGTGTCGGGGGTGCCCGCGTCGACGACGGGGCAGCGATCGGGAGCGGAGGTCCAGCCGGAGGCGCAGGCGCCCGCGGAGGGGCCGGTGGTGTTGCCTCCCATGCAGGTGCCGGTGGCGCCGCACCAGCCGCAGGGGCCGAGGCTCGCGCAGGTGCCGCACTGGGTGACCGCGCCGCAGTTCACCGGAGTGACCGTCGGCGTGTCCATCGCGCTGCCCAGGTCGGGCGTCGCGCCGGAGTCGCCGACCTGCGTCATCTCTTCCCCGTTCGCACAGCCGACGGCGGCCAGCGAAGCGAGCACCATGCAAAGCAACCCACGCTTCATGGTCGCGGGCTTTCGCCGCGATGCGAGGGAATGTCAAGCGAGCGGGCGGCAGCGGAGGATCTCCAGGCGCTGCCAGGTCGCATAGCCGCGGAGCGGCGGCTCGTGCACCGCGAGCCCCTCGACGTCCTTGAGGTAGCTGATCCACGCGCGGCTCTTCTGGGTGAGCCCCGAGGTCACCGCATACACCTTGAGCGGGACCTCCAGCGTCGCGAGGGTCTCCACCTTCCACCCGGCGTCGAACCACGGGCGCGCGAGGCCGTCGCAGAGGCTCGACATCACCAGCACCAGGGAGCCCCCGGGGTTGAGGTGCCTGGCTCCCTGCTCCGCGAGCTCGCGCAGGAGCGCGACGCCCTCCCAGGGGTTGTCCTTGTGCGCGGCGCCGACGAGGTCGGCGGGGCGTCGGATGTACGGCGGGTTCATCAGCACGAGGTCGTAGCGGCCGCGCACCCGCAGCGCGTCTCCCCGGCGACCGAGGGACGCCGTCACGAGCGTCGTGTCCGCGGCGCGCTCCAGCGCACCGAGCGCGACCTGCAGCGCCTGCGGCTCGATGTCGACCACGTGCACCTCGGACGCGGGCGCCCCTCGCCGGCGCAGCGCCTCCATCGCGTAGAGCGCGATGAAGCCCGAGCCGCAGCCCACCTCAAGCACCGACGCGCCCGGCGCGGCCTCGTCGATCACCTGCGAGAGCGCCTTGCACATCAGGAAGGTGTCGATGGAGGGCGACCACACCCGCGGGTGGCGCGAGGCGTCGAAGTCCATCGTGACGCCGTCGTACTCGAGGGTGCGCCGAGGGAGCCCGAAGAAGGACGACACCACGTCGCGCTGCGCGGCGGGGAGCTGCGCGATGCGCCATGGGTCCGTGACGAGGACCGGGTCGGGGAAGGTCGCGAGGTGGATGCGCGCGCCGTCGTCGGCGAGTGAGCCGTCGAGGATGCCCTCGATCTCGTCGGCGCCCTCGGCGTAGGCGTCCAGTTGGGTCAGCTCCCGGTCCACGATGATTCGCATGGCGCGGGAGGATAACGGCGATCTACCGGGGCATAGGCGTCAACCGTCGATCGCCCGCCGTGCCCGCAGGTTTCAACCTGCGGGCACGGCGGGCGATCGGCGGTTAACGCCTATGGATCTACCGGGGAGCGCCTCCCCCCTTTGCGTGGGTCTTCTCGTCCGGCTTGCTCGTGGACTCGTGCTCGGCGGGCGTCGTCGCCTCCGCGACGTCGACGCGCACCTTCGTCGCCGCGCCGCGCGCGGACTCGATCGCAGCGACGAGGCCGACAGGGTCCTGTGCGGGGATCAGCACCGAGCGCTCCGCGCCCTCCGACGACCAGGAGAGATGCGCCGCGCCGCGGTCGGCGAAGAGCGACCAGCCCGCGCCGGTCGCGGCGGTGGAGCCCCCGGACCGTGCTCGCGCCTCGCATCGAGTGATCGCCGAGAGCGGGACCACGACGCGCCGCAGCCCCCAGTGGACGCGCACCTCCCGGTCGGTGACCGCCGTGCGCACAACCATGTTCGCGAGCGCCGTGTACGCCATCGCGGCGAAGATCCCGAAGGGGATGAGCGCGGCGAGGCGAGGCGCGGCGGGGTCTGCTCCGAGCGCGACGAGCACCCCGGCGAGGAGGAAGATCAGCGCGCCGGGGATCATCACCGCCGCGGCCGTGCGAGCGACGTGCTTGTCCCGCAGGCGCACCGGGGCGCCGTCGGCGGTCATCTCGCGCTCGACCGCGTCCGTCGCGTCGGTTCGTCCCCGAGGAGCGTCTCCGACCGCGTTCACCACTCGCCCGTGTTCGGCATCGAGGACCAGGGCTCCTCGGGGGGCAGCGCCTCGCCGCGCTGGAGCAGCTCCACGGAGTGCCCGTCGGGGGACTTCACGAAGGCCATGCGACCGTCGCGCGGCGGGCGGTGGATGGTCACGCCCGCGTCGCGGAGGCGCGAGCAGGACGCGTAGATGTCGTCGACCTCGAAGGCGAGGTGCCCGAAGAAGCGCCCGGTGGGGTAGGGGTCGGTCTGGTCCCAGTTGTGGGTGAGCTCGATCTCCGCGGCGTCGCCCCCGGCGCCGGTCGAGAGGAACACCAGGGTGAAGCGACCCTGCTCCGAGTCCCGCCGCCGCACGGCGCGCAGCCCGAGCTTGACGACGAAGAAGTCCAGCGCGGCGTCGAGGTCGCGCACGCGCAGCATGGTGTGGAGGAATCTCATGGGCCGCGATGATGGCCCATCCGCAGCCGGCGCGCGGCGCCCGCGATCGCAGTATTGTCGGCGACCATGAAGAGTGCGAAGTGTGAGAACTGCGGCGCGGGCGTGACGGCGGGGGCGGTGGTCTGCGCCTATTGCGGGACGACCTTCGTGACCGCGGCGCCGGGGGTGGCAGGCCCGCCGCCGGGCGCCAACCCCGAGCTGGTGCGGCTCATCCGGGCGGGCCAGAAGATCGAGGCGATCAAGGTCTACCGCGACGCCACGAAGTGCGGGCTGAGGGAGGCCAAGGACGCCGTCGAGGCGCTGGAGCGAACGCTCGCCGGGCGACACTGACCCAGCCTCGAGAATGCCAGTCCTCGAGGCTACGGAGGTCCCATCGATGCGCCCGAAGACCCTGCTCGCGGCCCTGAGTCTGCTCTCCCTCGGGTGCGCCACCACGACGCCGCCAGCGAGCTGCATCGAAGCCTCGTCGGTCGCCGCGCTGCCGCGCTGGATGGCACCGCCCGCCGAGGTGGCCGCGGTGACGCCCTTCGGGGCGCGCACGCTCCTCGTCGAGACGGCCCCAGGGGGAACGATCCGCATCCCGGCGGAGGCCGTGCGTGACCCGCTCGCCGAGGCGATGGGCGCTCGGGGTCGGCGTCGCATCCGGTCGATGTCGCTGCGCGAGGCGCCGGTCACCGACACGCTGCGGATGTTCGCGGAGCTCGGCGGGTTCAACGTGGTGTTCTCGGACGACGTGCCCGGGCGCACGGTGACGCTCTCGCTGCGTGACGTGTCCATCCTGGGGGCGTTTCGCACGGTGCTGTCCGCGGCCCACCTCGGCGCCGACGCGCCCGACGGCGGCATCGTCTCGGTGCACCCGCGCGGGACGGACGTCGCGACGCGCTGACCGTCGCGCAGAGCGCGGCAGGGGCGATGATCCGACGGGCGTGGGCGGCCGTGATGCTGGGGGTGGGCCGCGCGCTCACCCGCTCTCCGTGACAAGCGCGAGCGCCGCGACCAGCCCGACGAGGAGGAGCGCCTGCCACCCCAGACGGAGCCCGAGCGCCCGCAGCAGCAGGGACACTTCCATCGGAGCGAGCGCGAGGCATCGGCCGTGGCGCACGGCCCGGTAGGGCGACGCCTCGCTCACCTCGTCGATACACAGCACGCCAGCACAGGGAGTCGACCGCCCGAGACTCACGTACGGAACCAGCTCCTCCGCCTCGTCGGCGCGCGGGGCGCGCACGATGAGTCGCCCCGTGGAGAGCAGCGAGCGCACGCGGACCCATCGCAGCGCAGTGTCGGAGAAGCCCACCAGCACGCAGAGCAGGGCCACGCCCGACGCCAGCGCGAGGGGCGCGGGTCCGGCGAGGCGCGCGAGGCGCAGGGCGACGGCGACGGCGCCCGTCCATAGTCCGGTGATCCAGAGCATCCTCGCGCCCACGTCGGCCGCGGGCTGCCCGCGGAGGTGAACCGCCGGGACGACGATGGGGGCGAGCAACACGCCGACGAGCGCCCCGATGGCGGGCGTCCAGGCCTCCTGGGGGCAGGACGTCGGCCACTGGCTGCAGTACCTCGGCGCGACGGTGAGGAGCAGCGCGTGGATGGGCGTGCGCAGCGCCTCGGCGAGGAGCGGCAGGGCGGCGGTGGAGAGGATCAACACCGCGAGGGCCCCTCGGATCCGCGGCATCCGTGCGGCGACGGCGGCGACGGTCGCGTGCGCGATGGCGATCGCGGCCATCAGCACCGGCGCCAGGGCGTGAAGCTCCTCGAGAACCGCGTCGGATGCGCCGGAGGGTTCGAGGCACCCGATGCGGGTGAACGCCCCGAGCAGCACGAGGGTACAGATGAACGCGAGCGCGCTCGCACCGGGCCGCCAGGGTGTAGCCCGGAGCGGATCGGAGGTGCCCGCTGGGCGGCGGCGGGCATCCGGGGAGCTGGGGTCCGTCGAGGGGATGCTCATGTTCATACAACGCTCCGCGGAGCGCGGCCGTGACCAACGCGCCGGTGAACCCGACGGTCTGACGCGACAGCTCCCCTCCCCCCGGCCGCCTCTTCTCCTTCAAGAACCCCGACGGCAACGGCTACGGCCTCCAGCAGGACGCCCCCGCCTGAGCACGCTGGCAGCGCTCGCTCGGCCTACTCAGCGCTCGCGGCAGGCTTCGGTGTCGATCGGGCAGGAGAGCGCGTGAGGGTTGGCGTTGCGCACCCACGGGTCGGCCTGGCACGAGGCCGACGACGGGTCGACCGTGTGCTCGGCCCCGTCGCAGTCGACCCGCCACGCGCCGCCCGCGGGCCCGCGGGTCACGGTCGCCACGACGCCCCCGTCGCCGCCGCGCCAGGTGTCGACGGTCACCGTCGCCGCCCCGAGGCTCGTGAACGCCGCGCAGACGGCCCGCCCCTGCCGGAAGCGGTGCGCGCCCATGGGCTGCGCCTCGACCACGAGGCCGTTGTCGGGCGCTCTGTGCGTTCGTCGGCAGCTTCGCCACCCAGGCTTCGCGCTCCTTCGTCCAGTAGACCGCCTTGCCCGCAACCGGTACGCCCCGCGAGCGGAACAGCGCTCGGATCCGGTTCTGCGTCCGCACCACATCGCGCACCACCATCGCTTGCGTCTTGACCATATTTCTCAGGGCTCCGAAGGGGCCCACGTGCTTGTAGACCGTCGTGTCCAGCTACGCCCGTGCGCATCTACTCGGCGAGCGCGAGCGCATCCCGCTCGTCGTCCTTCGGGCCACGCGACTCGCGCACATGGACCACCGCGAGCTGCGCCACGTGCGGTGTCAGGATCTCCGCCAGCCACAACGCCTGCGTGCCCTCCTCCATGCACAGCCGCAGCGAACCCCGGCTGCAGCTTCAGGAACGCGATCAGCGCCTGGCCGTTGGTCTCCAGCACGTCGACGCGCACGCGCTTGCCGCGCGCATCGATCACCGCGCACGTCGTGCTTGCGGCATGCACATCCAGTCCGATAAACCTCTCCATCGGCGTCCTCCTCTCGGAGCGGGTTGATGTGTGACAACTCGATCGTCGCTCCGGCGGACGGAGGACGCCACTCACCCGCCGCGACGAGCTCGGGGCCGGCGTGAGCGGTGAGCGGGCGTGGGTCCCCGGCGATCGCCTCGAGCGGCGCGAACATCAGCGCCGTCGCGAGCAGCGCGACCCACGAACGGGAACCGCCCCGCGCGCCCATCGACGGGCCCATCGACGGTAGGGGTGTCCGGCGCGCGGAACGCGCGGTCAGGCTAAGCGGTTGGTAGCGAGGTCCCGGACGCCACCTGTTGTTGTCGAGTCGTTCATCGCGTTTTTCACCCTTAATGCGGATTCTGAGCCCGCTTCGGGCACACGAATCCTGTGAGCTCGACGGCGCAATCG
>Ga0207969_100191_pt1 | contig 35194 bp, 34 predicted proteins | sample LakWasMet25_LOW6_2_FD_183869 | JGI IMG/M metagenome (GOLD analysis project Ga0207969, IMG submission 183869) | Freshwater sediment methanotrophic microbial communities from Lake Washington under simulated oxygen tension - Sediment Metagenome... | ecosystem: Environmental > Aquatic > Freshwater >... | reverse complement strand
GCCGACGAGCGGTCGCGACGCTCGGCGCGAGGCTCGGCGGCCGGGAGATTTCTTAGATCATGGTCGAGGCGCAGGTGCAGCGTGTCCTGTTCGGCAGCCGGCAAGCGCAAGGAGACTACCGGACCCCTGCCCAGCCAGAAGCCGACGCCGGCGCCGGCCAGCAGAGCCAGGGCCGCACCGGCAAACAGCCGGCGCAAGCCTGGCGCCGGACGGCGGCTTGCGGGCGGCTTGCCTTCTGTCGCCGCGGGCCGCGAAGCCGACGACTGCGCCACGCCCGCCTGCCGCTCGGCGGCGATGCGCGCGGCGGCGGCACGCCCTGCTTCAGCCTCACGCTCGGCGCGGTGCCCGGCTTCGGCGGCCGCCTCACTTTCCGCGGCCACACGCGACAGGGCCGCAGCTTCGGCGACCTGCTCGACCCGCACCTGTTCGGCAGCCCGCGCGGCGGCACGTCGTTCGGCTTCTGCCCGCTCGGCGGCCAGCCGGGCCAGATCTCCCTCTCTCCTGGCGCGGGCAGTCGCGGCCGATGCCAGTTCGGCGGCGGCCCGCTCGCGGCGCTCGGCCTCGGCCAAGGCTCGCTGCTCCGCTTCGATTTGCATGCCTAGGGCGGCTGCGGCCTGGCGTTCGGCTTGCGTCTGTTGTGCGGCCGCTGCTTCGGCCTCGGCTGCCACGCGCCCGGCCTGTGCTGCGCTAGCCGTTTGCTCGGCCGCAAGACGCGCCGCAGCGGCGCGCGCGGCCTCCGCTTCCTGCTCGGCGCGGCCCCGCGCCTGCTGCGTTGCCTGCTCTTCTGCCGCGATGCGCAACAAGGCGGCGGCTTCGGCGCTCTGCTCGATCTGCAACTGCTCGGCGGCCTGATCGGCCGCGCGTCGCTCGGCTTCGGCCCGCTCTGCGGCCAACCGGGCCAATTCCTCTTCCTTCTTCACACGGGCCGCGGCGGCGGCGGCCAACTCAAGACCGGCCCGCTCGCGGCGCTCGCCATCCGCCACGGCACGCTGCTCCGCTTCGATTTTCGCGGCAAGGGCAGCGTCAGCCAGACGTTCGGCTTCGATCTGCCGTGCCGCGGACTCAGCCTCCGCTGCCGCGCGCTCGGCCTGTGCGGCGCCGGCCTGTTGCTCGGCGGCGAGACGCACCGAAGCGGCACGCGCGGATTCGGCTTCCTGCTCGGCGCATCGGCGGGCTTCGCCGGCCGCTTCATTTTCAGCAGCCGCACGCGACAAGGCGGCCGCTTCGGCGATCTGCTCGAGCCGCAGCTGTTCGGCGGCCTGGTCGGCGGCGCGTCGTTCCGCGACGGCACGTTCCGTCGCCAACCGGGCCAATTCCTCTTCCTTTTTCATGCGGGCCGCGGCGGCGGCGGTCAGTTCAACGCCGGCACGCTCGCGGCGCTCGGCCTCCGCCACTGCACGCTGCTCCGCTTCGATTCTCGCGGCAAGGGCCGTTTCAGCCAGACGTTCGGCTTCGACCTGTTGTGCAGCGGCCTCGGCCTCGGCTGCCGCGCGCTCGCCCTGTGCCGCAGCGGCCTGTTGCTCGGCGGCGAGGCGCGCCGCAGCGGCTCGTGCAGCTTCGGCTTCCCATTCGATACGTCGCCGGGTTTCGCCGGCAGCCACGCTTTCGGCCTCCGCGCGCGACAAGGCTGCGGCTTCCGCGCTGCGCTCGACCTGCAACTGCTCGGCGGCCCGATCGACCGCGACTCGTTCGGCTTCGGCCCGCTCCGCTGCGAGCCCGGCCAATTCTTCTTCCCTCTTGATCCGGGCCGCGGCGGCAACGGCCAGTTCGGCGGCAGCTCGCTCATTGCGCCGGGCTTCCTCCAGCGCGCGCTGCTCAGCCTCGATTTGCGCGCCAAGGGCAGCTACGGCGAGACGTTCGGCCTCCGCCTCGGCTTCCGCACGCTCGGCCTGTGAAGCGTTGGCCTGTTGCTCGGCGGCGAAGCGTGCGGCGGCCGCACGCCCTGCTTCGGCCTCCTGTTCGGCGCGACGCCGGGCTTCGCCGGCCGCCTCGTCTTCCACGGCCGCACGTGCCCGCGCGACGGCTTCGGCTTTCCGTTCGACACGCAACTGCTCGGCGGCCTGATCGGCCGCGTGTCGCTCGGCGGCGGCGCGCTTTGCGGCGACGAGGGCCAGTTCCTCTTCCTTCCTGATCCGGGCCGCGGCGACGGCGGCCAGGTCGGCGGCAGCGCGCTCGTTGCGCTGTGCTTCCGCAAAGCCTCGCTGCTCTTCCGCGATTCGAGCCCGTAGCTCGGCTTCGGCGGCACGTTCGGCGTCAACCTGTCGCTCGGCAGCGGACTGCTGGGCCGTCTGGATCTGACGCGAATCGGCGGCGCGGGCAGGCGCGGGCGGGACATTTCCCGCGGCACGTTCCCGGCGCAGCCGCTCCGCTTCCATCAGTCCAGTCAACAGTTTGCTCAAGCCCATGCCCCCCGGTTCCGGCCACAAAGCCAGCATCGCGTGCCGCGGAAGCTCCGTTTTGGAGCTTCCGGGTGGCACAGGCTACCCCAGAGCGACGACACGCCGAAGGTAGAATAGGCCGATGGAAACCGGTCAAACCCGCAGCCAGACCCTGCTCGTTCTCACCAACCTGCCCGACGAGGCCACCGCGCAAGCGCTGGCGACGGCACTGGTGAGCGAACGCCTGGCCGCCTGCGTAAATGTCATGGCGCCGTGTCGCTCGATCTATCGCTGGCGCGGCGAGATCGAAAGCACGCCGGAAGTCCCGCTCCTGATCAAGTCCACAACGGCGCGCTACGCGGCGCTGGAGGCGGCGATCCGCGCCCGTCACCCCTATGAACTTCCCGAGATCGTCGCTGTCCCAGTCGCGCACGGCCTGCCGGAGTACCTGGCGTGGCTGATTGCCGAAACCCTTCCCGAAACCGCCGACGGAAAGTCCGCTTCATGCTGATCCGCTTGTCTTTCCTGTTGCTGTGCGCCCTGACGGGGCTCGCGCGTGCCGAAGAACCCCTCGCCCCCGAGCAGGCCTTCCGCTTCTCGGCGAAGGCGATCGATGCCGACACCATCGAAGCGCGCTGGCAGATCGTCGACGGCTATTACATGTACCGCGACAAGTTCAAGTTCGTCCTGGAAGGCGGCACGCTGGGCACGGCCAAGCTGCCGCCCGGAAAGATGAAGGAAGACGACCTCTTCGGCAAGGTCGAGACCTACCGCAAGGAAGTGAAGATCCTCCTGCCGGTGAAGGCCACCGGCGCCGTCACGCTGAAGGCCGTTTCGCAAGGCTGCTGGGACGGCGGCATCTGCTACCCGCCCCTCAATCAGGACGCGAAACTCGAGCTGGCCGCTGCAACGGGCGCACCCGGTTCGGCGGCTCCGCAGGCAATGCCGGTCGCCGCAGCGCCGGCGCCGACTCCTGCAGCGTCGGCTGCGGCGGCTGCGGCGGCGCCCGCCGACGAAAGCTCGCGCATCGCCGGACTGTTCAAGGGCGACAACCTGGCCCTGGTCCTGGTCAGCTTTTTCGGCTTCGGCCTGCTGCTCTCGCTGACCCCCTGCGTGTTCCCGATGATCCCGATCCTGTCCGGCATCATCGTCAATCACGGGCATGCGGTGAGCCATCTGCGCGCTTTCGTGCTGTCGCTAGCCTATGTGCTGGGCATGGCCGTCACATACGCCGCGGTGGGGGTTGCCGCGGGACTCTCCGGCACGCTGCTCTCCGCCGCGCTGCAGAATGCCTGGGTGCTGGGCAGCTTTGCGCTGGTCTTCGTCGTGCTCTCGCTGTCGATGTTCGGCTTCTATGAACTGCAGATGCCGGCGGCATTGCAGAGCCGGGTATCGGACACCGCCAACCGGCAGGGCGGCTCGCTGCCGGCCATCGCGCTGATGGGCGCGCTCTCGGCGCTGATCGTCGGTCCCTGTGTCGCCGCACCGCTGGCCGGAGCCTTGCTTTACATCGCGCAGACCGGCAATGCGGTACTGGGCGGTGCCGCGCTGTTCGTCATGGCGCTCGGCATGGGCCTGCCCTTGCTGCTGGTGGGAGCCTTCTCCCGTTCGCTCCTGCCCAAATCCGGACCGTGGATGGACGGCGTCAAGAATTTCTTCGGCGTCGTCATGCTGGCGACTGCCCTGTGGCTGGTGTCACCCGTGATTCCAATGTGGTTGCAGATGCTCGGCTGGGCACTGCTGATGGTCGTTCCCGCGATCTATCTGCATGCCCTCGACCCCCTGCCGCCTCACGCCCACGCCTTTCAGCGCCTGGGCAAGGGTCTCGGCGTCGCGCTGCTGGTCGGCGGCGCGGCGATGCTGATCGGCGTGCTCGGCGGCGCCAGGGACCCGCTGCAGCCGCTCGGCTTCCTGCGCGGCGCCACGGCCGCCGTATCGCCAGCGCCGACTTTCGAGCGCGTCGCCACGGTCGAGCGGCTCGACGCCCGACTCGCCGAGGCCAAGTCGGCGGGCAAAGCCGTGATGCTGGATTTCTACGCCGACTGGTGCGTGAGCTGCAAGGAAATGGAACGCTTCACCTTCGCCGATCCCAAGGTCGCCGCCCGCATGAAGCAACTCGTGCTGCTGCAGGCCGACGTGACCGCAAACACCGGTGCCGACGCGGCGTTGCTCAAGCGCTTCGGCCTGTTCGGCCCCCCTGGCATCATCTTCTGGGACGCCGCAGGCCGCGAGCTGCTCGACCTGCGCGTCGTCGGCTTCCAGCCCGCCGAAACTTTTCTGCCTACCCTAGAGCGCGTCGTGCGCTAATTTTCAGGAGCTCCCATGTTCACGGGCATCATCACCGCCGTAGGAAAAATCAGTCACGCCCAGCCGCTGGAAAAGGGCGTGCGGCTGACCATCGAGGCGCCGGGCCTCAAGCTTGCCGACGTCGCGCTGGGCGATTCGATCGCGCACAGCGGCGTCTGCCTGACCGTCGTCGCCAAGAAGCGAAGCAGCTATCAAGTCGATGTCTCACGCGAAACCCTCGACTGCACGGTCGGCCTCGACGCGGCGGATCGCGAGGTCAATCTGGAAAAGGCCATGCGCCTGTCCGACTTCATCGGCGGCCACTTGGTTTCGGGCCATGTCGACGGCGTCGGCGAGGTGGAGAAGTTCGAGCAGGTCGGCGAGTCGCATGAACTGGTGATCAAGGCGCCGAAGGATCTGGCGAAATACATCGCGCGCAAGGGTTCGATTACCGTCGATGGCGTGTCGCTGACGACCAACCGCGTCAAGGGCCGCCGCTTCTCCATCAACCTGATTCCGCACACGGTCGAAGTGACGACGCTGAAGCGCCTGCACCCGGGAGCACAGGTCAACCTCGAGATCGACCTGATCGCCCGCTACGTCGAACGGATGCTGACGGCCGGCGCAGCGTAAAATGCGCGGCTTCCCAAATTTGGTACATCAGTCATGAGCATCAGCCCCGTTCTCGATATCGTCGCCGACATGCGTGCCGGCCGCATGGTGATTCTGGTCGATGAGGAAGACCGCGAAAACGAAGGTGACCTGGTGCTCGCCGCCGAGCACGTCACGCCCGAAGCGATCAACTTCATGGCCAAGCACGGCCGCGGCCTGATCTGCCTGACGCTGACCGAAGCGCGTTGCCGCCAGCTCGATCTGCCGCTGATGGTGCGCGACAACAAGGCGCAGCACGGCACCGCCTTCACCATGTCGATCGAGGCTGCGGAGGGCGTCACCACCGGCATCTCGGCGCAGGACCGCTCGCGCACGGTGCAAGCCGCCGTGGCAAAGAACGCAGGCCCGGCCGACATCGTCCAGCCCGGCCACATCTTTCCGCTGATGGCGCAAAACGGCGGCGTGCTGGTGCGCGCCGGCCACACCGAAGCCGGCTGCGATTTCGCCCAGCTCGCGGGACTGGAGCCCGCCGCGGTGATCTGCGAGATCCTCAAGGACGACGGCACCATGGCACGGCTGCCCGACCTGCTCGAATTCGCCCGCGAACACAGCCTCAAGATCGGCACCATCCGCGACTTGATTCACTACCGCTCGGAAACCGAAAAGCTGATCGAATGCGTGGCCGACAAGGATGTCGAATGCGCCCAAGGCCGCTTCCGCATGCGCGCCTTTGCCGATCGCAGCAGCGGCGACGTGCATCTGGCGCTGTCCTCCGGAAACATCAAGGCCGGCGAGGAAACCCTGGTGCGCGTGCATGAAGCGGTCTGCGTCCTCGACTTCCTCGACCACGGCAGCCGCGGCCACACCTACAGCGTCGATTTCGCCCTGCGCGCCATCGCCGAGCAGGGGCCCGGCGTGCTGGTGCTGCTGCATCGCGCCGAAACCGGCAACGCCTTGCTGGCGGCGCTCAAGGCCGAGCGCACCGAACGGCCGGCTTACACCTGGGACCCGCGCATCTACGGCATCGGCGCGCAGATACTGCGTGAAGTCGGCGTCGGCAAGATGCGCCTGATGTCCAGCCCGAGAAAGATGCCGAGCATGGCCGGCTTCGGTCTCGAAATCACCGGCTATTTCACTCCGGCGGGAGAAAAGACGACATGACTATCCGCGAACTCGAACCCAATCCGGCCGGCCATGGCTTGCGCATCGGCGTCGCCCAAAGCCGCTTCAACGAGGACATCGGCGAAGGCCTGCGCTCCGGCTGCATGGCCGAGCTGGAGCGCCTCGGCGTCGCCGACATCACCTTCGTCACGGTTCCCGGCGCGCTGGAACTGCCCCTGACGCTGCAGACCATGGCGCAAAGCGGCCGTTTCGATGCGCTGGTGGCGCTCGGTGCCGTCATCCGCGGGGAGACCTATCATTTCGAGATCGTCTCCAACGAGTCCGCGCGCGGCATCACCGACGTGCAGCTGAACACCGGCATTCCGATCGCCAACGCGGTGCTGACCACCGAAAACGACGACCAGGCGCTGGTGCGCATGCTGCAGAAGGGCGCCGAAGCCGCGCAGGCGGCGGTCGAAATGGCGAACCTGCTGAAGGCAGTCAAGTAATGAATGGCGGCAAATCTCCACGCCGGCGCGCCCGCGAGTTCATCGTCCAGGGCCTCTACCAGTGGCAGGTCGGCGATCAGGATGCAGCGGCGATCCAGGTGCAGGCGGAAGGCGTAGCCGGCTTCGACAAGGCGGACAACGCGCTCTACAGCACCCTGCTGGCCGAAACGCGGCAGAACGCCGAAGCGCTGAAAGTCGATCTCGCCCCGTATATCGACCGCGCCTGGGAAGAAGTCTCGCCCATCGAGCGCTGCATCCTGTTGCTGGGCGCCTGCGAACTCAAGCTCCATCCCGAAACGCCTTATCGCGTGGTCATCAACGAAGCCATCGAACTGGCGAAGACCTTCGGCGGCACCGACGGCCACAAGTTCGTCAATGGCGTGCTGGACAAGCTTGCGGCGACACTGCGGGCGACGGAGACGGGAAAGCCCTGAGAGGTGCCGTCGGAATTCGAGATCATCGCGCGCTTCTTCACGCGCCGCACCTCACACACGGTGCTCGGCGTCGGCGACGACGGCGCGCTGATAGCGCCGACAACGGGGCAAGAGCTGGTGATCTCCACCGACCTGCTGGTCGAGGGGACGCATTTTCTGGCCGATGCGGACCCGGAAGCATTGGGATGGAAGACCCTCGCCGTGAATATCTCGGATCTGGCGGCCATGGGCGCGCAGCCGCGATGGGCGCTGCTGGCCGCCGTGCTGCCAGCGCCGACCGCTGACTGGATCGACGCCTTCGCGCGCGGCTTCTTCGCCTGTGCCGACAGCCACGACATCGACCTGATCGGCGGCGACACGACGCGCGGCCCGCGCGCCTTCTGCGTCACGATTTTCGGCGAAGTTCCGGCAGGAAAGGCACTGCGCCGCGACGGCGCGAAGGCCGGCGACTCGATCTGGATTTCCGGCAGACCCGGGCGCGCGGCGCGCGGCCTGGCCCACCTGCAAGGGCGCACCCGGTTGGCCGAGCCCGAGCTCAGCGACTGCCTGACCGCACTGCACCGGCCGCAGCCGAGGGTCGCACTTGGCCTCGCGCTGCGCGGCATCGCCAGCGCGGCGATCGACGTTTCCGACGGCTTGCTGGCCGATCTCGGACATATCCTCGAACAGTCGAAACGCGCCGCCCGACTGCAGATCCCGAACCTGCCCGCCGCCGGACTGGAACGCGATTGCCTGCTGGCCGGCGGCGACGACTACGAATTGCTGTTCACCGCCGCACCGGGGTCCGACAAGGACATCGCGGCCCTGGCAGGCAAGCTGGGACTGCCGCTGACCCGCATCGGCGAGATCATCGCCGGCCCGCCCGGCGACCTCGTCCTGCGCGACGATAGCGGCAGCGTCATCGCGCCCGCACGCCGCGGCTACGACCATTTTCTCTGATGGCCAAACTGCCTCCGCCGCCGCTCAAGTTCCTCTTTCACCACCCCGCGCATTTCATCGCCTGCGGCATGGGTAGCGGGCTGTCGCGTTTCGCGCCCGGCACGGCGGGCACGGCCTTCGCTTGGCTAACCTATCCGCTGCTGCGCATGTATCTGGACAGCGATCTGGGGCTCGCGATTTTCCTGCTGCTGGCTTTCGCGGTCGGTGTCGCGGCCTGCCAGATCACCGGACGCGCGCTCGGCGTGGTCGATCACGGCGCCATCGTCTGGGATGAAATCGTGCCCTTCTGGGCAGTGTTGATGCTGACGCCACCCGAACTGCTCTGGCAACTGGCAGCCTTCCTCTGGTTCCGCTTCTACGACATCATCAAGCCCGAGCCGGCCCGATTCTTCGACACGCAGGTCAAGAACGGCTTCGGCGTGATGATGGACGACGTCATCGCCGCCGGCTATACGGTGCTGACCATCGCTCTTTTCAAAGCGTTTTTGCCGTTCTGATGGACGCCGACCTCGTTGCCCTGTCGGAGGCCGTCGGTTCGGCGTGTCGTCAGCGCCGACTCTTGCTCGCCACCGCCGAATCATGCACCGGAGGCTGGGTGGCGCAAGTGATCACTCACACAAGCGGCAGCTCGGAGTGGTTCGAGCGCGGCTTCGTCACCTACTCGAATGAAGCCAAGACGGAACTGCTCGGCGTCCGCGACGAAATCATCAAGGAGCGCGGCGCGGTGAGCCTCGAGACAGCCGCCGCGATGGCGGAAGGCGCACTGAAAAACTCCAAGGCCTTGATTGCATTGTCTATTACAGGAATTGCGGGACCGACGGGTGGCTCACCTGGTAAGCCAGTGGGCACCGTATGCTTTGCTTGGTGTCGGATCGGCGAGCCTGCGGAAAGCGAAACCGCGGTTTTTGCCGGCGACCGCGAGACAGTCCGTCGCCAGGCAGTGGTTCACGCCTTGCGCGGCTTGCTCAGGCGGCTCGACGCCGAGTGACACGCCCGGACAGCGCAAAAACTGTGCCATCCATGCCATAATCGAAATAATTTCTGAAGGATGCAATCAATGGACGACAACAAGAGCAAGGCACTGCAGGCCGCCCTGGCCCAGATCGAGAAGCAGTTCGGCAAGGGCTCCATCATGAAGATGGGCGAAGGCCTCGCCATCGACGACATTCAAACCGTTTCCACCGGCTCGCTCGGCCTGGATATTGCCTTGGGCATAGGCGGCCTGCCGCGCGGACGGGTGGTCGAGGTCTATGGACCGGAATCGTCGGGCAAGACAACCCTGTGCCTGCACATCGTGGCCGAAATCCAGAAAGCCGGCGGCGTGGCGGCCTACATCGATGCTGAAAATGCGCTCGACCCCGGATATGCGGCAAAGCTCGGCGTCAACGTTCCCGATCTGCTGATTTCGCAACCCGACACGGGTGAGCAGGGCCTCGAAATTACCGACATGCTGGTGCGCTCCGGCGGTGTCGACTGCATCGTGATCGACTCGGTGGCGGCACTGACGCCGCGCGCCGAAATCGAAGGCGAAATGGGCGACCAGTTGCCCGGCCTGCAGGCGCGGCTGATGTCGCAAGCCTTGCGCAAGCTCACCGCCAACATCAAGCGCACCAACACGCTGGTGATTTTCATCAACCAGATCCGCATGAAGATCGGCGTCATGTTCGGCAATCCGGAAACCACCACCGGCGGCAACGCGCTGAAGTTCTACGCCTCGGTGCGCATGGACATCCGCCGCACCGGCGCCATCAAGAAGGGCGACGAGGTCATCGGCAACGAGACCAAGGTCAAAGTGGTCAAGAACAAAGTGGCGCCGCCCTTCCGCGAGGCGCATTTCGACATCCTCTACGGGGAAGGCATTTCGCGTCAGGGCGAAATCGTCGAACTCGGCGTCGAGCACAAGATCGTCGAAAAATCGGGTGCCTGGTATGCCTACAAGGGCGAGAAGATCGGCCAAGGCAAGGACAACGCCCGCGAGTTCCTGCGCGAACATCCCGAACTCGCCGTGGAAATCGAGAACAGGGTGCGCGAGGCCGTCGGCGTCGCCGCTCTTGGCGCTGCAGAGCCGGTGAAGGGCAGCTAGGCGCGGCTCCGACCCGCCGAGGGCACGCATCTTGTCGAACTGCAGTTGCCGCGACTGGCGCGGCGAACACCATGTCGAATGAACTGCGCCAGCAGGCGATCAAGCTGCTGGCCCGGCGCGAACACACCCGCGCCGAACTCGCGCGCAAGCTGGCCGGCCACGGCACGCAAGAGGAAATCGACGCGGTGCTGGCCGACATGGAGGCCTCGCAATTGCAGTCCGACAACCGGACGGCAGAAAACTATCTGCGCAGCAATGCCTCGCGTCTGGGCGCCTCGCGCCTGCGCCACACCCTGAAAACGCGGGGCGTGGCGCCCGAGATGATCGACGAACAACTGGCGCAGGCCGACCTGCCGAATGAGATCGAGCGCGCCCGCGCCGCATGGAGCCGGAAGTTCTCCGCCGCGCCCGCCAATCCCAAGGAATGGGCGCGCCAGGCACGCTTCCTCCAAAGCCGCGGATTTGCCGGCGACATCGTCCGCAAACTGCTCAAGGACCCGATGGGAGCAGCCGAAGAATGACTGCACCCGTCGCCACGCTCTCGGCGCACAATCTGCGCAAGAAGTACAAGTCGCGGACGGTGGTGACCGACGTCTCCTTCGAACTCGCGGCGGGTGAAGTCGTGGGTCTGCTCGGCCCCAACGGCGCCGGCAAGACCACCTGCTTCTACATGATCGTCGGTCTCGTCGCCGCCGACGGCGGCGAGATTCGCATCGAGAGCGGAAGCGAGCACCTGCGCCTGACCCATATGCCTATACACCAGCGTGCCAAACTGGGCCTGTCCTACCTGCCGCAGGAAAATTCGGTGTTCCGCAAGCTCACGGTGTCCGAGAACGTGCGTGCTGTGCTGGAACTGCAGGACTTGGACGAAAGCGCGATGGACGAGCGCGAAGAAACACTGTTGCAGGAACTGCACATCACCCACATCCGCGACAGCCTCGCGGCGTCGCTCTCCGGCGGCGAACGCCGCCGTGTCGAGATAGCCCGCGCGCTGGCGACCAGCCCGCGCTTCATCCTGCTCGACGAACCCTTTGCCGGTGTCGACCCGATTGCCGTGATCGACATCCAGAAGATCATCCGCTATCTCAAGGAAAGCGGCATCGGCGTCCTGATCACCGATCACAATGTCCGCGAAACCCTGGGCATCTGCGATCGCGCCACGATCATCAACGCGGGCGAAGTTCTTGCCGCTGGACAGCCGGCGGAGATAGTCGATAATGAAAGTGTGCGCCGGGTCTATCTTGGCGAGCATTTCAGAATGTAATGAATGTCATGAAGCAGGGGCTTCAGCTCAGGATTTCGCAGCACTTGGCACTGACGCCTCAGTTGCAGCAGTCGATCAGGTTGCTGCAATTGTCGACGCTGGAGTTGAACGCGGAGATCGATCAGGCGCTGCAGGAAAATCCGTTGCTGGAGCTGGAGGAATCCGACACGTCGGGCAGCTTCGGTGGCGAGGGGGCAAGCGATGCATTGATAACGCCGCAGAGTACTGCCTCCAGCGAAAGCGACGAACGCCAGGAGCCGAAAAACAGCGACGATGAAGGCTGGGGTGTGGATTTCTCCGGCAGCCACGGCCAGCGCGATCCCAACGATGACGACCTCGACAGCGGCGAGATTCAGGCGAGTTCGACTTCCCTGCGCGAACATCTGGGAACCCAGCTGGCGATGACCCAGTTGTCCGACCGGGAGCGGGCATTGGTGGGCTTTCTGATCGAAGCCCTGAGCGAAGACGGTTATCTGACGCAGCCCCTCGAGGAATTGGTCGATCTGCTGGTCGCGGATGACGACGAAGGGCGTGAGGCTTTGCTCGAGGAATTGCGCATCGCCTTGGCACATTTGCAGAACTTCGATCCGGCGGGGATCGGCGCGCGCAATGCGCAGGAATGTTTGTCGCTCCAGTTGCAGTGCCTGCCCGCCTCTGCGTGCCGCAGCCTGGCATTGGCCATCGTCGCCAATCATCTTGACCATTTGGCGGCACACGATTTTGCGCGCATAAAGAAGTCCCTCGGCTGCGACGACGATGCCTTGCGTGTGGCGCAGAATCTGATCCGCTCGCTGAATCCGCGCCCCGGCGCACAGTACGCGCCGATCGATACGCGCTACGTGGTGCCCGACGTCACGGTGAAGAAGTCCCAGGGACGCTGGGTGGTGAATCTCAACCGCGAGGCGATGCCGCGTTTGCGCATCAACCGGCTCTACGCCGACATCCTGCATCGCGCCCGCGGCAGTGGCGGCTCCTCGGCGGGGCTGGCGAGCCAGCTGCAGGAGGCCAAGTGGCTGATCAAGAACGTGCAGCAGCGCTTCGACACCATCCTGCGCGTATCGCAGGCGATCGTCGACCGGCAGCGGGCCTTCTTCGACCATGGCGAGGTGGCGATGCGGCCGCTGACCCTGCGCGAGATCGCCGAAACGGTCAAGCTCCACGAATCGACGATTTCGCGCGTGACGACCCAGAAATACCTGGCGAGTCCTCGCGGCATTTACGAACTCAAATACTTTTTTGGCAGCCACGTCGCCACCGATAGCGGCGGTGCGGCTTCCTCCACCGCAATTCGGGCGCTGATCAAGCAATTGGTCGGTGCCGAGGACGGCAAGAAGCCGCTCTCGGATGCCCGTCTTGCGGAAATCCTCGGCGAGCAGGGCATCGTCGTGGCACGTCGCACGGTAGCGAAGTACCGCGAACTGCTCGGCATACCGCCGGTCAACCTCAGGAAATCCCTCTGAGAAAATACTTCTGACAAGGAGACATCATGAATCTCAACATTACTGGACACCACATCGAAGTTACCCCGGCCATTCGTGAATATGTCAAGGGCAAACTCGATCGCGTGCTGCGGCACTTCGACCAGGTAACCAGTTCGCACGTCATCCTGTCGGTCGACAAACTCCAGCAGAAGGCTGAAGTGACGCTTCACGTGAAGGGCAAGGATATTTTCGCCGATGCCATCGACGCCGATCTCTACGCCGCCATCGATCTGGTGGCCGACAAGCTCGACCGGCAGGTGGTCAAGCACAAGGAAAAGGTCTCCGACCACACCCACGACAAGCGCGCGCAGCCCGAATAGGCTCGTTCCGCAAGCCTGGAGCGGCGGCGGCCCGTTAGCGTTATACTGCGCGCCGCCGCAACCTCCGCTCATTTGCAGACTTGCTTACTCCCATCATGAATCACATCGCCGCCCTGCTGCCACTCGACAACGTGGTGGCCAATCTCGACGCCAGCAGCAAGAAGCGCGTGTTCGAGCAGGCGGGGATTCTTTTCGAAAACCACCAGAGCGTGGCCCGCAGCAAGGTCTACGACGCCTTGTTCGCGCGCGAGAAGCTCGGCTCGACCGGCCTCGGTCAGGGCATCGCGATTCCCCATGGCCGCATCAAGGGTCTCAAGGCTCCGGTCGGCGCGTTTGTCCGCCTCGAGTCGCCGGTGCAGTTCGACGCGCCCGACGGCAAGCTGGTCGGGCTCATTTTTGTCCTGCTGGTGCCCGAAGCCGCCAACGAACATCATCTGCAGTTGCTCTCCGAACTGGCGCAGATGTTCTCCGACCGGGCCTTCCGCGAACAGCTCGCCGCCGCTCCGGACGCCGCAGCGCTGCATAGTCTCTTCGCCAATTGGCACGCCAGCTAGTCGTCTCCCAACTGTTCGAGCGCAACCGCGAGCGGCTCCAGCTCACCTGGGTCAGCGGCGCGATGACGCGGGCGATCTGCACTACCGAACACGTGGTCTCGCCCGCGGACCTGATCGGCCACCTCAACCTGATGCATCCTGAACGCCTGCAGGTGATCGGTGCGCCCGAAGTCGCCTGGGCGACCCGCCATGCGCCCGAAAAAGTCGCGCATCACATGCAGGAAATCTACAACGCGCGGCCGCCCGCAATCATCGTCGCTGACGGCTGCGAGATCGCCGACGGCGTGCGCAAGGGCTGCGAGGCCTCGGGCACGCCGCTGCTGCAAACACCGCTGTCGTCGGCCTTCGTCATCGATACACTGCGCGCCTTCGTCTCGCGGCAACTGGCCGAGACCGGGACGCTGCACGGGGTCTTCATGGACGTGCTGGGCATGGGCGTGCTGATTACCGGCGACTCCGGCGTCGGCAAGAGCGAACTCGGCCTCGAGCTGATTTCGCGCGGGCACGGCCTGGTCGCCGATGACGTGGTCGACGTGTCGCGCATCGGCTCTGACACGCTCGAAGGGCGCTGCCCGGAACTGCTCAAGGACTTCCTCGAGGTGCGGGGGTTGGGACTGCTCAACATCCGCACCGTTTTCGGCGAAACCGCCTGCCGGCGCAAGATGCGCCTCAAGCTCATCGTGCATCTGCAAAAGCCGACGCCGGGAGTGCCCGACGCCGCCCGCCTGCCGCTCGATGCGCAAAACGAAACCATCCTCGGTGTGCCGATCCGGCGCGTCACCATACCGGTCGCCGCCGGCCGCAACCTGGCCGTTCTGCTCGAAGCCGCGGTGCGCGCCACGGTGCTGAAACTGCGCGGTATCGACAGCATGCAGGAATTCGTCAATCGCCAGGAAGCGGCCCTGCGGGCCGACTCCGGCGACGAACCGGTCAACTAGGCCAGCCCGGCCGCGTTAGAGAAGGACGGCGTTTCGCCGGCCATAAACCAAGGAGACTCACCATGCACAAGCTGATTGCCGTTGCCGTATCCGCCCTCTTCGCTGCCAGCGTGGCACTGGCGCAGGCTCCTGCAGCCCCTGCCAAGGCTGCATCGCCCGCAGCCGCCCCGGCCAAGGCAGAAGCCGCCAAGCCCGCAACACCGGCCAAGGCCGCCGAGCCGGCAAAGGCTGCCGAAGCCGCCAAGCCCGCCCCAGCCGCCAATGACTGCGAAGCCAAGGCAGTCGGCAAGGATGGCAAGCCCCTGCATGGCGCCGCGAAGGCCGCTTTCATGAAGAAGTGCCAGGGAGCCGGCAAGCCTGCAGAAGCGGGCAAGTCGGGTTGCGCGGAAAAGGCCGTCAGCAAGGAAGGCAAGCCGCTCGCCGGCGCCGCCAAGGCCGCCTTCATGAAGAAGTGCGAAGCAGACGCCAAGGCCAAGTAATTCGCTGGTCTCGCATCAAAAGCCGGCCCGCAATGCGGGCCGGCTTTTTTATTCCCGCCCCTCGCGGAACGGCATCCCAGCTATATGCCGCCGGCACCCACCGTGGCGCAACAATTCCTGAACGCCTCAGCCCTATGCAACAACTTGCATTGCAACTCGTTGCATAGTATCTTGCGTCGATGTCGCTCGACCATGCCCTGCTGGTTTCCCTTCTCGAAAAGCCCAGTTCCGGTTATGAACTGGCGCGCCGTTTCGAGCGCTCGATCGGTTATTTCTGGCACGCCACGCATCAGCAGATCTACCGCGTGCTGGCGCGCATGGAGGAGGCCGGCTGGGTTGCTGCCGAGGTACAGACCGGCGAGGCGGCCCCGGATCGCAAGGAGCACTCGGTCACTGCGGCAGGCCGCGCCGAACTGTCGCGCTGGCTCGCGGAGCCGACCGAGCCGGAAGGCGTGCGCGACATCCTCATGGTCAAACTGCGCGGCGCGGCTTTCGGCAATGCCGAGACCCTGATTCCGGAGCTCGAACACCATCGGGCGGCCCACGCCAACCGGCTGACCTGCTATCGCGTGATCGAGACCCGGGATTTTTCAGGCGCGCTGGACCGCCAGCGTGCCCTGCAATACCAGGTCCTGAAGAGCGGCATACGCTTCGAACAGGGCTGGCTGGAGTGGTGCGAGGAGGCATTGGGCCTGCTGCGCAGCTTTCGACAATGAACGAGTTACCCCCCAGCCCCTTCTCCAGGAGAAGGGGTGACCACGGCTCGCTGCGCTCGCGGGCTTTTGACGGGTCTGCCTTGGGGCGACCCGGCGGCAGACCAACCAAGGAGACACCATGAGCAACGCCTACCCGCACCTGCTGGCCCCGCTGGACCTCGGCTTCACCACCTTGAAGAACCGCGTCCTGATGGGCTCGATGCATACCGGCCTGGAAGACATCGGCAACAGCCATGACCGCATGGCGGCCTTCTATGCCGCACGCGCCAGGGGCGGCGTCGGCCTCATCGTCACCGGCGGCTTCGCCCCCAACCAGGACAGCATCGTCATGCAGGGCGCCTCGATCCTCGACAACGAGGTCGAAGCCGCCAAGCACCGCGTCATCACCGAGGCGGTGCATGCCAATGGCGGCAAAATCTGCGTGCAGATCCTGCACACCGGGCGCTATGCCTACACCAAGCGCCCGGTGGCCCCGTCCGCGCTCAAGGCGCCAATCAATCCGTCGACGCCGCACCCCCTCACCGAGGAGGAAATCCTCAAGACCATCGCCGACTACGCGCAGTGCGCCGCGATGTGCCAGTTCGCCGGCTACGACGGGGTCGAGATCATGGGCTCGGAGGGTTACCTGATCAACGAATTCCTCGCGCCGCAGACCAACCACCGCGACGACCGCTGGGGCGGCAGCCTGGAAAACCGCATGCGCTTCGGCCTCGAAGTGATCCGCGCCGTGCGCGCCCGGGTCGGCACCAATTTCATCATCATCTTCCGTCTCTCGATGCTCGACCTGGTCGAGGGCGGCAGCACCTGGGACGAAGTCGTCGCGATGGCGAAGGAAGTCGAAAAGGCCGGCGCCACGATCATCAACACCGGCGTCGGCTGGCACGAGGCGCGCATCCCGACCATCATGACCAGCGTGCCGCGCGCGGCCTACACCTGGGTCACCCGACGCATGATGGGGCAGGTGAAAATTCCGCTGATCACCACCAACCGCATCAACGACCCGCAGGTCGCCGAAGACGTCATCGCCCGCGGCGACGCCGACATGGTCTCGATGGCGCGGCCCTTCCTCGCCGACGCCGAGTTCGTCAATAAGGCCGCCGCCGGCCGCGCCGATGCGATCAACACCTGCATCGCCTGCAATCAGGCCTGCCTCGACCACATCTTCTCGCGCCAGCTGTGTTCCTGCCTGGTCAATCCCTTCGCCTGCCACGAACTCGACGTCACCGTCGAGCCGACCGCCGCGCCGAAGCGCGTCGCCGTGGTCGGCGCCGGCCCGGCCGGACTCGCCGCCGCAACGCAACTGGCCGAGCGCGGCCACCGCGTCAGCCTGTTCGATTCCGCAGCCGAAATCGGCGGCCAGTTCAACCTGGCGCGGCGCATTCCGGGCAAGGAAGAGTTCGGCGAAACCCTGCGCTACTTCGGCACGCGTCTGAAGGAACTCAAGGTCGACGTGCAACTCAATCGCCGTACTGCCAGCGCCGACTTTCAGGGCTACGACCACGTCGTCGTCGCCACCGGCATCGTGCCGCGCACACCGGCGATTCCCGGCATCGAGCACGCCAAGGTCACCAGCTACATCGACCTCATCGAAGGCCGCAAGCAGGCCGGCAAGAAGGTCGCCATCATCGGCGCCGGCGGCATCGGCTTCGACGTCGCCGAACTGCTGACCAATGCCGAAGCCCACGGCGACTCGATCGACACCTACCGCAAGGAATGGGGCATCGATCCCGAATATCAGGACAAGCGCGGAGGCCTGACTGAACCCCAGATGCCCGCCACGCCGCGCGAAGTCTGGCTGCTGCAGCGCAAAGCCACCAAGGTCGGCGACGGCCTGGCCAAGACCACCGGCTGGGCGCGCCGGCTGCTGCTGCAAAAGCGCGGCGTGCACATGCAGGGCGGCGCCGAGTACCTGAAGATCGACGACGCCGGCCTGCACATCGCGATCGACGGCAAGCCGCAGTTGCTCGCGGTCGATACCGTCGTCATCTGCGCCGGCCAGGAACCGCGCCGCGAACTGGTCCCCGGACTCGAAGCCGCCGGCATCGAATACACGCTGATCGGCGGCGCCGATGTCGCCGTCGAGCTCGATGCCAAGCGGGCGATCTGGCAGGCGACGGAGTTCGCGGTCGAATACTAGGAAAGGAAGTCGCTCCACGCGCCGGGCGCGTGGACGGGCAGGGGCTCGTAGCCGGGCATCGCCAGCAGGCGCTGGCGGAAGGTGTTGCCTTGCAGGCGCGCCAGGAGCTGCCTGCCTTCCGGGCTGGCGGCGGTGGCGGGACGCATGACGAAGCCATAGCGCTCCCAGATCAGCGGAACAAAACCGAGGTCGTAGCGCGCCGCTGCGGCCTCGATGCCGAAGCCGACGTCGGCCTGCCCGCCGGCGACGGTGGCGGCGATGGCCTCGTGGGTGAATTCCTCGTGCGCATAGCCGTCGATGCTCTCCGGCCGCAAGCCGTTGGCCGCGAGCAACTGGTCGATCAGGCTGCGGGTGCCCGAGCCGCGCTGGCGATTGACCATGCGCAAGCCGCGCTTCGAGGCGTCGGCCAGAGTCTGCAGCCGGTGCGGATTGCCGCGCGCGACAATCAGGCCCTGGCAGCGGCGCATCAGCGGCAGGCAGACATGCAGCGACGGCTTCAGCCAGCGCGCCAGCCAGCTCGCCAATTGATCCCCGGTCCAGTTTTCCGGCACATGAAAACCCGCCACGTCGCACTCGTCGCGCCCGAGGCTCGCCAATGCCTCCTCGCTGCCGCGCCAATACAGATCGAAAGTGATGCGGCGGCCGTGCTCGATCCAGTCGGCCAGCGCCAGGTCATGGCTCGCCGCCACGCGCAGGCGCTCCGGCACGGCGCGCACCATCGGCGCCAGCAATTCCTCGAGCCGGCGCTGCCATGGCGCATGCACCGCATCGAGCGCAATCTGTGCCGCCTGATCGAGCTGCACCAGCGACGCGCCGAAGTCCGTCAGGCGCGTGCCGCGGCCGCGCTCCATGACTACCAGGGCTGCGCCCAGCGCCTGCTCGCAGTCGCGCAACAGGCCCCATGCGGAGCGATACGACATTCCGGCCTGCCGCGCCGCGTTGCCCAGAGCCCCCTCTCCCGTCAGGGCGGTGAGCAGCGCCAGCAAGCGGCTGGTATCGACATCGCCCAGGAGCGGACCGAAATCCCACGCCCAGCGCAGGCGGGGCAAGGAAGGCTTGGAACGGACAGTTGTTGCAGCAGCCGACATATATGGTCCTTTGTTTGCATAGCTTACGCTTGAAGGCCCATATGTGGTGTGCTGCATAGCTTGCCCATTCCTTGATGCACGAGTTCAACGAACCCTTTGTCACTGCCTGGCAGCTCGTCGCCGGCGCCGACGCACGCCTTGCCGGCATCGTCCTGCTCAGCCTGAGCGTCAGCCTGACCGCCACGCTGATCGCCTGCGTCGCCGGCATGCCGGTCGGCGCCCTGCTGGCGGTCGGCCGTTTTCCCGGACGCCGCGTGCTGATCGTGCTGTTCAACGGCCTCATGGGCCTGCCGCCGGTGGTGGTGGGCCTGCTCATCTATCTGCTGCTGTCGCGCGCCGGCCCGCTGGGCCAGTTCGGCCTGCTCTTCTCGCCCGCGGCGATGGTGATCGCGCAGGCCGTGCTGGTGACGCCCATCGTTGCCGCCCTGACGCGGCAGGTGATCGCCGATGAGTGGAGCGAGTACCGCGAACAGTTGCGGTCGCTCGGCGCCAGCCGCAGCCGCGCCGCCGCCACCCTGCTCTGGGACGGCCGCTTCTCGTTGTCGACGGCGGCGCTGGCCGGCTTCGGCCGCGCCATCGCCGAAGTCGGCGCGGTGATGATCGTCGGCGGCAATATCGACGGCGTGACACGCGTCATGACCACCACCATCGCGCTGGAAACCAGCAAGGGCGATCTGCCGCTGGCGCTTGCCTTGGGCTTCATCCTGATCGCCGTGGTGCTGGCCATCAATGCCGTGGCGTATGCGATGCGCGGCTGGGCCGAGAGGCACTGGGGATGAACGGCACGCACTGGCTGGCCGTCAATGGCCTTAGCCTCACCGAAGGAAGCACCCGCATCATCGACGACGCGTCGCTGCGCTTCGGCGCGCAGCATACCGTCGTGCTCGGTCCCAACGGCGCCGGCAAGAGCACGTTGCTGCGCCTGATTCACGGCCTGCTGCATCCCACCGGCGGCAGCCTGGACTGGCCGCGGGCGCTGTCCCAGGCCATGGTCTTCCAGCGCCCGGTGATGCTGCGTACCACGGCTCTGGCCAACGTCATCTACGGCCTCAAGCTCAAGGGCCATTCGGCGACCGAATGCGAGCAGCGCGCACGGCAGGCGCTGGCCCGCGTCGGGCTGGATGCACTGGCGAAGCGTCCGGCGCGACTGCTGTCCGGCGGTGAACAGCAGCGCGTCGCTCTGGCCCGCGCCTGGGCGCTGGAACCGCAACTGCTGATTCTCGACGAGCCGACGGCCAGTCTCGATCCCGCCAGCAGCCGCGAAGTGGAACGCATCATCAAGGACATCGCCGCCGCCGGCGCCCGCATCCTGATGACCACCCACAACCTCGGCCAGGCGCGCCGCCTGGGCGAGGAAATCGTCTTCATCGACCGCGGCCGGATCGTCGAACAGACGCCGGTCGAGCAGTTTTTTACCCAGCCGCAAACCGAGGCGGCGCAACGCTTCTTGAAGGAGGAATCCCCATGATCACCCGTCGCCTGCTCTGTTCCGCCCTCGTCGCCGCCGGCCTGCTTGCCGCCGCGGCAAGCCACGCCCAGGAACGCTTCATCACCGTCGCATCGACCACCTCGACCGAACAGTCGGGCCTCTTCGGCCACCTGTTGCCGGTTTTCGAAAAGGCCAATGGCATCAAGGTGCGCGTCGTTGCCCTGGGCACCGGCCAGGCGCTCGACCTCGCCCGCCGCGGCGACGCCGACGTGGTCTTCGTCCATGACAAGGCCGCCGAGGAGAAATTCGTCGCCGAAGGCTTCGGCGTCAAGCGCCAGGAAGTCATGTACAACGACTTCGTGGTGATCGGCCCCAAGGCCGACCCGGCCAAAGCCGCGGGCAAGGACATCCTCGAAGGCCTGCGCCGCATCGAGGCCGCGAAGGCCCCCTTCGTTTCGCGCGGCGACAAGAGCGGCACCCACGCCGCCGAGCTGCGCTACTGGAAGGCCGCCGGCGTCGACCTCGACAAGGTCAAGGGACCCTGGTACCGCGACACCGGCTCCGGCATGGGCCCGGCGCTCAACACGGCCGCATCGATGAACGCCTACATCCTCGCCGACCGCGGCACCTGGCTGTCGTTCAAGAATCGCGGCGATCTGGGCATCGTCGTCGAGGGCGACCAGAAGCTGTTCAACCAGTACGGCGTGATCCTGGTCAATCCGGCGAAGCACGCGCACGTCAAGGTGGCCGACGGGCAGAAGTTCATCGATTGGGTGGTGTCGGAGGCGGGCCAGAAGGCGATCGCCGACTACAAGATCGGCGGCGAGCAGTTGTTCTTCCCCAACGCCAAGCGCTGAGTGCTGCGGCGCCGTAGCGCCAGCGCCGGCTCCTGCCGGCGCGGCGCAACGAAAGCTCAGACGGCGGCGTCCCAGAGGCGCTGCGTCAGGCGCTTTGCCAGCACCAGGCTGACACCGCGGCGGTAGAGCACGTCGACCAGCGTGGTCTTCATCGAGCGGTTGGCCAGATCAGCCTGCTCCGAAATCGTCGCCAGCGCGGCCGTGTCGAGCGGCCGGCCCAGCACCGCGTCGAGGCCGTCGATGGCAATCGGCTGCGAGGCGACGCCGGTACAGGCGATGCGCAAGCCGCTCAGCACGCCCTTCTCGCGCCGCAGCGCGACGGCGACGCCCGCCAGCGGGAAGTCGATGGCGCCGCGCAGGCGGACCTTTTCGTAGGCGCTGACCCAGGCGTCGTCGAGCGGCACCTGCACCGCGACCAGCAATTCGCCGGGCGCCAGCGTCAGCCATTTCATGCCGTCGTCGCGATACAGCTCGAGCAGCGGCTGGCGGCGTACGCCCTCCGCACCGAGGATCTCCACCTCCGCCCCCAGCGCGATCAGCGCCGGCGCCACGTCGCCGCTGAAGGCGGCATAGCAGCGCTTGGATTTCTTGGCGACGCGGCAGCCTTCGCCGTCGCGCTTCATGCAGTAGTTGTTGCCGGCGCGCCAGGCTTCGCTCTGGTTGTAGTAGTTGCAGCGGGTATCGAGGCACAGGTTGCCGCCCAGCGTCGCGGCGGCGCGATGCGTCGGCCCGGCGACGCCGAGCGCGGCCTGCGCCACCGCCGGCAAACGCGCCTGCACCACGGGATGCATAGCGATGCGTGCCAGGCTGACGCCGCTGCCGATGCGCAAGCTGTTCCCCTGTTCGGCGATATCGCCCAGTTCGCTGACGCCGCCCAGATCGATGGCCGCACCGATGGTGACGAGGCCGCGCCTGAGATTCGGCATCAGGTCGGTGCCGCCGGCGATGTAGTGGCTGGCCGGGTTCGCGGTATGCATGCGCAGGGCATCGGCGGCCGTGGCCGGACGCAGGTAGTGGAATTCGGGCAGGGCGTTCATTGGCTCACCTCGTTGACCGCGGCGGCGAGCTGTTCCTGCCGCACGGCGAAGATTTTTTCGGGCGTGATCGGCAGCATTCGGAAGCGGTGGCCGGTGGCCTCCTCGACCGCTGCCGCCAGTGCCGACATGAAGCCGGACAGGGGGCCTTCGCTGGCCTCCTTGGCGCCGAAGGGACCGTTCGGGTCGATGCTCTCGACGATGTGCACCTCGATGTCGGGCGAATCGATGATGGTCGGCACGCCGTAATCCATGAAGTTCACGGCCCTGTGGCGCCCGTTCTCGTACACCGTTTCCTCCGACATCGCCTGGCCCATACCCATCCAGATCGCGCCCTGCACCTGGCCTTCGACCGACATCGGGTTGATCGCGAAACCGCAGTCGATCGCGCACCAGACCTTGTCGATCGTGATCTTCCCCAGATCGAGATCGACGCTGACCTCGACGGCCTGCGCGGCGTAGGAGAAGCCCATCGTCGAACCGACGGCGCCACCGCGCTGTTTGCCGCCCTGGAACTCGATCGGGCAGGTGAAGGTGCCATTCACGGTCAGCATGCCGACGCCGACCAGCGCTTCCTCGGCGATGTCCTCGAAGGCCACCTGCTGGTCCGGATCGGCGGCGACGGCCGCGCCTTCGCCATACCATTCGACCTCGGCTTCGGTGACCTTGAGTCGCCGCGCGGCGGCGGCCACCAGCAGCTTCTTCAGATTCTGCGCGGCGTCGGCCGCGGCATTGCCGACCATGAAAGTGACGCGCGACGAATACGAGCCGTTGTCCTTCGGCGTGATCGCGGAATCGTTGGCGATGAGCCGCAGGCGGCGGTAATCGACGCCGAGCACTTCGGTGACGATCTGCGTGATGATGGTCGATGAACCCTGGCCGATGTCGGCGGCGCCGGTCAGAATCGTGATGCCGCCGTCGAAGTCGAGACGCAGCGCAATCGTGGCATGGGGCTGGCCGGTGAAATGGACTGGCTTGGCCGAGCCGCTGACGAAATGCGAGCAAGCCATGCCCAGCCCCTTGCCGATGTTGCCCTGCCGGCCCAGCTTGCCCTTGCGTTCCTTCCAGCCGCTGGCGCGCTCGACCCAGTCGAGGCAGTCGCCGAGTCCGTAAGACATCACCTTGAGGCCGTTGATCGTGTCGGTCGGCGCCTGCAGCAGGTTCTTGCGACGGATCGCGATCGGATCGAGGCCGAGTTCGGCCGCCATGGTGTCGAGCAGCGACTCGAAGGCGAAGCGGATATTGACCGTGCCGTGGCCGCGCATCGCCCCGCAGGGCGGCGTGTTCGAATACACGCGGTAGCCGTCGTACTTTACCGCCGGCAGGTCGTAGAGGCCGTTGAGCAGCGCGCCGGAATACAGGATCGTGACCAGCCCGTAGCCGCCGTAGGCGCCGCCGCGCTGGACCACTTCGGCCTCGCAGGCGGTCATGGTGCCGTCGTGCTTGAGGCCGAGCTTGATTCGGATCTGCGTCTCGGGCCGGCCGCGGTGCGTCAGGAACGCCTCTTCGCGCGTCATCAGCAGGCGCACGGTGCCGCGCGCGGCGCGTGCCAGCAGGGAGACGATGACTTCGAAATTGAGCGGCTCGACGCGATGGCCGAAGCCGCCGCCGACGAAGGGTTTGACGACGCGGATGTGCGCCGCTTCCATCCTGAGGCATTGCGCGACGGTCAGATGCACGTAATAGGGCACCTGCGTCACCGACCAAAGCGTCAGGTGGCCGCGCTCGGGTTCAAAGGTGGCGATTGCCGCGTTCGGCTCCATCATCGCGTGATGGACCTCGGCGCATTCGTAGCTTTCCTCGCGGATCAGGTCGGCGGCGGCGAATCCCGCCGCGGTGTCGCCGAATTCGTTATGCACGGCGCGCTCGATGTTGCCCTGCTTGTTCTCGTGCAGCAGCACGGCATCGGCCGCGCGCGAATCTGCGGCCTTGAAGTAGGCCGGGAGTTCGCGCACGCGCAGGCGGATGCGGGAGAGCGCCAGATTCGCCGTGGCCTCGTCGACCGCGGCGACAGCCGCGACCGGTTCGCCGATGTAGCGGATGCGTCCCCGCGCCAGCGGATACTCGTTCTGCGCGATCGGAATCACGCCGTACGGGACGTCGCAATCGGCCCCGGTCACGACGGCGCGGACCCCCGGGGTCTTCACCGCTTCGCTGATATCGACTTCGAGCAGTTCGGCGTGGGCGTAGGGGCTGCGCAGGATCTTGCCGACCAAGGCGCCGTTGGCCGGCAGGTCGGCCGTATAACGCGCCGTGCCGGTCACCTTTTCGATGCCGTCGACCAGCGGCATGCGGGCGCCGACGCCGCGGTCGGACTTGGTCGTCGGCGTCAGCTTCACCTTTCGATCGGGGGCGTTCATAGCGCGCGCTCCTTGCCGCAGGCGGCCTCGACCGAATCGACGATCTTGACGTAGCCGGTGCAGCGGCAGAGGTTGCCCGCCAGCGCGGCGCGAATCTGGTCGCGGTCGGGATGCGGATTACTGCGCAGCAGCGCTTCGGCTGCCATGATCATGCCCGGCGTGCAGAAGCCGCACTGGGCCCCGAGGTTTTCGTGGAATGCGCGCTGCAGGCGGGAGATGTTGCCTTCCCGGCTCAGTCCTTCGACGGTTTCGATTTCGCGGCCGGCGACGCTGTGGGCCAGCGTGCTGCAGGCCAGCCGCGGCTGGCCGTCGACCAGCACCGTGCAGGCGCCGCATTCGCCGCCGTCGCAGCCCTGCTTGGTGCCGGTCAGGGCCAGCGCATCGCGCAAATAGTCGATCAGCAGGGCATTTTCAGCCACGGCGTCTTCACGCGGCATCCCATTGACCGAGAGTCTGAGAATCGTCTTCATAGGGTTCCCTTCGGCGGCTTCGCCTCTGTCGCTAACTGCTGGACGTCCAACAATTGGCCGGGGAATGATTCCACAAGTGAACATGGATTCAAATATGCGGACGTGTGCATAGCGGCGAAGCTGGCAGGACCAGGCCCGGCGGCGAATCGGAATCGGCGGCCACCGATTGCCGAAGCGCCGGATGCTCGCGCCCGAGCGGCGGCAGCCTAGCCCATCCACCGCCCGTCATCGAGACGACGGGCGCGGCCGAGGGCTTCGAGGGCGGCGAGGATGTCGGGCAGGCGGGATTTCCAGCGGCCCTTGCCGGTGAAGTGGCCGGCGAGTTGGGCTTCGGTTTGCGCGGCGGGCGAGGCGGCGAGAATTCTGGCGACGGCGGCGAGTTGCTCGGGGAGGGTCGAGGGCCACGTCAGGGGAGCCACCGCGGTACCGAAGCCGCCCGCTTCTGTAGGAGCGACCTTGGTCGCGATCGCCGGTATCGCGGGCAAGCCCGCTCCTACGAGGGCCGCCTGGGCGTTGGGATTCTGAAATTCCGGGCGTAGCCAGCGGATGTGGCCTTGCGCTTCTTCGGCGCGGCGTTCCGTGTTGAGGGCGACGAGGCGTTCGAGAATGGTTTGCTCGTCCGGCTGGTCGTGCCAGTCGTAGGCGTCGAGCACGGCGGCGTCGAGTTCGTCGTGCAGCGACTTGAGCACGGCGACGAGGCCCTTGTCGTGGATCGCCTTTTCCTTGGCTGAAAGCGCCGTGTCGCCAGCGCCGACTTTCTGCATGACGTTGTAGAGCCCGGTCAGCGTCAGCTCGTCGTGCGCCGCCAGCACGCGCTTGCGGTGGGCGTCGATCTGTTCGGCGAGGTCGCGGATGCGGGTTTGCTGTGCTGGCGTGACGACGGGGAAGGGGAAGGTTTCGAAGCAGCGGGATTGGTTGTAGCGCGGCCGGTCTTCCAGCGTACCGCCCTGCACCAGCGCCCAAGCGACATGCACCCGGCTGGAAAGAACGCCAAGGAAGAATGCATCGTCAGTGGCGATTGGCACAAGTCCTTGGTCAGGAAGTGTTTGGCCCGACTCGAAAAGGAATATGCGGTGCTTTGCCGTCATGGGCGTTACAACATAGCGAGTAAGACCACTTGAAGCAGCGCGCCATTCACTGCGCGGTTCGGCAAATATCCACCAGTTGTCGCGGTAACTGGCACGAGCGTTGTGGTCGCGCTCCGGCTTCACTCGGTCGTGCAACCATTGCCAAGTCGCCGGGTATCGCTGGCGCAGCTCGGTCTCGGTGAGGCCAAAGGTATCGATCACCAGCACACCGCGTGGTCGGTCTGTAAGATCCTTTCCGTTGCGGTATGTACGTTGAAGCGCTCCATTATCGAGGGCTGTTCCTTGTTCGGGAGTAACGAGAAATCCCGCTCCGACGAGGGTTACGCCGCGCAACGCTAGGCCAGCATTTGCCTGCAACGCTCTCGCCGCCGCGGCGTTGGCGCCGATAGTCAGATCGGAGTGAATGACTCCAATGCTCTCGAGCAGTTCTACGTCGAGGCCTTCACCCTTGCCTTCGCACTCGGCGGTGACGGTACATAGTTTTCCTTCGCCCGCGCCTGGCGCGGCGACGGTCATGGCGATGCGCACCGCGGCGCCGTCGGCGCTGTCCACCCAGGGATGGTCGGGCACGGCGAAGGCCAGATGCAGTCCGTCGTCGAGCGCGCCTTGCACCACGCGGCGATTGAATGCCTGCGTCAAGCTGTTGGTGGTGATGAAGCCGAAGCGCGCCAGCCTACCCTGCGCGACGAGTTGCGCGGCATGGTGCCACCAGAACATGACGAAGTCGGCCGACTCGGGCACGGCCGGCCACGCGCCGCGCAGCGCATCGACATAGCCGTCGCCGAGCGCGATACGCATGCGCTTGTTGCCGATGAAGGGCGGATTGCCGACCACCACGTCGGCTGCCGGCCACTCGGCCGGGCGCGGATTTAAGTAACGCATCAGCGGCACGCGCGCGGTTTCGTCCGGCACCTGCTCGCCGGTCACCGCATGCTTCTTCATCGTGCGGCCGTCCCAGCGGCTGACGGGAATGTTCTTGGCGTCGAATACGGGGACGACATCATCGCTGGCCAGCACCGCGTCGCGGCATTCGATGTTGCGGAAGTCCTTCAGCACCGGTTGCGGCGGCAGGCCGGCGCCGCGCGTGCGGAAGTGCCATTGCAGGTAGCCGATCCACAGCACCAGTTCGGCGATCGCGGCCGCGCGCGGGTTGAGTTCGAGGCCGAGGAACTGGTGCGGGTCGACCGCGAAGCCTTCGGTTTCGATTTGCGCCTGGCCGTGGCCGATGTCGTGCAACTGGTTGAGCACTTCGCCTTCGAGGCGCTTGAGATGTTCCAGCGCGACGTACAAAAAGTTGCCGCTGCCGCAGGCCGGGTCGAGCACGCGCAGGGAACACAGGCGATGGTGGAAAGCGCGGATCTCGGCGATGGCGGCCGCTTGCTTGCCCTCGTTGGCGAGCAGTACGGCGGCGCCTTGCACATAGGCCCAGCTCTGCCGCAAGGGCTCGATCACGGTCGGCTGCACCAGGCGGTCGACGTAGGCGCGTGGCGTGTAGTGGGCGCCCAGCGCGTGGCGCTCCGTGGGGTTCAAGGCGCGTTCCAGCAGGGTGCCGAAGATGGCGGGTTCGACCAGCGTCCAGTCGGCTTTGGCGGCTTCGAGCAGCAGGGCGATTTGCGCCTTGGTCAAGGGCAACACGTCGGGCTGCTTGAACAGCTTGCCGTTGAAGCGCGGCAGGGTCTTGCGCAATACGACCGAGTAGCCGCCGACGTCCATTTCCTTCCATAGCGCGCCGATCAGCGGCACGAACTGCGCGGTGTCGTCCTTTAGGCTCTGCAGCAGTTCGCGGAAGCTGCCTTTCGGAATCAGGCCGACATCTTCGGCGAACATGCTGAACAGGCAGCGGGTGAGGAAGCCGGCGACGGTTTCCGCGGCATGGCCAGCGGCTTCGAGCGATTTGGCGACCTCGGCCAGATGCGCGGCAATCTCGCGCGTGACCTTGGCGGTGGCGGTGGCGGGGTCGAGACTGAGCGGGTCGAGCCAGACGGCCTTGATCCGGCGGCGGACGGCTTCGTCGCGCAGATCGGTGAGCCGGATGCGGTGCGAGCGCGGATCGGGAAAGGGCGTGTAGGTGCCGCCGCTGCGCGAAAACTCGGCATACAGTTCGATGACGTTGCCGACATCGACCACGATGACGAAGGGCGGCCGGCCTTCCCCGGCCGGCAAAGCGCGGGCGTAGTTCTCGGCCTGGCTGCGGGCGCGCAGCAGGGCGTCGTCGAAGATTCTCGTTGTTACCCCCGTCGCCGTACCGTCGGCGCCGACTTTCAATTTCTTGGCTTCGAGCACGAAACAGCCGCGCCGGTAGCAGTCGATTCTGCCGGGGCTGGCCGAGCCGTCGCCGTGCCTGAAACTCACCGGCCGCTCGAACATGTAATCCTGCGCGGCCGTCGCATGCGGGGGGGCCACTTCCAACAAGGCGCAGAGGTCGATGACAAAGCTCTGCGCCGTCGCCAACTCGGAAGCGGTGACGTCCTGCCAGCGGGCGATGAAGGTTTCGACGGCGGAGATGGAAGCCACCTTTGGAGGCGCGGAATATGCCAAATACTAGCATGCACCGCATTGGCGACAGGGCGCCGACGCCTCGCCGGGATACGGCCGGACAAGACTTTTACCCCTCCCACCAAGTAGAATACTGCCCTCGCCAGGTTTCCCCGGCCCCCTTCCGGTTTCACTCCCATGCTCGTCGCATCAAACGTCACCATTCAGTTCGGCGCCAAGCCGCTTTTCGAAAACGTCTCGGTCAAGTTCGGCGAAGGCAACCGCTATGGCCTGATCGGCGCCAACGGTTCGGGCAAGACCACCTTCATGAAGATCCTGGCCGGCGTGCTGGAGTCTTCCGCCGGCAACGTCTCGCTCGATCCGGGCGAGCGCATGGCCTACCTGAAGCAGGACCAGTTCGGCTACGAGAACGTGCGGGTGCTCGACGTGGTGATGATGGGCCACGCCGAGATGTGGGCCTGCATGTCCGAGCGCGACGCGATCTACGCCAATCCGGACGCGACCGAAGACGACTACATGCGCGCCGCAGAGCTGGAATCGCATTTCGCCGAGTACGACGGCTACACGGCCGAATCGCGCGCCGGCGAGCTGCTGCTGGGCGCCGGCATCCCGATCGAGAAGCACAACGGGCCGATGAGCGAAGTGGCGCCGGGCTGGAAGCTGCGCGTGCTGCTGGTGCAGGCGCTGTTCGCCAACCCCGACATCCTGCTGCTCGACGAGCCGACCAACAACCTCGACATCAACACCATCCGCTGGCTGGAGGACATCCTCAACGAGCGCGAGAGCACCATGATCATCATCTCGCACGACCGCCACTTCCTGAACCAGGTCTGCACCCACATGGCCGACCTGGACTACGGCACGATCAAGGTCTACGGCGGCAACTACGATGACTTCATGGAAGCCTCGACCGTCGCGCGCGAGCGCCAGGTCTCGGCCAACGCCAAGGCCAAGGAGCGCGTCGCCGACTTGCAGGGCTTCGTGCGCCGCTTTTCGGCCAACAAGTCGAAGGCGCGCCAGGCCACCAGCCGCCTCAAGCTGATCGAAAAGATCCGCCCCGAGGACATCAAGCCCTCCTCGCGCCAGTACCCGTGGATCCGCTTCGATTTCGACGAGAAGGAAAAGCTGCACCGCCTGGCCTGCGAAATCGAGAACCTCGGCTTCGGCTACGAGCCGAAGGTGCCGATCATCAAGTCCTTCTCGACCAGCATCGAGGCCGGCGACAAGGTCGCCATCATCGGCGAGAACGGCGTCGGCAAGACCACGCTGCTGCGCCTGCTGGCCGGCGAGAAGCTCGGCGGCCTGACGCCGCAGGGCGGCAAGGTGAAATGGGCCGAGAAGGCCCGCCCCGGCGTTTTCGCCCAGGATCACGCTGCCGAGTTCGCCGACAAGACGCCGCTCACCGAATGGATCGTGCAGTGGGTGCGCGCCGGCGGCTACGAAGGCGGCGACGTCGAAACCCTGGTGCGCGGCACGCTGGGACGACTCTTGTTCTCCGGCGACGAAGCGAAGAAGCCGGTCAACGTGATTTCCGGCGGCGAGCAGGGCCGCATGCTGTTCGGCAAGCTGATGCTGCTGAGGAACAACGTGCTGCTGATGGACGAACCGACCAACCACCTCGACATGGAATCGATCGAATCGCTCAACAGCGCGCTGGAAAAATACACCGGCACGCTGATTTTCGTGTCGCACGACCGCGAGTTCGTTTCCTCACTGGCGACGCGCATCATCGACATCAAGCCGGACCGGACCATCGTCGACTATCGCGGCAGCTACGAGGAATATCTGGCCAACCAGGGCCTTGCATGAACCTGCTGCGCGGCGCGGCCCGCTTCATTCTCAAACTGATGGGCTGGAAACTGCTGGATTTGCCGCAGCTACCTGCCAAGGCCGTGGTGATCGCCTATCCTCACACCTCGAACTGGGATTTTCCCGTCACGCTGCTGGCGCTCGCCGCCCTGCCCTACGGCGCGCACTGGGTGGGCAAGGACAGCATGTTTCGCGGCCCGCTCGGGCCGGTCATGCGCAGCCTGGGCGGCATCGAGGTGAATCGTCGCGAACGCACCGGCTTCGTCGAGCGCATCGCCGATGAATTCCGCCAGCGGGAGAACTTCCACCTGATCATCGCCACCGAAGGCACGCGCAGCCGCCAGGCCGGGTGGAAATCCGGCTTCTACCGGATCGCGCTGGCGGCAGCGGTGCCGGTCATCATGTCCGTCGTCGATTACGCCAGGCGCGAGGTGGGCCTGTTGTCCAGCATCGTGCTCAGCGGCGACGAGGACGCCGACATGGCCAAAATCGCCGCCTGCTACGAAGGCCGCCAGGGCTTTCACCCCGAAAACGCTTCACCCATCCGACTACTATGATTCTTCTACGCGACCTGGGTTTTTCCCGCAACGGCGAGGCGCTCGTCACCGGCGCTTCGCTGCAACTGCATCCGGGCTGGAAAGTCGGCCTCACGGGCGCCAACGGTTGCGGCAAATCGTCCTTCCTCGGCCTCCTGCGCGGCGAACTGCATGCCGACCGTGGCGACCTCGAGCGGCCGCCGAACTGGGTGCTGGCCCACGTCGCGCAGGACACGCCGGCGCTGCCCGATGCCGCGCTCGACTTCGTGCTCGACGGCGACACCGAACTGCGCCAGATCGAACGCGACCTCGCCGCCGCCGAGGCGCATCACGACGACCATCATGCCGGCGAACAGATCGGCCTGCTGCATTCGCGGCTGGGCGAGATCGACGGCTACGCGGCGCCGGCGCGCGCGGCCGCCCTGATGCATGGCCTCGGCTTTTCCGACGAGGACTTCCAGCGCCCGGTGGCCGAGTTCTCCGGCGGCTGGCGCGTGCGCCTCAACCTGGCACGCGCGCTGATGTGCCGCTCCGACCTGCTGCTGCTCGACGAACCGACCAACCACCTCGACCTCGACGCGATCATCTGGCTCGAAGCCTGGCTGAAGAGCTATCCCGGCACGCTGATCCTGATTTCGCACGACCGCGATTTCCTCGACGTCGTCACCAGCCACATCCTCGCCATCGAGGCCGGCAAGATGCAGCTGTTCACCGGCAACTACTCGGCCTGCGAACGCGCGCGCGCCGAGCGCCTGGCCAACGACCTGGCGCTGGCGGCCAAGCAGAAGCGCGAGGCGGCGCACCTGCAAAGCTACATCGACCGCTTCCGCGCCAAGGCGTCGAAAGCGCGCCAGGCGCAAAGCCGGATCAAGATGCTGGCGAAGATGGGCGACATCGTCGCCGCCCACATCGACACGCCCTTCAGTTTCCGCTTTCCCGAACCGAGCGGCTTTTCCGATCCGCTGCTGCTGGTGGACCACGCAAAAGTCGGCTATGGCGAAACGGCGATATTCGACAATCTGACCTTCACGCTGCGGCCCGACAGCCGCATCGGCCTGCTCGGCCGCAACGGCGCCGGCAAGTCGACGCTGATGAAGCTGCTCGCCGGCGAGTTGCAGCCGCTGGCCGGCGTGCGCGAGGAGGGACGCAACCTCAAGCTCGGCTACTTCGCCCAGCACCAGCTCGAGCAACTGCGCCCGGCCGAATCGCCGCTGTGGCACATGATCAAGCTGGAGCCGCGCACGCGCGAACAGGACCTGCGCAACTACCTGGGCGGTTTCGATTTTCGCGGCAACATGGTCGATGCCCCCTGCGGCCGTTTTTCCGGCGGCGAGAAGACGCGCCTGGCGCTGGCGCTGATGATCCGCACCGCGCCCAACCTGCTGCTGATGGACGAGCCGACCAACCACCTCGACCTCGAAATGCGCGAAGCGCTGACCATCGCGCTGCAGGAAACGGAAGCGGGCATGGTGCTGGTGTCGCACGACCGCCACCTGCTGCGCGCCACCTGCGACGAACTCTGGCTGGTGGCCGACGGCAAGGTCACGCCCTTCGACGGCGACCTCGACGACTATGCCGAGTGGCTGGCGCAGGACCGCGCCGCGGAAAAGAAGGGCGGCAAGAGCGGCAGCTCGTCACGCAATGCCGGCAAGAGCGACGCAAACGAAAAGCCGGCGGTGGCCGTATCCAAGGAGTCGGCGCTGGCGATGCGGCGACCGCTGCTCAAGGAATCCGAAAAGCTCGAACAGCAGCTCGCCGAATGGCAGGGCGAGCTCAAGCTGCTGGAAACCCGGCTCGCCGACCCGTCGCTCTATGCCAGCCCGGAAACCCGCCTGCTGGAAGAACTCACCCTGCGACAGAGCTTATTGACGCAGAATATCGAGACGGCAGAATCACGCTGGCTGGAAATTCACGAACTGCTGGAGAGTACGAAGGAGGATTGAATGGCAGCTAAAGCGACGACAGCAAAGCAGGCCCCCGCCGCCCCGGACACGGCAGCGGACGCGGCTGCGGCCGGCGCTGTGGCCGAAGCGGTCGCCAACCCCGCCGTAACGCTCGCGACGAAGCCTGCCGCCAGGGCCTCAGCGAAGTCCGCCACAAACAAGCCCGCGACGCCGCGTCCGCGGCGTCCGGCGTCCGGCGACGTGACGCCCTCCAAAACGCCGAAGGGCATCGCCAGCTTCGTGGTCAAGGACCGCTCCGATGCCGCCCACGATTCGAAGATCGAGGCGGTGCGCGACATCGTTGCCCATGCGAAGAAGGGCGAAGGTGCCAAGCTGGCCAAGGGCCTCAAGGCGGTGGTCGAGGGCGCCTCGCCCGACGATATCGAGGCGATCAAGCAGGCCCTGCTGCAACGCGAAAAGGCCGCCAGCGAGCACCCGGACGAGGAACTGGCGCCCAACTGGCGCGAAGGCGGCTACCCCTACCTGCACCTGATGACGCGGCGCAACTACGAACGGCAGAAATACCACCTGCAGGTCGAGCTGCTGAAGCTGCAGAACTGGGTCAAGGAGACCGGGCAGAAAGTGGTGATCCTGTTCGAGGGCCGCGACGCGGCAGGCAAGGGCGGCACCATCAAGCGCTTCATGGAGCACCTCAATCCGCGCGGCGCCAGCGTCGTCGCGCTGGAAAAGCCCTCCGACGTCGAGCGCGGCCAATGGTATTTCCAGCGCTACGTGCAGCACCTGCCGACCGCCGGCGAGATGGCGCTGTTCGACCGCTCCTGGTACAACCGCGCCGGCGTCGAGCGCGTGATGGGCTTCTGCACCGATGCCGAGTACGAGGAGTTCATGCGGCAGACGCCGGAGTTCGAGCGCACGCTGGTCAGGAGCGGCGTGCACCTGATCAAGTTCTGGTTCTCGGTGTCGCGCGAGGAGCAGCGCCGCCGTTTCCAGGAACGCGAAACGCATCCTCTCAAACAGTGGAAGCTCTCGCCGATCGACCTCGCCTCGCTCGACAAATGGGACGACTACACCAAGGCCAAGGAAGCGATGTTCTTCCACACCGACACGGCCGATGCGCCGTGGACCGTGATCAAGTCCGACTGCAAGAAGCGCGCGCGGCTCAACGCGCTGCGCTTTGTATTGCACAAGCTGCCCTACACCAACAAGGACGTGAAGCAGATCGGCACGCTCGACACGCTGCTGGTCGGCCGCGCCCACATCGTGTACGAGATCGGCGAAAAGAGCGGCCTGGTCATCTGAACGGAAACGACCGAATGTACCTGCCCGCCCACTTCGAGGAAAACCGCGTCGACGTGCTCCACGCGCTGATGTCGGAGCATCCCTTCGCCACGCTGGTCACGCAGGGCGACGAGGGCCTGACGGCGAACCACCTGCCGCTGCACCTGGAGCCCGGGATCGGTCCCTTCGGCGCCCTGCAGGGCCACGTCGCGCGCGCCAACCCGGTGTGGCGACAGGCTGCGGACTCGGACGTGCTGGTGATCTTCCACGGCCCGCAGACCTACGTGACGCCTTCGTGGTACGAGACCAAGCGCGAACACGGCCGCGCCGTGCCGACCTGGAACTACGTGGTGGTGCATGCCCGCGGCCGGCTGCGCGCGATCGACGAACCGGTCTGGGTGCGCGAACAGCTGGAAATGCTGGTCACGCATCACGAGGACGGCTTCGCCGAACCCTGGGAGATCGACGACGCGCCTCCCGACTACATCGACAAGATGCTGGCCGCCATCGTCGGCATCGAGATCGTCATCGGCGAGCTCAGGGGCAAGTGGAAGATCAGCCAGAACCAGCCGCCCGCCAATCGCGCCGGCGTCGTGGCCGGGCTGCGCGAACAG
>Ga0207969_100188_pt1 | contig 35701 bp, 31 predicted proteins | sample LakWasMet25_LOW6_2_FD_183869 | JGI IMG/M metagenome (GOLD analysis project Ga0207969, IMG submission 183869) | Freshwater sediment methanotrophic microbial communities from Lake Washington under simulated oxygen tension - Sediment Metagenome... | ecosystem: Environmental > Aquatic > Freshwater >... | reverse complement strand
CTCGAGGGCCTCCATCCCCGCAGCCCCGGGGCGAGCGACCTCCGCGACTCCTGCGTGACGACCTACCGCGGCGCCCACGACGCCCAGCAGATCTCCGCCGAGCTGCGCGCCCTGCTCCCCAGCGACGGCGGCACGCTGGGCGAGGAGCAGGTCCGGCGCATGAACGAGAACTTCGTCCGCAGTCGGCGACTGTTCGAGGAGGCGCGCGACGCCCACCTGCGCTGCGTCGGGCTCTACGAGCAGGCGGCCACCCGGCTGCGCATCACCCCGGCGCGACGACCCAACTCCTGACAGGAGCGAAGAGAAGTCCCTCGAGACGCGCGCGGTGCAACGCGTACGACTCGCTGACCACGCCGCTCGACGTCGCCTTCTCGGGTCAGTGATCGGACACGCGGGCGCAGCGCAGCCGGAGGTTGAGCACCCGCTGGATCAACAGATGGTCCCCGGTGCGCAGCTCGAAGCCCTGGCCCATGTACCCGGCGTCGCAGTCGTCCTGGTGGCGGGATCCGCCGCTGCTGTCGCCGTGGCTTCGTAGCGCCGCCCCGAGCTCTCGCCGGGCGATCCAGCCTGCGACGGGCGCGCAGGTGGCCTGCAGCCGGTCGACCACGCCACCGGAGTTGATGGTGAAGCGCACGACGACCTGGCGGGCCGGGCAGAGGTCGGTCTCGTCTCCGCCGGCCGTGCCGCCCTGGCGAGCGCCGCGTACGGCCATGCCGAGGGTGCCATCGGCGTCGAGCCGGGCACACCAGGGAGCGAGGCCGCTCACATAGAAGCCCGACCAGGTGGTGAGCCCCACCAGCAATTGCCCCGGAGGACAGTAGAGCGTCCGGATCGAGTCGCTCGGGGGCGCGCCCTCTCGCCATGGGGTCGTCTGCGCGTCGCCATCGGTGACGTGCCAGCGGATGGGGGTCCCTACGTCCACCGCCGGAACATCCGTCCCGACATCGCGAGGCACATCCACTGGGGCGTCCATCGGAGCGTCCACTGGGGCGTCCACCGGGGCGTCCACTGGGGCGTCCACCGGGGCGTCGAGGATGTCCATCGGGACGTCGACCGTCGGGGCATCGACCACGTCGTCCATCGAGGCATCGGGCGCGGCGTCTTCCGGTCCATCGGGGACGTCGAGGTCCGCGGCGTCGACTTCGGCAGCGTCGGGCCCCACGTCGTCCGAGAGCACGTCCTCGCCGGTATCGAAGCCCGCGTCGGAGTCGCCCTCATCGGTCGCGATGGTCCCATCGACGGGGACGTCGAGCTCCAGCCCAGCGTCTGGGAGCGTCATCGGGACGACATCTGCAGACACCCTCACCTCGGGGTTCTGGAGCCCGCATCCCGCCGCCGTGAACGCACACAAGACCCAGGCGCTGGAGGTTCGCACGGACCTCACTCTATCCCGATGACGCACCGCGTGGGCGGAGTCATGAGGTCACGATCCGCTCCGTGGGTGCGCTGTGTCCTGGGGCTCCCATGACCACCCAGAATCAGTCTGGAATTGAAGCCTTTTGTTGCGGCATACGGGCTGCAAAGCGCAGGTTGAGGAGCGTGCGCATGGCGGAGATGAAGTCGCGGTTGCTGCTGGGCCTGGCGTCGATGGCGATGGTCGCGGGGTGCTACGGCAGCGACGACGCGCTCTCCGAGGGGGAGGGGGAGGGCGCTGGCGTCTCCGCGTCGGTGGTGAGCGAGCTCACGGTGGGCGGTCACTACTGCCCCACTCGCGGAGAGATCGCGGGGCGCACCATCCCTTCGGACAACACGTACTACATCACCACCTTCGGCGGCGGCGTCGACACGCAGCGTATGGCCTGCACGGGCATCGCGGACGGGCGCTGGATGTACATCGCCGACTCGTGGCGCTTCGGCTGTCGCGCCCGGGTTCGGGTGACCAACCCACGCACCGGCCGATGGTGCGTGGCGCAGGTCGCCGACGTCGGCCCCAACATCTGCGTAGAGCGCGCGGCGGGACGGCCGATCATCGACGCCTCTCCGGTGATCACTCGCGAGCTCTTCGGGCGTAGCTCCGCGGGCTGGTCCGAGCGCATCGCGGTGCGCGCAGAGCTGGTGCCCTCGACGACCCCGCTGGGCTGCGCCGAGGGCACGGCCGCTCCCTCGATGACCCCGGCGATGACGGCCCCGGTCGCGAGCTGCTTCAGCGGAACCTACGGCCGAGAGATGGCGGGTCGCACCTGCCTCCAGAGCCGCTTCGACAGCGAGTGGTACCAATGCACCGGCCGCGGCTGGACCCTCGACCGTGGAATCCCCTCCCGTCGCTCAGGTCCTGCGGGCGCCTGCTCGGCGATGATCTCTCTTCGCTGATTGCGCCCCGCCGGGCCATCGATGTAGCGCTCTCGCTCGATGGATGCCTACTCGACCATCCGCTCGGCGCGCGCGGGGCTGAGGACCCTCGGCCTGGCCTCGGTCACCGGCGCGGAGTGCGGCGCGCTCTGGCTGGAGGGCCGGCTGCTCGGCGTGTCCGTCGAGCGTCGCGACGCCTATGTCCGCTCGTGGAGCCGGCGCATGCTCGCGGCGATCGGGGCCCGGGTGATCGACGACCCCTCGATCTCGACGCTCCCTCCCGTCCCTCCAAGCGGGCGACTCCTGGTCTCCAATCACCGCTCGATGCTCGACATCCTGGTGCTGCTCTCCCGCTTCGGAGGGAGCATCCTCTCCAAGGACGACCTTCAGCGCTGGCCCCTGGTCGATCGCCTCGCGGCCATCGCCGACACGCTCTACGTCGACCGCAGCAGCAGCGCGAGCGGGGCGACGTCCATCCGTCGAGTGACCGATCGTCTCTCCAAGGGCCGGCTCGTGACGGTCTTCGCCGAGGGGACGACGTACCCCGGCGACGAGGTGCGCCCCTTCCACGCGGGGGCCTTCCTGGCGGTGACGAGGACTGGCGGCGAGGTGCTCCCGCTGGGCCTCGCCTACCGGGAGCCCGAGGCGATCTACTGGCAGGAATCCCTGGGAAGTCATGGCCGAAGGTTGTTGAAACAACCTTCCATCACGGTCGCCATGTCGATTGGAGCGATCATCCCAGCGGGGGGACAGACCACGAAGCGGCTTACCGCCGAGACGCACGCCGCGGTGCAGTCGGCGGTCGATCGGGCGCGGGCGCGGCTCTAGCGAAGCACGGATTGCAGCCAGGTTCCTGCGCGGGAGCACACGCCCTGGCTGATGGTGTGGGGGCCGTTGAAGGGGACCCACTCCACGGCCGCGCCGCTCTCGACGAGAAGCTCGTGGAGCTCCTCGGCGACCGCGAAGGGGAGGATCGGGTCCTGTCGGCCGTGGCTCTGGAAGATGGGCCGGTCGCGGACGTTCTGAGCGAGGGCGGGGCGCCAGCGTCCTCCGGCGAGGAGCGTCCCCGAGAGCACCATCAGCCCGGCCCAGCGCTCGGGGCTGTTGGCGAAGAGGTCGGTGGTCACCATGGCGCCCTGGGAGAAGCCGCCGAGGACGGTGCGCGCCGGGTCGACGCCGTGGTCGCGGATGAGCGCCTGGAGGCACGCGTAGGTGCGAGAGAGGGCCGGGCCCATGCCCTCGGGGACGGCCTCGGTGTCGAACACCCGGGGGCGCCCCTGCATCAGCGCGATCTGGATGGCGACCATGTCGATGGGCCACCACGCGCGAGCGCCTCCGCCCAGGTCGAGCGGCGCTTCGGGGAAGAACCACCGCACGCCAGGGCCCGCCTCGATGATCGAGGAGAGGCCGACGAGGTCGTCGCCCGGGGCTCCGTATCCGTGACAGAGAATGACCGCGGGGCCTGCGACCGGCCCGGCGGTGCGGACGCGCAGTCCGCCGACTTCCAACGTCTTCATGGGGGAACCACTACCTCTCGGGTCCACTGGGCGATGTGATTGCTGGTCATGGGGTCCTGGAAGGGGAGCCAGAACGGGGCGAAGCTGGGGTCTTCGCGCAGCGCCTGGCGGTCTTCGGTGTTGGGCACCGCGACGGCGACCATCCAGAGCTGCGGCCGGTCGGCCCCGACGAGCTGGAGACCATAGTTGCGCTTCGAGGAGAAGGTCACCCAGTAGATGGTGCGGTCGAGCCAGGTGCTGGTGAAGGGCGACACCTTGGGCCACGAGTTGGTGAGCGTGTCGCGGGTGTCGTTGGGGCCGCGCGCGTTCACCGCGTCGAGGGACACCGGGTGGTGCGTGGGGAGGTCGGTGTCGACGATCCAGAGCGAGGCCGAGGGGTCGTCGTAGGCGTCGCAGGGGTGCGAGCCGAAGGAGCCGGCGGCCTCGGCGAAGTCGTCGGTGGGCTCGGCGCCGCGAGGGCACACCGAGCGGTTGTAGATCACCCAGCGGCCATCGGGCGTGGGCGCGGGGTAGTAGCGGTTCTCGCCGCGCACCGCGGGCACGAGCGCCGTCGCAGCGCCGAACTGGTTGCCGTCGAAGGGCATCCAGTGGATCGCCCCGCGCCGCACGAGGATGCTCTCTCGCTGCGCGTCGACGCGGGTGATGGCGACGCCGTTGTTGGAGCGCGACCAGTCGGGGTGCGTGGCGAGCCCGCCCGCGTCGAGGTCTCGCATCGAGGCGAGGTCGGCGCCGTCGAGGAGGCGAAGGCGACCGTCGCGCGCCCCGACGAGCTGGGAGCCGCTGGGGCTGAAGGACATGAGCTGCGCCCAGCGATCGAGGCGCGAGGCGGTGAGGGCGCGGCGCTCGACGTCGAAGAGCACGGCGTTGGCGACGTGGCCGCCGCCCAGCACCGCGGCCATGCGTCGGCCGTCGGCGGAGACCGCGTGGCAGCCGATACACGCATGGGTATTCCCTGCGCTGTCGGCGGGGCTGTCGGCGGCGGTGACGTAGGGCGTAGGCGCGCGGTCGCCTCGGGCGAAGTCGTAGCGGTAGATGCCGTTGTGGGGCCTCGCGGCGGCCCAGTAGTAGAGGCCCCCTGCGACGCTCTCGGGCGCGAAGTAGAGGCGCACCGGCGCGGAGGAGGCGACCGTCCCATCGCCGCGGAGCGCGCGCACCTTGAGCTCGACGGGCTGGGCGGCTCCGCGGTTGGTGTCGGCGATCCAGCGGAAGAACTGGCCGTCGAGGGCGGCGGTGCACCCGCCGTGAGCGGCGGTGCAGGCGCGGTAGAGGTGCACCTCCGTGGCCGCGCTGCTGAAGCTCAGGTCGTAGGCGACCGAAGCGCCCTCGGGCATCCAGTGCACCTCGGCGCCCGAGAGGTTGGGCGGGAGCATCACCCGGTCGGAGGGGTAGATCACCCGGGGGGCGGAGGCGGTGGCGGCGGCGCCCGAGGCGAAGCGAGAGGGCAGGTCGGAGGGGAGGCTCGAGGGCAGGTCGGCGGCGGTCCAGCGGACCCTGACGCGGGCCGTCGCGGTGACGGTGGAAGTGCGGCTCGGGCGCGCGACGACGACGCTCTCCCCTCCCGCGATGGCGGCGGTCGTGAAGGTGCCCCGCTCGATGCGACCGATGAGGGCGGGGCGCAGCTCGTAGTCGACCTGGGCGGTGACGTCGCGGGAGCTGCCGTCGGCGAAGGTGGCCATCACGGTGAAGCGCTGGCTGGCGACGCGATCGGGGCCCGCGGCGAGCGTCACCTCCGAGGGCGAGATGGTCAGCGAGCGCACGCCGTCGAGGGAGACCGGGCCGGCGGAGGCGTCCTCGCCCGGCGCGCCGAGGGTGCCCGAACACCCGGCCGTCGCGACGAGGGCGAGGAGCGTACGAAGAGGGCGGTTCACCATGCGAGTGGATGTCCCATCGCGCTGGCGGGGTCAACGCGTTCGGTGGTTGCCTGTGGGCGGGCGTGTGCGGGAGCTTCGGGGCGAGGATGTTCCACCCGCGGACGTGCTGCGCGTGGCCACCGGGGACTGCGCGGGCGTTGACACCCAACGACCCATCATCCATTCCTCCGCCGAAATACCGATGACCATCGTTCAGGTCGATCATGTGACCTTCGGGTACGGCGTGGATCTCCTCTTCGAGGACGTGTGCTTCACGCTCGCGGCGGGCGAGCGGCTCGCGCTGGTCGCGCCCAACGGCCAGGGCAAGAGCTCGCTGATGCGCATCATCGCGGGCGAGCTGCAGCCCGACGAGGGCAGGGTGCTGATGCCGCGCTCGATGCGGGTGGGCTACCTCCACCAGTCGCACGAGCCCGACCCCTCGGGGACGGTGATGGAGGTGCTGATGAAGCCCTTCTCCGCCGCCCGCGAGGCCCGGCACGCGCTCACCGAAGCCGAGCACGGCGCCGCGACCGGCCTCCCGGCGGACCTCGACCGCCTCGCTCACGCCCAGGAGCACTACCAGCGCATCGGCGCCGACGGGGTGGAGCGCGAGGTGTCGACCATCGCGACCCGGGTGGGCTTCTCCGACGCGGACCTCGAGCGCTCCGTCGCGTCGCTCTCTGGCGGCGAGCGTGGGAGGCTGCAGCTCGCCGCGGTGCTGGCCGCGAAGCCCGACCTGCTGCTGCTCGACGAGCCGACCAACCACCTCGACATCGAGAGCACCGAGTGGCTGGAGGCCTTCCTGCGGGGCTTCCCCGGGGCGGTGGTGGTGGTCTCGCACGACCGCGCCTTCCTCGACGCGACCTGCCCCCGCACGGCGGAGCTGGGCCTGTTCAGGTTCAGGCTTTACGAGGCGCCGTATTCCACCTACCTGACGCTGCGCGAGGAGGACCTCGCCCGGGAGCGCCGCGAGCTGGAGCTTCAGCGCGCGGAGATCGCGAAGACCGAGGACTTCATCCGCCGCAACCTGGCGGGGCAGGGGACCAACCAGGCCAAGTCGCGCCGCAAGATGCTCGACAAGCTGGTGCGCATCGAGCGCCCAGAGGACATCTGGGCCGACGCGAAGAAGCTCGGGATGCGCTTCGCCCCTGGTCGCCGCTCCGGCGAGGTCGTCATCGAGGCGAAGGGGCTCGGGGCCTCTCGCGGCGGGCGGAGGCTCTTCCAGGGCATCGACCTGCAGGTGCGTCGGCTGGAGCGGCTCGCGATCGTAGGCCCCAACGGCAGCGGCAAGAGCACGCTGCTCAAGCGCCTGGCGGGCCTCGGAGAGCCCGGCGACGAGGGCGAGGTGCGGCTCGGCACCAACCTCGACATGGGCTATTTCGACCAGCACCTGGAGTCGCTCGACCCGCGGCGGAGCTGCGTCGAGCAGATCCGCGCGGTGCGCCCCGACATGGTGGTGGACGCCGCCCGGCAGTACCTCTCGCGCTTCCGCTTCTTCGGGGATGACGCCTTCCGCGCCGTGGGTTCCCTCTCGGGCGGCGAGCGCACGCGGCTGGCCCTCGCGCGCCTGCTTCTGGTGCCGCGCAACCTGCTGCTGCTCGATGAGCCGACCAACCACCTCGACATCCCGGCCTCGGAGATCCTCGAGGAGGCCCTGGCCAACTTCGACGGCACGGTGGTGGTGGTGTCCCACGACCGGCGCTTCCTCGACCGCGTGGCGACGAGGGTCTTCCACCTGGACGACGGCGTGGTGACCCTCTACCCCGGAACCTACTCCGACTTCGTGGCGCGCAGCCGGCGACCGAAGGTCGAGCCGGTGGTGGTAGCGGCGGCGCCCTCGGCTGCTCCGGTGGGCAAGGAGTCCCACGAGGAGCGTCGCAAGCGCTCGCGCGAGGAGGAGCGCAGGAAGAAGCGCGTGGCCGACCTGGAGCGGATGATCGCGGAGTCGGAGGCGACGCTGACGACGCTGCGGGCGGAGCTCACCGAGGGCTACGGCAACGACTGGGCGAAGCTCGCGAAGCGGGCCGAGGAGGAGCGCGTCCTGGCCGCGAAGGTCGACACCTGGACCGAGGAGTGGATGAAGCTGTCGGAGGAGTTCGCGTGATGCAGCGACGACATCGGAGCGTGTGGGTGCTGGCGATGGTGGCGGCGGTGGCGCTCGGGTGCCGCAGGGGCCCCGCCTCGACCCCGGCGGCGGACGGGGGGGCGGCGAGCGCCGTGCCGGAGCCGGGCTTCACGGTGCGCACGGACTCTACCGACGTGGTGTTCTCCTGGTTCGATGCGCGGGGGCAGTCGCACGCGGTGACGCGCGCCGCGGAGGTGCCCGAGGCGGCGAGGGAGCTCGTCCGGGTCGACCCCTCGCGCCCGGAGCTTCGCCGCCCCGGATGGATCTGGATGACCAACCTCCGCGCCCCTTCGACCAACGGCGCGTTGCCGCTGCGGGCGGTGCGGGCGGAGTCGCTCGCGACGGTGCTGCTCGCCCGGGTGGGCCACGAGGGTCCGCTCGGCTCTGCCGCTCCGGCGGCCGCCGCGGACGCTGGGACGGCGACCGCCCACGGGCCTTCGCAGGTGATCGTGTACGGCGCGTCGTGGTGCAGCGCGTGCCATCAGGCCGCGGCCTACCTCACCCGCCGTCACGTGGCCTTCATCGAGAAGGACATCGAGCAGGACGCCGCGGCGGCGCAGGAGATGCGGGAGAAGGCGCGGCGGGCGGGCGTGGCGACGGGATCGATCCCGATCCTCGACGTGCGCGGCCACGTGCTGGTGGGCTTCTCCGCGGAGGCCATCGACCGGGCGCTCGCGGGGAGCTGAGCGCTCAGTCGGTCGCGACCGCGTCGCCGGAGACCGCGGCGTCCATGGGCGCGAAGCAGCGCGGCAGGCGCTCGGTGCAGCAGCGCCTCCACGACGCGCGGATCGCCTCCGGCGCGCTCGGGTCGATGTCCACGAGGCGGACGGTGCGGCGCAGCGTGCGACAGCGCCCGGCGAGGTCGTTGAAGTCGAGCTCGATCCGAACCTCGCCGCCGAGCACCGAGCAGTAGGCCCGGTCGTCGACGATGAGGGTCTGCGAGGGGAGCGCGAGGCGCGACGGGTCTTCCGGCGCGGTGAGCATGGGCAGCCGGATGCGCAGGCGGCCGATGAGGAGGTTGTCCGAGGAGCGGTAGGCGCGCAGCTCGATGCGGGGGAGAGACGGGTCGAAGCCCCGCCCGCGGAGGGCGATCCAGATGTGCTGGCCGCCCTGCGGGCCGGGGACGAGCGAGACCGGGTCGCCGTCGGCGAGGGCCCGGTAGTTGCGGAGGGAGCTGTCGATCCCGGTGCCGAGCTCGATCTCCGCCGGGGGGCCGCCGCACCCGCCAGCGTCAATGCCGCCTCCGTCGAAGGGCAGCGGAGGCGGGTCGTCGCAGCCAGCGGCGAGGGCCCCGACGAGCAGGGCGGGGACGAGGCGCATGGTCAGTTCACGCCCCGCATGAGCTGGAGCATGCGGGCCGCCGGGACGAACTCGGAGACCCGGCCGACCTCGCGCCCATGGGTGTCGAAGAGGAGCACCGTCGGGAGCCCACGCACCTGATGCCGCGCCTGCAGCGCGTCGATGGCGGGGGTGCTCTCGGTCGCGTCGACGCGGACGGTGATGAAGCGTCGGGCCTCCTGGCGCACCGCGGGGTCGGAGAAGGTGTGGCGGAGCAGCTCCTCACAGGCCGCGCACCACGTCGCGCCGAAGTCGACCAGCACGGGCTGATGTCGTTGCCGTGCGAGGGCGGCGATGTCGGGGGTGGGCTCGATCCACGCGATGGCGGGCGCGGGGGGCTCATAGGCCACGAGCCACACGCCGCCGAGGGCGGCCAGCGCCACGCCCAGCACCTTGCGCGCGCGCTGGGCGGGGGTGCCGTACTTCAGCGAGAGATGCACCGCGCCGAGGCCGAGGCCCGCGAGCAGCAGCGCCACGAAGAACCAGGTGTTCGTGGGGAGGCCCCCCGGCGGCGCCGCGAAGGCCGGGATGATGTGTCGGAGGTAGTAGAGCGCGAGCACCATCAGCACGACGCCGAAGACGCTCTTCACCCGGTCCATCCAGAGGCCCGGCTTCGGGAGGCCGAGGGAGAGCGAGCCGACGAGCCAGAACGGCAGCCCGAGGCCCAGCGAGTAGCTGAAGAGGGCGAGGCCGCCGCCGGCGACGTCGCGCTGCTGGAATACGTAGTCGAGTATGCCGACGAGCCCTGCGGTCGCGCAGGGGGCGGCAATGGGGCCGGTCGCGAAGCCGATGAGGAAGGCGCCGCGCGCGCCGAGGCCGCCGACCAGGGAGAGGCGGTCTTGCAGGCCGGAGGGCAGCGAGATCTCGAAGAGGCCGAACATGTTGAGCGCCATGCCGAACATCAGCAGCGCCTCGAAGCCCTGCACCCACGGCGACCCGGCGAGGCGTCCCGCGACGGTGCCGGTGAGCCCGGCGAAGAGCCCCAGCGGGACGAAGAGCGCGGCGAGCCCGAGCACGAAGGCTGTGGAGAGGAGCATCGCTCGTCCGCGGGTCTCCCGGCGGGCGCCGAACACCGAGACGGTGATCGCGATCATCGGGTAGACGCACGGCGTGGCGGCGGTCATGAGCCCGACGACGAAGGCCGACGCGAGCGCGACGGTCAGGCCGTAGCGGTGCAGCGCGCTCGAGAAGAGGTCATCGGCGAAGGCCGTCGAGGGCAGCGCCAGAAGGGCGAGGGAGAGCGGGAGCAGGACGCGGTGGAGCGGGCGGGCGATGCGCATGGATGCAGCCTTTCGCGGACGCGGCGCATCGTGGCCGTGCCCGGCGCTCGGCGCAACTGAATGGAGCGCCGCGCGCAGTCGTCGTCCCGGGGGCCACGCGAAGACGGATGAGAGTCGTGCGTGTCGCCAGCCCGGGTTGAGGTATGGTGCCGCACCACGGAAGGGAAGTAGAGGTTCCATGCGAAAGCTTCTGGCAGTGGGTCTGGTGTCGTTCGTCACGTCGGCCGTCGCGCTCTCCGGAGTGTCGCAGCCGCGCCGCCCAGCCCGAGGGCCTCGCCGTCCCCCCGCGGCAGCTGTGGTCGCCGAGCCGCCGGTCTCCCCGCGCATCGCGCAGGAGCTGGGTACGCTCCGCTGGGGCATCAACCACGAGCAGGTGCTCGAGTACTTCCGTCAGATGATCCGGGCGAGCTACGCGCCTCGGATGCGCAACCTCGGCCAGGTCGAGCAGTACCGCATGGTCGAGCAGCGCGACGCGGAGATTCGCGCGGTGGAGCGCACCTACGTCGCCTTCGACGGCGTGCCGGCGCACCGTCGCTGGGACACCTCGTTCATCGGCGAGGAGTACACGCACAACAACAACGAGTCGATGCTGGTCTACGAAGACCGCCGCGGCAACCGCGAGTTCTTCTTCTTCATCAACGACCGGCTGTGGAAGCGGGTGCAGGCACGCAACACCGCGGGCGCGCGCATCAACCTCGACGACTTCGCCACGCAGCTCGAGACCATCTTCGGAGCGGGTCGGCGGGTGATGGACGGCCCCCGCCTCCGGACGGTGGAGTGGCGCGACGAGACCACCCGCCTGCACGTCGTCGACGCGACGACCTTCTACAACGCCTTCTGCCTCATCTACGAGGAGTCCGCGACGCTGGCCCAGCTGCCGACGCTCCGCCGCAACGTCCCCGCGGCGCCGACGCGCACCGCCGTCGCGGCCTCCGCCGCGGTGCCGGAGACCGGCAACACCACCGGCGACTCCAACGCGGACATCGTCGACCGCATCACCGGGAAGATCCGCCGGGTGCAGGGCGCCGACGCGGGCGCGGCTGCGAGCGCGACGCTGCGGCCGCCGACGGGCGCAGGCCCGGCTGCCCCGGTCGATGCCGGCCGACCGCCCCCCGAGGACGACCCCCTCGGCGGCCTCGGCTTCTGACCGGCGGCGCGTCTTTACGAGCTACGGTAAGAATCGCGGAACGACCCGAACCGACGTCACGCTCGGGTCGACCGCCCGCATCGCGGGGAGCAGCACGGCGTCGGCGGTGTCCCGCTGGGCAGGACAGCCCAGGCACGCGCCGGAGAGCGAGACCTCGACCACGCCGTCGACGCGGCGCACCCACCGGAGGATGCCGCCGTCCTTCGCGACCAGGGGGGCCAGCACGGAGTCGACCAGCGCGCGCAACGCGCCATGTTCTTGCGGAGTTGAGACAACGGTCATGCGATGAGGTAAAGGTAGCACGAGCATTCTCGCGTTGACCCCATGAGATCGCCCCGAATAGAATCAGGAACCGTGGTGAGATTCCGGCTTCGCTTCCTGCTGCAGGAGCATGACCTCCCACCGGGGGAGACCGTTCTCGGCCGCAGCCCCGACTGTCACATTACGATCGAAGACCCGCTGATCTCGCGGCAGCACGCGCGCATCGTGGTCGAGCACGGGACGGTCACCTTCCACGATCTGGGCAGCCGCAACGGCTCGCGCATCAACGGACGGCCGGTGAGCGGTTCGCAGGTGCTGGCCGATCAAGACCGGGTGCGCCTCGGGGCGCAGGAGCTGGTCTTCTTCCGGATGGAGACCTCCCAGTTCGCCCCGCGCTCCACCGGCGCCATGAGGCTCTGCGGTCGCTGCAAGACCCCCTTCCCGGAAGGGCCGCTGGTCTGCCCGCACTGCGGGCACGCGGTCACCGCGGTTCGCGAGGAGGAGACCGTTCCGGGCATCAGCGTGCCGGTCCGCCGCGCGTGGATCGCGCAGATGTTCGGCGACTTCATGGATCGTGCGCTCCCCCAGGGGAAGTACGCCGAGGCTGACCGCATCCTGCGACGCGCCGCCGAGGAGGCCGAGGAGCGCATCGCGGGAGGCGAGATCGACGCGGCCTACCTCGCCCGCATCGCCGAGTACGCGCTCAAGCTCGCGCTCCTCAAGCGCGACTCGCAGTGGCTGTGCTGGGTGCTCGACGCCTATCGTCGGGCGAAGAAGATCCCCCCCGCCACGATCATTGCCGGGCTCGAGCAGGTGACCGACCTCGCTGGTTTCTCCGAGGCGCTCGAGCGGCTGCTGGCCGTCCACCACGCCGACGAGGCGCCGGTCGCGGAAGACGACGCCCCGCATCTCGCCGCTCTCGAGCGGCTTGCGGAGCACGCAACGACGGATGTTGCGGCGGCCGCGGGCGCCACCGAAGATCCATCGAGTCTGTAGGGCCCCCCCCCTCGGAAGGGGGGGTGTTGGTTCAGTGGGCGCCGCCAGCGCGGCTGAGGGCGTCGGCGAGCTGCCGATGATCCTGGGCGAGGGTGTCGATGAGCGTGCGGAGGTTGCGCACCCGAGCGACGTACTCCGACCACGGGCGGGTGAGGCCGCCCATCGCCACGGCGCCGAGGCCGCCGCTGACCGATACGGGGATCGCGACGGTGTTGATCGAAGCGGGAGCCGAGAGGTCGCCGCCCGAGTAGAGCTGACGGGTCGGGGGGGTGCCGGGCAGCGCCGGGGTGATGGGCACCGCTCCAGAGGGGTCGGCAGGACCCAGGGAGACCAGCGTGCTGATGAGCCGAGGGCCGTTCTCCGGGCCGGCCGCGAACACCACCCCGAGGCGCTGGTACTCGCCGCGCACGCGCTGGAGATCCTGCATCGAGGTCTGGATGAGCCGCAGGTTCGGCTGGGAGGTGCTCGTGTGACGACGGAGGTCGCCCCAGGCCTGGGCCAGCTCGAACTGGACCTTCATCAGCTTCTGGACGAGGTCGGGACGAAGGCGGCCGACGCGGCCCGCGTAGACATCCGGCATCAGCGGGGGATCGGGCGGCTGGGCCGCGAACCAGGTGAGGAGGTCTTCGTCGACGGTCGCAGCCGCGGGTGCGGCGGCCGGCTGCCCTGCGGCGGGCTCCTCGCCCTGCGCGGGAATGCCAGCGGCGGTGGCCGCGTGGTCGACCTTGTTCTTCATGGTCGCGATGACCGCCCCAGCGCTGTCGACGCTGCGGCGGATGTCGCTGATGGCCTCGACGGTGCGTGCGCCCTGGCTGCGGGTCTCCATGAACCCGCCCATCAGGTAGCCGCCCGCGAGCGCCACGGCGCCCACGACCAGAAGGCCGACGATCGCCCCGGTGTTCTTTCGCCCGACCTCGGCGTCGCTCACGGCCTTGTCGTCGAAGACCAGCCGGATCTCCTGCGGAGCCTCGGCGACCGACGACGAGGAGAACGGATCGGCGGCCATCGCCCGCGCCCGCTCCTGCGCCGCCCGATCGGCCGCTGCCCTCGACGCGCGCTCGGCGGCCTGCCTGGCCTCCTCGGCGGCACGCGCCTCGGCGGCGGCCTTCTCGGCCATCTGCTGCTTGATGAACTCAGGGACCGCGATGTCTGAACCCGACGACGCGATGACCGGCTCACCCACCGGCTCGAGCCCCGCCGAAGGCGTACCAGCGCCCGCGCCTCCAAAATCGGGGGCGGCGCCCGCTCCGGGGGGACTGCCCACCGCGGTGCGGTTCAATCGAGCCTTCAGGTCAGGCTTCTTCTTCTCGTCGGCCATCGGGGATCACTGCTCCTTCGCGGCGGTCACGACCTCGCGCCGTTTTCGCGGCCCGGACGCTATCGTCGCGCTTCTCGCACTGTCAAGACGACTTCAGCGAGGGCGCGTGAACGCCGCGCTCCGTCCCGCGCGTTGGTGGTAGCGTGTGGCGATGATCCACGGCGCGCTTCGAGCGCTCATCAGCGGTCGCGACCTCGACGAAGACGAGGCGACCGAGGCGATCGAGGAGGTGCTCTCCGGCGAGGCCTCCGCGGCACAGATCGCGGCCCTTGCGACCGCGCTCCGCATGAAGGGCGAGACCGTCACGGAGATCAGGGCGGCGGCGCGCGCCCTGCGTCGCCGCTGCGAGCCCATCGAGGGGCTGCCGGGCATCCTGCTCGACACCTGCGGCACCGGCGGCGGCCCGATGTCGACCTTCAACGTCAGCACCGTCGCGGCCATCGTGGTGGCCTCGTGCGGGGTCGCCGTGGCCAAGCACGGCCTCCGCGCGGTCACCTCGCGCACCGGCAGCGCCGACGTCGTCGAGGCGCTCGGCGTGCGCATCGACGCCCCGCGCTCGGTGGTCCGCCGGTCGCTGCGCGAGGTGGGGATCACCTTCCTCTACGCGCCGAGCTTTCACGTCGCGCTGGCCAACGCGGGCGTCGTGCGGCAGGAGCTCGGGTTTCGCACCATCTTCGACCTCATCGGTCCACTGGCCAACCCCGCGGGCGCGACGCACCAGCTCCTCGGGGTGCACTCTCCCAACTACCTCCGCAAGATGGCCGAAGTGCTCTCCCGGCTGGGAGCGCGCAGGGCCTGGGTGCTCCACGGCGCCGGCGGCATGGACGAGGTGAGCCCCTCCGGGCCGACCCAGGTGGTGAGCGTCCGCCAGGGTGTCCTCATCGAGAGCACCGTCACCCCCAATGACTTCGGGCTCGATCCGGTCTCCAGCGACGCGCTCGCGGGCGGTGACCCCATCACCAACGCGCGCATCGTGCGCAGCGTGCTCGATGGCGAGCCCGGAGCGCGGCGCACCGCCGTGCTGCTCAACGCCGCCGCGGGCCTCGTGGTCGCCGAGGTGACCTCCGACCTGCGCGAGGCCGCCACGCTCGCGGCCAACGCCATTGACTCGGGCCGAGCCCGACAGACGCTTGAGCGATGGGTGATCGCCTCCAATGGCGACGAGGATGAGAGCGCATAGCGGCAACTGCACCGCATGCCACCGGGACTTCGCACAACGCAGTCTATTTCGTCGACGGCACCCCGTATGCTAACCGTGATGCTGATGAAGCGCCGTCGTCCATGGCAGAGGGAAGTCGAGGTACTCCGCGAGGTGGCCGCGGTAGCCCGCCAGGGATGGCTGATCCCTCAGCCTTCGCCGACCCTCAAGCAACACGGCGACGCGCGGCACCTCGTGGTCTTCGTACACGGTATTTTCGCCTCATCTGGGGTCTTCCGCCCCATGGCCTTTGCGCTGGCGAGGGAGGGACTGGCCCCCCGTCAGGTGAACTTCGACTACACGCCAGTCGGCACCATCGAGCGCCACGCGAAGCGGCTCTGTTCGGTGATCGCCGACGCCCGGGTCCCCGGGCCCGTGATCGTGGTCGCGCACTCGCTCGGCGGGCTCATCGTGCGCCACGCGGTGCAGCACCTGGGGCTGCACGTCGACGCGCTGGTCACCATGGGCACGCCCCACCACGGCACCTCGCTCGCGCGCCCGTGGCCGTGGCGGCTCGCCCAGGAACTCTCGCCAGGGAGCGTGGCCATCGCCTCGCTGGCCGCCACCTCCCATCGATTGAGGCGCACCGCGGTCACCTCGGTCATCGCCGAGCAGGACGTGCTGGTAGAGGCCTCGAGCGCGTCGCTCTCGGGCTCGCGCCTGGTGAGCGTCCCGGGCGTAGGCCATCACGGGGTCTTGTATGATCCGCTCGCGTGGAGCGCGGTGAGGGATGCGATCCGGTCGGTGACCGAGGCCCCCTCGGATGGGGGGCGCTCTTCAGGGGAGTTCGTCGTAGGCGAGGACGGACGGGTCAGGGACCGAGTCGGTTGAGCATCCGCGGAAACGGGATGGTCTCCCTCACGTGGCCCAGCCCGCAGGTCCACGCGACGGTGCGCTCGACGCCGAGCCCGAAGCCCGCGTGGGGGACGCTCCCGTAGCGCCGCAGGTCGAGGTACCACTCAAAGGCCTCTCGCGGGAGCTTGTGGGCCTCGATGCCCTTCTCCAGGTTCTCCAGCAGGTCTTCGCGCTGCCCGCCGCCGATGATCTCGCCGTACCCTTCGGGGGCGAGCACGTCCATCCCGAGCGCCAGCCTTGAGTCTTCCGGGTCGCGCTTGAAATAGAAGGCCTTGAGCGAGGCCGGATATCGATGAACGATGACGGGCCGATCGTAGGCCGATGAGATCACGGTCTCCTCGTCGGCTCCGAAGTCATCACCGAACTCGGGGCGACGCTCGACCGCTCCGTCGGGCTGCACCACCAGCGTTCCGCTGGACTTCCGCATGTCGTAGGCGTCCTGAAGCACCTTGATGGCCTCCTCGTAACGGATACGAGGGAAGGGCCCCTGCACGCGCTCGAGCAGCTTCGTGTCGCGCTCGAGGACCTTCAGCTCCTCCTTGCGGTTCTCCAGCACCCGGCCCACCACGTAGACGAGGAAGTCCTCCGCGAGGGCCATGTCGCCGTCGAGGTCCATGAAGGCGACCTCGGGCTCGACCATCCAGAACTCCGCGAGGTGGCGGCGCGTCTTGGACTTCTCCGCGCGGAAGGTCGGACCGAAGCAGTACACCTTGCCGAGGGACATGGCCGCGGCCTCGGAGTAGAGCTGCCCCGACTGGGTCAGGTAGGCCTTGTCGCCGTGGTAGTCGGTCTCGAACAGCGTGCTGGTGCCCTCGCACGCGTTGGGCGTGAAGATCGGCGCGTCGACCAGGGTGAAGCCGTGGTTGTCGAAATAGTCCCGGATGCTCTTCACGATCTCGTGGCGCACCTTGAGGATCGCGTTCTGACGGCGCGAGCGCAGCCAGAGGTGGCGGTGGTCCATGAGGAAGTCGGTGCCGTGGTCCTTCGGGGAGATCGGGTACTCGCCGATCACCGCGCCGATGACCGAGAGGGACTTCACCGCGAGCTCGAACACCCCCTCCTGCTTGGGGTGCGCGCGCACCTCGCCGGTGACGCTGAGGGAGGTCTCCTGGGCCATGTGATCGGCGACCGCGAAGAGCTCGTCGCCGATGTCGGAGCGCGACGCGATCGCCTGCACGATGCCGCTGCCATCGCGCACCTCCAGGAACACCAGCTTCTTGCTGGAGCGCTTGTTGTACAGCCATCCGCGGATGGTCACGGTCTCGCCAACGTGGTCGCGAAGTGTGTCGATTCGGACGATCGTCTCCATAGGGCGCGCAGGAGTAGCACACCCCGAGACGGCCGACACCGGTGCTCGTTGAGAGGGGAGGTGGGCTACTTCTTCTTGCCGAAGAAGGCGCGCACGGGATCAGGCAGGCGAGAGACGACCTCGCTCTTGGCGAGGCTCACGTAGGAGCGGGCCATCTGCTTCGCGACGGCGACCTTGGCGTCCATGCTCTCCGTGGTGGGCGCCTCCTGGCCGAGCGTGCCCTCCTCGAATTGCTGCTTCGTCTTGCGGCGCTGGAGCTTGCCCGACGAGGTCTTGGGCACCGTCCCCGGCGGGATCAGCACCACCTGCCAGGGGTTCAACCCGATGGTCCCGACGACCACCTCGGTGACCCGCTTCTTGATGGCCTCCAGCGCCTCGTCGGAGGGGCGCTCGCGGCCGGCCCACTCGGCGACCAGCACGAGCTGCTCGCTCGACGCCGACGCCGGGAGGCAGGCGAAGGCCACGGTGCTCCCGCGGCGCACGCCCTCCACGTCGTTGACCACCCACTCGATGTCCGTCGGGTAGTAGTTGCGACCGTGGACGATGATCATGTCCTTGATGCGGCCGCACACGTAGACCGCGCCGTCGGCGATGTATCCCTTGTCCCCTGAGTAGAGCCAACCCTCCTTGAAGGACGCCGCGGTGGTCTCTGGGTTGTTGTAATAGCCGGGGCAGACGCTCGGGCCCTTCATGCAGAGCTCGCCGATGACGCGCTCGGGGAGCACGTTGCCGTCCGGGTCGCGGACCGACACCTCGTGCCCGGGGAAGGGCTCGCCGCAGCACACGACCTCGACGGTGCTCCCAGGCGCCGCGGTCGCCGGATCGGAGAAGCGGGCCTCGCCCTGGCGGAAGGCCTCGACGTCGACCGTGTCGACCCGGAGCTCGTTGGTAGAGTGACGCGCGAAGCTGATCGCGAGGGTGTTCTCCGCCATGCCGTAGCAGGGGAGCAGGGCGGTGCCCTTGATGCCGGCCTTGGAGAAGCGGGCGACGAAGTCACGGAGCGTCGCGGGCTGGATCGGCTCGGCGCCGCAGCCGAGCTGCTTGAGGCAGGAGAGGTCCCACTTCTCGATCTCCGAGTCCTTCGCTCGGCGGGTGGCGAGCGCGTAGGCGAAGTTCGGGGCGAAGGTCACCGTGGCGCGCTGCTTGTGCATCATCTCAAGCCAGTACGAAGGGCGCTTCACGAACTCCATCGTCGGGAGAAACGTGATCGGGATGTACCCGAAGAGCGGCACGATCACGAAGCCGATGAGGCCCATGTCGTGATAGAGCGGCAGCCACGAGACGCCGTGGTCGTGGTCGGGGTCGAGGCGCAGCCCGTCGCTCGCGATGGCCCTGCAGTTGGCTGCCAGGTTGGCGTGGGTGACCACGACCCCCTTCGGCGACGCGGTGCTCCCGGAGGTGTACTGGAGGAAGCACACGTCCTCGGGGGAGATGGCGGGCTCGGTGCCTGCGCGGGGTGCGTCGAGGTTGAGCGACTCGACCAGCAGGAGCTTCGTGACCGAGCCGGTGTCGAGCACCGAGCCGAGGATCGGGCGGACCTGCTTGCTGATGAGCAGCGCCTTGGCGCCGGAGGAGGTGACGATGTGCTCGACGTTCTTCACGTAGCTCTCGACCTTGCCGAGGGCGACGGGGGGATACATCGGGACGGGGATGATCCCGCCCAGGGTGGCCGCGAGGAAGTTGAGGACGAAATCCTCGGGCACCGGGATGACCATCGCGAGGCGGTCGCCCTTGCGCAGACCCTCGGCGTAGAGCGCCGCCAGGCGGGCGCGGGCCGCGTCGAGGAGCGCGTTCCAGCTGTAGTGCTTGTCGGTCGTGCGCGGGTCAGCGAAGGTGAATCCCCCGCGGTCGCCTCGGATGGCAGCGGCGTCGCGGAGCGCGCCCGAGACCGTGGTGGACCATGCTTGTTCGCTCATCGGGGTTTACGTATCCTGTGTGGAAGGAGGGGAGTGAAGACGGGCGCCCGGCCCGTCGCGGCGGCGGACCATAGTGGTGCGATGCACCGCTGTCACCGTGCGAAGAGCGCTGCCCACCAGGGGGTGCGGCGCTGCGTCGCGCGCTTCGCACATCGCCGCCCCGACCGCACGAAGAGCGCGAGGCCGGTACTACTCGTACTCGGTCGTGCCCACGCCCGCAGGGGCAGGGCGCGCGGGAGCCGCGACGACCGGGAGCGCGACGGTCGCCGTGGAGGGCGGCGTCGCGGCGCGTCGATGACCGCGAGCGCGGCGCCCAGAGGGCTCGGGTGCCGCCGCCGCGAGGGGTAGCGCCGGAGCCGAAGGCGCCTCGGGGACCGACGCGTCGACGACCGGGGACAGCACCGTGGGCGCGGCGGGGACCACCGTCGGGGCGATGAGCGCATGCACGGGCTCGGACGCAGGGGGGGCCGGCTGCGCGGCGGCAGGGCGAGGAGGGGTGGGCGCCGGGGCGTGCTCGGAGCCGAAGCTGACGGCGGCGATTCCGATCGCGGCGACGATCGCGGCGGTCGAGCCCACGTAGACCGCGGTGCGTCGCGTCGGCGGCGACGAGCGCACCACCGGCGGCATCGTCTCCTGCGCGCGCACCCCGGTCGTGGAGCTCGGAGTCGCAGGGAGAGTCTCGATGATCGCGGCGGGGTGGGCTCGCCCGCTGACCAGGGTCTCCCCGGCGTGAGCGCGGGCCTCGTGGGAGAGGCGCTCGACGTCGGAGTCGGCGGCCGAGATCGAAGCCGCGCCCAGGGTGGCGACCGCCCCGGTGGGCTCGATGGCCTCATGCTGCTGAAGGTGCCGCAGGTCGCGCAGGAGGGCCGCGGCGGAGGGGTAGCGCTCGGTGAGGTCGCGGCGGAGGCAGCGCTCCACGATGCGGGCGTAGTCGGGAGAGACGCCCGCGATGTGCTGCGAGAGCGGCGCCGCGTCGCGGATGCAGATGTTGACGAAGATCGCGCCCGCGGAGGGGCCGCTGAAGGGGAGCAACCCGGAGGCGAGCTCGTAGAGCATCACGCCGAGGGCCCAGACGTCGGCGCGGGCGTCGAGGTCGCTCGCGCCCTGCACCTGCTCCGGGGACATGTACGTGGGCGTGCCCATCGCCGTGCCCGTGGCGGTGAGCTTCTCCTCGCCGGGCTGGACGATCTTGGAGATGCCGAAATCGAGGACCTTCGGGACGAGGCCCTGCTTGCCGACGGTGAGGAAGACGTTCTCGGGCTTGAGGTCGCGGTGCACCACGCCCCGCTGGTGGGCGGTCGCGATCGCGTCGACCACCGGGATCATCAGCGCGAGGATCTCTTCGACCGGGAGGCGGTTGCCGCGGGCCGCGAGGTGGTGCGCGAGGTCCTTCCCGACGAGCAGCTCCTGGACGATGAAGGGGACGTTCTGGGCGTCGGTGCCCATGTCGACGACGTCGACGACGTTCTCGTGCTGCACCGCGTTGGCCGCGCGCGCCTCGCGGAGGAAGCGCTGGACGACCTCCGCGTGCCGACAGAGCTCGGGGCGCAGCACCTTGATGGCGACGTCTCGTCCCACCAGCTCGTTACGGGCGCGGTAGACCTCGCCCATCCCGCCGACCCCGAGCCGATGCTGCAGCCGATATCTACCAGCCAGCAGTTCGCCCTCGCGGGATGGGGTCTCGTCGCTACTCATCGCGGTCGGGGATGCTAACGGAACGTCGCCGTGACTGCCATGAGTCGGCGGACGAGGCGCAGGATCAAGGGAGATAGACTCCGCCGAGGCAAGCCGCGGAGTCGGCGTCGGACTTACGCGCGGGCTGACCTAGATTGATTCGCAGCCGGTCGCGGGGTTGAAGCACTGCCCCGAGGGGCAGACGCAGATCCGCACCGTATGGCTCGACGCCGGGGAACAGCCGCACGCGCCGACGGAGCAGCGGTTGGGGAAGTCCCCCACGGAGTTGCAGCAGAGGCTGGTGTCGATGGTTCCGCCGGTGGAGGTGCAGCGCTGGGAGAGCTGGTTGCCGCCCGTGTCGGAGGGCGCGTCGGTGGTGGCGTCTGAGAGGACGTCCGTCCCGGCGTCGACGGCGCCGACGTCGGTGGGCACGTCCGCCACACCAGCATCCATCGGGGTGTCCGTAGGGACGTCGGTCGCCATCGGGACGTCGGTCGCCATTGGGACGTCGGTCGCCATTGGGACGTCGGTCGCCATCGGGACGTCGGTCGCCATCGGGACATCGATGGGAGGCACATCGCCGGTGCCGCCATCGCCCATCGGCGCCGGGTACATCCGACAGGTCGCTCCGTAGCGGTACTGCATCGGGCCGCAGGCGCCGACGGCGGTACCGGGTGTGTAGGGCGTGAGCATTCCGGGAGGGACGATCGCCGAGGCGCAGTCCTCCGCGGCCGTCTGGCCGTCCATCGTCGGGCGCTGGCAGGTATTGAGCGCTCCGCAGCGCATCGGCGTGCAGCCGCCCCAGAGCATCAGCGGCAGGACCAGGGTGCGGTTGGCGGTGTAGGAGGTGATCGCCCTCGCGACGGAGATCGGAGGGGAGTCGCCCATGCCGGTCATCTCCGCCTGGACCTCTACGCCGGCGGAAGGATCCTGGGCCTGCACCACGAAGGTGAAGGGCCAGCCGGTGGCGGTGGGTCGAAACTGCGCCGTGCTCAACACCATGCCGAGCCCGCCGGTGCGAACCCGACGGACGGTCACGGTGACCACGTCTCCTCGCATGCGCATCTCGGGGTCGGCCTCGACCACGACCAGGAGCGCCGTGGCGTTCACGGTGACGTGGTCCGAGCAGCCCGACGCGAGCGAGAGCAGCGCCCCAGCGGCCCATACAGCGCGCCTCACCATGAGAGACCCCCTCCCTGAATGCCCTGCAGAACCCGGCCGGTGGTGGACCCCGGCACCGAAACGTTCACCGTGTCAGGGCGCGTCGCCGCGACGACCCCGACGGTCACCCCGGCGGCTACCACCGCGATGCCGGTCCAGAACCACCAGCGGGTGACCAGCGATCCGGAGGACGCGGCCGGGGTCGCGCTCGGCTCCGTCGGGCGGGCGGGCGAGACCACCGCGGCGACCGGCATCAGCACCAGCGCCACCGGGCGCGTCGCCCCTTCGGCCACCGGGATCGTCTCCTCGCGGGTCACGAAGCCATCGGCCCCCGCGCGCAGCCGGTGCTCCCCGGGGTTGACCGTGAGCTCGCGCGCGTCGTTGAACACCGCGGGCTGGCCGTCGATGGTCACCGTCGACGAGATCGGGCGCAGCTCGGTCAGGCGGATGCGACCCAGCCTGCGGCCGATCTCCGAGACCAGGCGGCCCACCTCGGCGTCGTGTTGGGCGTGCTGTGCGGGAGTGGCGTACGCGAGGAAGTCGTTGAGCGCGGAGCGGGCCTCGAGGAGCCGTCCGAGGCGGTGCCTCGCGATGCCCAGGTTGAGCGACACCGAGGCCGTGCGACGGAGCCGCTCGGAGTTCTCGAAGGCGTTGACCGCCTCGGCCCAGTCCTGGCGTTGCATCGCCGCCACGCCCGCCTCGAAGTAGCGCCTCGCCGTCTCGGCGTGGGAGTCGTCGACCGCAGGAGCGGGAGGCGGCGCGGGCTGAGCGTCGGCCACGGAGCCGATCAGCGCCGACAGCGCGAAGCCGACCGCCGCCGCCCCTCGGGCGCGGTGCATCTGGGTAGGTCTCATCGGGCGCAGGATAGGCGGAGCCGCCTCCGCGCTTCAATGACACTCGGCGGTGTACGCTGCGCCGTGGCAGCCCAGGATCCCGACGAGCCCTTCGACCTCTGTGACCGGGACGGAACCTTACTCGGCCAGGTAAAGTCCCGCCGCGAGGTGCACCGCGACGGCGACTGGCACCGCGCGCTGCACCTCTGGGTGGTGCTGCGGGGCGAGCGAGGCCCGAGGGTGGTGCTGCAGCGGCGCAGCCTCGCCAAGGACACCCATCCCGGCCTGGTCGACGTGTCGGTCGCGGGTCACCTGCGCGCGGGAGAGAGAGAGCGGGAGGCGCTGCGGGAGGCCGACGAGGAGATCGGGCTCACGGTGGCGCTGGAGGCCACGGTGCTGCTCGGGCGGCGGCGCATCGAGAAGGTCGTCCCGGCCGGGGTCGACAGGGAGGTGCAGACGGTGCTCGCGACGGTGATCGACGGGGCCCTGGAGGGGCTGCGCCCCCACGCCGAGGAGGTCGCGGCGCTCTACGCTCCGAGCCTCGCCGACGCCCTCGCACTGGCACGGGGAGAGCGCTCGTGCCTCGTCGCCCCGGGCCTCGATGTAGGAGGGCTCCCGCTGATCGACGTGCTGGTCGAAGCGGACTTCGTCCCCGGGGACGGGGCCTACCGTCGGCGCTGCCTGGAGTCGTTGGACGCGCACCTGCGGGGGGAGCCCTTCCCGCCGATGCGCCTGGAGTGAGGGGGTCGAGGGATCAGTAGCCGAGGTTGGGCCGCAGCCAGCGCTCGACCTCGTCGAGGCTGATGCCCTTGCGCGCCTGGTAGTCGACCACCTGGTCGCGGTCGATCTTCCCGAGGCCGAAGTAGCGCGCCTGCGGGTGGGCGAAGTAGAGCCCGCTCACGCTCGACCCCGGCCACATGGCGAAGGACTCGGTGAGCTTGATCCCGGTGGTGCGCTCGACGTCGAGGAGCTTCCAGAGCTCGCCCTTCTCGGTGTGATCGGGGCAGGCGGGGTAGCCCGCGGCGGGGCGGATGCCCCGGTACTTCTCCTCGATGAGCTCCTGGGGAGCCAGGTGCTCGTCGCGGCCGTAGCCCCACTCGTCGCGCACCCGCTTGTGCAGGCACTCGGCGAAGGCCTCCGCCAGCCGGTCGGCGATCGCCTCGACCATGATGGCGTTGTAGTCGTCGTGCTGCGCCCGGTAATGGTCGCAGAGCTCCTTCAGGCCGATGCCGCTGGTGACCGCGAAGCCGCCGATGTGGTCGCGCAGCCCGGTCTCCTTCGGGGCGATGAAGTCCGAGAGCGAGCGGTGCGCCTCGGCCTTCTCCTTCGCCGACTGCTGCCTCAGGAAGTGGAAGCGCCCGAGCGCCGTGGCGCGAGACTCGTCGGTGTAGAGCTCGACGTCGTCGCCCACGGCGTTGGCCGGGAAGAGCCCGTAGACGCCGCGCGCGGTGAGCAGCTTCTTCGCAATGATCTCGTCGAGCAGGTCGTTGGCCTCGGCGAAGATCTTCTTCGCCTGCTCGCCGTAGGTCGGGTGCTCGAGGATGCGCGGGTACACGCCGCGCAGCTCCCAGGTGTGGAAGAAGGGCGTCCAGTCGATGAACTCCCGCAGCGTGGCGAGGGGGAAGTCTTCGAGCACCCGCACCCCTGTGAAGGAGGGCTGCGCGATGTCCTCCTCGCGCCACGCGATGGCGGTGCGGTCGGCGCGAGCCTCGGCCAGCGGGATGAGCTTCTGCTTCGGCCCGGAGTGGGTGCGCCGCAGCTGCTCGTACTCCTCACGGTGCTGCGCCACGAAGGCGGCCTTGCCGTCCTCGCTCAGTAGGCTGGTGGTCACCGGGACAGCGCGGCTGGCGTCGAGCACGTGCACCACGGGCTCGCTGTAGTGCGGGGCGATCTTCACCGCGGTGTGCGCCCGGCTGGTGGTCGCCCCGCCGATGAGTAGCGGCAGCTTGAACCCAAGCCGCTCCATCTCCCGGGCGACGTGGACCATCTCGTCGAGCGAGGGGGTGATGAGCCCGCTCAGCCCGATGAGGTCGGCCTTCTCCTGCTTCGCCCGCTCAAGGATCTTCTCACAGGGGACCATCACCCCCATGTCGATGACCTCGTAGTTGTTGCAGGCGAGCACCACGCCGACGATGTTCTTGCCGATGTCGTGGACGTCGCCCTTCACCGTGGCGAGCACGATCTTGCCCTGCGTGCGCACCGCCTGGCCCGCCGCCGCCATCGCGGCCTTCTCCTCCTCCATGAAGGGCGTGAGGTACGCCACGGCCTTCTTCATCACCCTCGCCGACTTCACCACCTGCGGCAGGAACATCTTCCCCGCCCCGAACAGGTCGCCCACCACGCCCATGCCGTCCATGAGCGGCCCCTCGATCACCGCGAGCGGGCGCCCGAGCTTCGCGCGCGCCTCCTCGGTGTCCGCGTCGATGTACGTGTCGATGCCCTTCACCAGCGCGTGCGAGAGCCGCTCCTCCACGCCGGCGCGCCGCCACTGCTCCTCGACCTTCTTGTCCGCCGCGGTCGTGCCCGCGCTCGCGGCCTTCAGCCGCTCCCCGAAGTCCACCAGCCGCTCGGTGGCGTCCGGGCGGCGGTTGAGCAGCACGTCCTCCACCAGGCTCCGCAGCTCGGGCTCGATCTCCTCGTAGACCTCCAGCATCCCCGCGTTGACGATGCCCATGTCCAGCCCCGCCTGGATGGCGTGGAAGAGGAAGGCCGAGTGCATCGCCTCGCGCACGTGGTTGTTGCCGCGGAAGCTGAAGGAGATGTTCGAGATGCCGCCGCTCACCTTGGCGTGGGGGAGGTTCGACTTGATCCAGCGCGTGGCGTTGATGAAGTCGACGGCGTAGTTGTTGTGCTCCTCGATGCCCGTCGCGACCGTGAGCACGTTGGGGTCGAAGATGATGTCCTCGGGGGGGAAGCCCTCCTCGTCGACCAGGATGCGGTAGGCCCGCTCGCAGATGCGGATCTTCTCCTCGTAGGTCGCGGCCTGGCCCTGCTCGTCGAAGGCCATCACCACCACCGCGGCGCCGTACTTCAGCACCGCCCTCGCGCACTCGCGGAACCTCGCCTCGCCCTCCTTGAGCGAGATGGAGTTCACGATCCCCTTGCCCTGGAGGCACTTGAGCCCCGCCTCGATGACCTCCCACTTGGACGAGTCCACCATGAAGGGGACCTTCGCCACCTCGGGCTCGCTCGCCAGAAGCAGCAGGAAGCGGGTCATCGCGGCGACGCCGTCGATCATCCCTTCGTCCATGCAGATGTCGATGACGTTGGCGCCGCTCTCGACCTGCTGGCGGGCCACGCTGACGGCCTCCTCGTACTTGCCCTCCTTGATGAGCTTCGCGAACCTCGGCGACCCGGCGACGTTGGTGCGCTCGCCGATCATGATGAAGACGCCAGGCTGCTGGGTGAAGGGCTGCGAGCCCGACAGCCTCAGCGGACGCGGCGGCTCTTCGACCGACGGCACGCTGATGAAGCGCTCGGAGGGAGGGACGACGAGGTCGCGGGGATGCTTCCCCTCGAGGGCCTTCGCGATGGCCGCGATGTGCTCCGGGGTGTTGCCGCAGCAGCCGCCGGCGATGTTGATCAGGCCGGCCTTCGCGAAGTCGCCGAGGAAGCGGCCCATGTCCTCGGGCTGAAGGTCGAAGCCGGTGGGGGAGAGCGGGTTGGGAAGGCCCGCGTTGGGATAGCAGGAGATGGCCGCCGTGGACTTCTCCGAGAGCTCGGCCAGGAAGGGGTACATGAGGTCCGGGCCGAGGGAGCAGTTGAGCCCCACGGAGAGCGGCTTCACGTGCTTCACGGCGCTCCAGAAGGCCTCGATGGTCTGCGCGGAGATCATGGTCTCCCCCCCGCGGCCGACCGCCGCGGAGATCATCACCGGGAGGTCTCTGTGGTCCTGGTCGAAGACCTCCCGGATGGCCACGAGCGCGGCCTTGGCGTTGAGCGAGTCGAAGATGGTCTCGACCAGCAGCAGGTCGACCCCGCCCGCGATGAGGGCGCGAACCTGCTCGGCGTAGGCCGTCTTCACCTGGTCGAAGGTCACCACGCGGAAGCCCGCGTCGTCGGCGTCGGGGGAGTTGGAGAGCGAGACTGTCAGCGGCCCGATGGCGCCCGCCACGAAGCGACGCCGCCCGTCGGCGCTGCCCACCCGGTCGGCCCACTCGCGGCACTGCCTCGCGGACTGCTCGTTGATCTCCCAGGACAGACCCTTGAGGAAGGGGTCGTCGATGATCTTCTGATAGAAGGCCGCGTCCTTGCGGCCGCCGTGCTCCCTCGGGTCGTCGACGAAGAACTCGCTCTGCGTGATGGTCGTCGCGCCGAAGGTGTTGGTCTCGATGATGTCCGCCCCGGCCTCGAGGAAGCGCCGGTGGATGTCGCCGATCATCTTCGGCTGCGTGAGCGAGAAGAGGTCGCCGTTGTTGAGAAGGTCCTTCTTCGACTGGGCGAAGCGCTGGGCGCGGATGTCGGCCTCGGTCATGCCGTAGGTGCGGATGGTCGTGCCCATCGCCCCGTCGATGATGAGGATGCGTTCCTGGAGGAGCTTTTCGATCGGATGATGCATTGGGGGGAATTACCTCTAGGCCTCGGATGGAAGGGCGCGGTCAACCGGCGTCGACGCGACCGTGGGGCTCGGACTCGGGCTTGTCGGCGATGGCCAGCACCACCTGGAAGTGCGGCTTCCTGGGTTCGCGGCAGGCGACCTCGGAGGAGACGACGCGCAGCCCGGCGCGGGTGAGCATCGCGCCCAGGGCCGACGGGGAGAAGCCCGCGTGGCGCTCACCATATGGGGCGGTCACCTCCCGCTGGCGATGCTCGTCGAGCGACAGCAGGACGATCCTCCCTCCGGGGCGCAGCACCCTGGCGCACTCGGCGAGGACGCCCACCGGGCGCTCGGCGTAGGTCAGCGTGTGGAAGACCATCACCGTGTCGAAGGACTCCTCCGCGAAGGGCAGCGAGTGCGCGTCGGCCAGCAGCGCCCGGACGTGGGCGTATGGCGAGAGCCGCTGCTTCGCGGCCTCGACCATCCGGGGGCTCGCGTCGACGCAGGTGAGAGAGCGGCACCTCGGAGCGAGCCAGCTCACCGCCGCGCCGTCGCCTGATCCCACGTCGAGCACGTCGCCGAGCTGCGCCAGCGCCGCGAAGCCCGCCGCCAGCGACTGCCAGGTGCGCCCCGGAGAGTAGTGCCGCTCCATCTCCCCCGCGAAGGCCTCCGGGAGGGCGCCACGGCGCTCGGCGTCGAGCTCGTGAAGCCGCCGCTGGTCGCCCTCCAGCGTCGGGTCGGCGGCGCCGATGGCCTCGTCGAGGATCACCCGGGCGGTGCCCGGCAGCGTGTCCACCGAGAGCGCGTAGAAGGCGTGCTGCCCGTCGCGCCGGTCTCGCACGAAGCCGCCCTCGCGAAGCCGCGCCAGGTGCGTAGAAACCCTCGACTGGGAGAGGCCGGTGACCCGCACCAGGTCGGTCACGCTGAGCTCCCGGTCGCGGAGCAGCGCGCACAGCCGCAGGCGGCTCTCATCGCCGAGGAGATTCAGCGCGCCGACGTACTGGGAGAGGTCCATGAATCTGCTTATGGCGATGAACGGATGGGACGCTATCCCCGGCGGCCTCGGGGTGTCAAACGCTCGCCTTGGATCGTGCGAGGATGGGCTCCGCTGGACCGACCCAGGACCTGACGGGAGGCAAGGACCATGACGAGCACCTCGGCCGTGACATCGCTCCGTTACTGTCGGCGCTGCGAGGCCGACTACCCGGAGAGCGCGTGTCGCGTCGTCGCCGCGGGGAGCGGCAAGCTGCTGGTGTGCCCCGCCTGCGGGATGGTGACCGGCGAGGTCGTGCGGCGCGTCGAGCGGCCCCTCTGGGCGGAGCTCGTGGAGGCGCTGAAGTGGCCTGCGAAGGGGGACAACGTCGCGACGTGGCTGGCGCTCGGCATCGGCGTGGCGGTGTTCGCGAGGGTGCCGATGGTCGGTGGGCTGCTCTCGCTGGGGGCGCTCTGGAGCTACCTGTTCGTGGTGGTGCAGCGGGGCGCCCGGGGCGAGGAGCACGCGCCCGCCGCGGCCGACTTCCAGAGCTGGTGGGACCTCGCGCTCCCGGTGTTGCAGGGGGTGACGGCGCTGGCGATCCCTTCGCTTCCGCTGGTGGCCGCGCTCTTCGCGAGCGGCCCGCTGCAGGTCGTGCTGCTGGTGCTCGGCGGGCTCTGGGCGGTAGCGCTGCTGCCCGCCGCGGTCGCCTCCACGGCCTACGGAGGATCCTTCGGCCGGGCGCTCAACCCGCTGCCGATGATCGCGCTGGTGAGCCGCATCCCCCGCGACTACGCGCTCACGGTGGCGATGCTCGGGGCGCTGACCCTGGCCTGGCTCTGCGCCAAGGGGATCACCCTCGGGCTGGTGGGGGTGCTCGGTCGGCCGCTGCCGGTGCTGGCGTTTCCGCTGGGCTTCGCGGCGGAGGCGGCGATGGTCTACTTCCCGCTGGCGATGGCGAGGGTGACGGCGGTGCTGCTGAGGGAGCGCGCGGAGGAGCTGGGCATCGAGCGGCTGCCCGACCTGTCAACGCGCTGAGCGCGCTCGCTGACGCCGCGGCGCCTCCTCGGGCTTGCGGGCGAGGAAGAGGTAGTTGAAGCCGCGGAGGAAGAAGTTGTCCCGCTCGGCGGCCTGGTGGAAGTTGCCCTTGAGCAGGCTCTTGTTGCGCCGCACCACGCTCACGATGTCGATGGGGATGAAGCGCACGGTGAAGATCGAGAAGAGCCCGAAGCCCACCGGGGCGAGGCCCTTCTTCGTCTCGAAGTAGTCGCAGACGTAGACCGCGAGCACGCCGCCGGGCTTGAGCACCCGGAAGGCCTCGTCGAAGGCCCCGCGCATGGCCTGGTAGTACTTCGGGTCGTAGGCCGAGAGCTTGCCGATGCAGCGGGGGTCTTCGGAGTAGTCGATGTGGTCGCCGTAGGGAGGGTCCATGAAGACCACCTGGGCGGAGGCGTCGGGGAGGGGGAGGTCGCGAGCGTCGGCGCGGACGATCTCGGCGCGGGTGGGGTTGAGGTCGAAGCCGCGGCCCTCGCGCTTGAGCTCACGGGCGACGTCGAGGGTGGTGCCGCTCCCGCAGAAGGGGTCGACCACCACGTCGCCCTCGCGAGAGTAGCGATGGAGGACGTTCCAGATGACGTGCGAGGGGGTGGCGCCGACGTAGGCCTTGTCGCCCTGATCGCCGTCCCCGTGCTGCTGCGAGGGGTAGTCCCAGAGCGTGGTGGTGTGGACGCGCATCGGAGGGCGCTCGAAGTGCTGGCGCCGCGGGGGAGGACGGATGGGTGGGCGTTGCATGGGCGAGCGACGGTGCATCACGGCGGGAGAGCGATCGTCAAGCGGGCGAAGGAAGGTGTTGCAATCGGGTGGCGATCGAGTAGGTTGCGCGCCGCTCTGTCCCCATCGTCTAGAGGCCCAGGACAGCGGCTTTTCACGTCGCGAACGGGGGTTCGACTCCCCCTGGGGACACCTGAATATCCCCGGTCAGCGCATACCCTCCGTCTCACGGAGGAGCGCTGACCGGGGGAGGGCACTTCCCCCGTCAGTTGCCCTGATAGGGATGCGCTTCGATGCGCGCCTGCAGCTCGCGCGAGAGCAGCGTGAGGAAGTCGTACCCCGTGCGCGCTTCGAGCGCGTCGACGGTCATCACGTAGCGCCGCCAGTCGCGCCCGGAGCCCGCCTCGTTGGGCATCTCGACGGCGACCACCTGCGTCTCCGGCCCCACCGCGTCCAACCCCCGGCCGTGCGGAACCATCACGATCACCTTCCAGGTCGCCACCGGGATCGCCACCCGCCTCGCCAGGTCGGGGCTGCGACCTACGGTGGGGCACGCCTCCGAGACGACGTTGCCCGCGGGGCTCAGGTCCGTCGCGCAGGCGCGGTCCCATAGGGCCCCCGCGACGATGAAGAGGTCCCACCCCTCGCGCGCTCTCGCGACGGACCACTGCTCCAGCGACGCCCAGGCGCCCGCGTTGATGGCGTGGCGCTGCGGCACGATGTTGGTCGTGAGGAAGGTCGCCGCGTTGTCCTCGAAGGTGGCGGTGCGCTGCCCCGACGGGCAGAGGTGCCCGTGGTCGTAGCCTCCTCCCGCGTAGTCTCGGTGGTACACGCGGTACACCCCGGGAGGGAGCTGCGGGTCGGGGGAGAAGCTCCGCTGGGTGCGACCGACGGTGCCGATGTCGCTCGCGGTCAGCCGCCACGCGACCCAGTTGGGGTTGTTGCGGAAGCGGTTGTACGAGACCACGTATTGGGGCTTCACCAGCAGCAGCTCGTCCTGCGGCGAGGCGTCCATCGGGGCGCCGAGCGCGAGGTGCACGCTCGTCCCAGGCGGCACGACCGGACCGGGCGAGGGCGAGGGCGAGGGCGCCGGGATGGGCACCATCGACGGCGCCGTCGGCAGCGACGGGCGCCGCGAGGGCAGCTCGATCATGTCGAGGTCGCAGCCACCCAGCAGCGCGAGCGCGACCCACCACCCGGCGAGCCGAGGCCTCATCCGCGGGCGCGCTCGTCGGCCTTGGCGCGCTGCCAGTAGGCCTCGAGCTCCTCCTCGCTGTGCGCGTCGATGCTGCGGCCGTCCTCCTTCGCGAGGGCCTCGACGCGGCCGAAGCGCGCGGCGAAGCGGCGGTTGGTGCGGGCGAGGGCGTCCTCCGGGTCGAGCCCGTGCTTGCGCGCGGTGTTGACCACCGAGAACAGCACGTCGCCCAGCTCGTCGGTCATCGCCTCGCGGTCGCCGGAGGCCACCGCGGCGTCGAACTCCGCCAGCTCCTCGTCGATGCGGGCTCGCGGCCCCGAGGCGTCGGGCCAGTCGAAGCCCACCCTCGAGGCCTTGTCGCCCATGCGCAGCGCGTAGAGCAGCGCGGGCATCCCCTTGGGAATGCCGTCGAGGGTCTTGCGCCCCGCCTTCTCCGCCAGCTTCAGCTTCTCCCAGTTGGCGATGACCTCGGCCGAGCCTCCGACCTGCTCGCCGGCGAATACGTGCGGGTGACGTCGCTCCAGCTTCTCGCAGATGTCGTGCACCACGTGCCCGATGCCGAACCACCCGAAGGCCCTCGCCAGCTCGCTCTGGAACACCACCTGGAGCAGCAGGTCGCCGAGCTCCTCGCGGTGGTGGGCGACCGCCGGGTCGTCGGCCCGGCGGGTGACTTCACCTGCCCCGGTAATCGCCCGCTTCGCGTCGTCGCCGAGGCCGTCGATGGCGTCGCAGACCTCGAAGGCCTCCTCCACGGCGTAGCGCTTGAGGGAGGCGAGGGTCTGCTCGCGATCCCACGGACAGCCGTCCGGAGCGAGCAGCCGCTGCATCACGGAGACGATGCGGGCGAACTCCGAGGTCGATGGGGGCTTTACGCTCATGGCCCAAGGCTGCTAGCACGGTCGCGCGAGGGCGCACCAGCCGCGACCGGCGCCCCCCGATGGAGCAACACCGCAATGGCCCTGCTTCGAGCTGGGATCGAGATTGACGCGTATTGCACGCGCTGCCGAATGGACCTCACCCACCGCATCATCGCGGTGGTGAACAACAAGCCCGTGAAGGTCGAGTGCCGCACCTGCTACGGCACCCACAATTACCGGGCGCCGAAGTCGAGCCCGGTTCCGGCCGAGAAGACCACCGGCGGGACGAGCGCGCCCCGCCCCAAGGCGTCGCCGCGTAGGAGCGCCGCCCCGGAGGAGCAGATCAGCGTGGCCCCTCCGCCGGGCGCCCGCATCCATGGGTATCGGATGACGGAGAAGTTCTCCAAGGACCAGTGGGTCGCCCACAAGGTCTTCGGCACCGGCGTGGTCACGCAGGTGCTCGGCGACGACAAGATCGAGGTGCACTTCGACGGCGTCTCCAAGGTGCTGGTACACAACCGCCCCGAAGAGTGAAGGCCCTTGCCGTCGGGGTGAGCGCGGGCTTACCACTCCGTCCGAGCCGCAATGAACCGGGTGGTTCGCGGTGGAGGAGCAAACCCCAATGGCCAAGCTGCAGAACACGAAGACCCACGACAACCTCAAGCACGCCTTCGCGGGCGAGTCTCAGGCCAACCGGCGCTACGAGTACTTCGCCAAGGCCGCCGACGTGGAGGGCTATCCCGACATCGCCGGTCTCTTCCGCGACACGGCCTCCGGTGAGACCGGCCACGCGCACGGCCACCTCGACTACCTGAAGCAGGTGGGCGACCCGGCCACCGGGCTCCCCATCGGCTCGACCGCGAAGAACCTCGCGGCCGCCGTCCACGGCGAGACCGAGGAGTACCAGAGCATGTACCCGGGCTTCGCCAAGACCGCGCGCGAAGAGGGCTTCGAGGACATCGCCGAGTGGTTCGAGACGCTGGCGAAGGCCGAGAAGTCCCACGCGGGCCGCTTCGCCAAGGCCCTCGACGGCATCAAGGGCCAGTAAGGCCCCCGACGCCCGCGGAGGCCTCCGCGGCGCTCATTTCCCCCTCCCATCTCTTTCCCTCCCAACGACCCACTTCCCCGACTTCGACGGAGCGCTGAACTGCCGTGGAGATCAAGCCCACCCCCGAGCGACCGCCCGCGTTCAACCCCGACGACCCGCGGTTCTGGGACCCGGTCGACCTCGAGGGCGAACTGCGGCGCGTCTACGAGATCTGCCACGGTTGTCGGATGTGCGTCGGGTACTGCCCGAGCTTTCCCTTTCTCTTCGATCGCATCGACGAGAACCACGAGCTCCACGGCCAGGCGCACTCCGCGATCACCCTGAACGCGCAGGACTTCGAGCGGGTCACGGACCTCTGCTTCCAGTGCAAGCTCTGTTATGTGAAGTGTCCCTATACGCCGGATGATCCCAACAGCGACTGGCTGGTGGATTTCCCCCGGCTGCTCTGGCGGGAGAAGGTCGTTCGCACCCGACGCGTGGGGGGCACCACGCTCCAGGAGAAGGCCCTCGGGGAGCCCGGCGTGCTGGGCGTCCTGAGCTCCGGGGTGGTGGCCCCGCTCGCGAACTTCGTGACGGCGCAGTCGCTGGTGCGGAAGGCGATGGACAAGGTCGCCGGCATCGCGCCGGAGTTTCCCCTGCCGACCTACGCGGAGACCCCGTTTCCGAGGTGGTTCAGGCGGCATGAGCGCGGCGCGCGTCGCACGGAGGAGCCGACCGGCGAGGTGGCGATCTTCTCGACCTGCACCGTGGACTACAACCGGCCGCGCACCGGAGAGCTGGCCGTGGCGGTGCTCGAGCACGCGGGCTTCCGGGTGACGCTGCCCACGCAGACCTGCTGCGGGATGCCCAACATGGACACCGGGGACCTCGACCGGGTGCTGGAGAAGGCGCGCTACAACGTCGCCCATCTCGCCGCGGAGGTGCGCGCGGGGAGGGACATCGTGGCGCCCGGTCCGTCGTGCTCGATGACGCTGAAGAAGGAGTACCCGGAGCTGCTGGGCACCGACGACGCGAGGCTGGTGGGCGCGCACACCTTCGACCTGATGGAGTACCTCTGGCGGCTCTGGCGCGAGGGAAAGCTCCCCAAGACCTTCACCCACGAGCTCGGCGCCGTCGCCTACCACGCGCCCTGCCACCTGCGCGCCCAGAGGATCGCGCACCCGTCGCGCTCGCTGCTGGAGAAGGTCCCGGGCACGGAGGTGACGGTGATCGAGCAGTGCTCCGCCGTCGACGGCACCTGGGGGATGATGTCGCAGCACTACGAGCTCGGGGTGAAGTACTCGCGCAAGCTGGTGCGGGCGATCGACAACGCCGAGGCGCGCTACGTGGCGAGCGACTGCCCGCTGGCGTCGCAGCGCATCGCCAGGGAGAACCGCGTCGCGGTGAGGCACCCGGTGGAGCTGCTGGCCTACGCCTACGGGTTGACGACGCTCGACGACGGGCCCTAGAGCGGGATCGCCAGGAGACACACGCCATGCGCAAGGTTCGCCTCGACGACCTCATCGGGCTCAAGGAGTACGAGCAGATCCGGCCGCGCTTTCGCGAGCGCATCATCGCCCACAAGCGCGCGCGCCGCGTGCACCTCGGTCCCGAGATGACCCTCGTGTTCGAGGACCACGACACGGTGCTGAGCCAGGTGCAGGAGATGCTGCGCGCCGAGCGCATCACGCTGCCGTCGGCGGTGGCCGAGGAGCTCGCGGTCTACAACGACCTCGTCCCCGAGGACGGCGGCCTCTCGGCCACGCTGATGATCGAGGTCGTAGACCCGGAGGAGAGAGAGCGCCGCCGGAGGGAGCTGGTCGGCCTCGACGAGGCGCTCTCCCTGGAGCTCGGCGACGTGACGATCCGGGCCACCTTCGACGCGCTGGGGCGCTTCGAAGACCGGGTCGCGGCGGTGCGCTTCGTGGGCTTCGCGCTGCCGCCCGACGGGCGGGAGAGGCTGCTCGACCCGGCGACCACGGCGAGCCTGAGGGTGCACCACCCGCGCTACGAGGCGACGGCGACGCTGTCGGACGAGGCGCGGCGATCGCTCGCGGTGGACCTCGATCCGGTCAACGCGGAGGCATCTCGCAAGGGGTGAAGATTTATCGTTGACAGGGTGGAGGGCCGGGAGGTATTCCCTCTGTCCCGCTGCGGGCATAACTCAGCGGTAGAGTGCGACCTTCACACGGTCGAAGTCGTAGGTTCAAGTCCTACTGCCCGCACCGAAGAAACGCTCAAGCTGAGCGACTCTTCACCCCCTCCTTCACCCCCT
>Ga0207969_100186_pt1 | contig 36027 bp, 39 predicted proteins | sample LakWasMet25_LOW6_2_FD_183869 | JGI IMG/M metagenome (GOLD analysis project Ga0207969, IMG submission 183869) | Freshwater sediment methanotrophic microbial communities from Lake Washington under simulated oxygen tension - Sediment Metagenome... | ecosystem: Environmental > Aquatic > Freshwater >... | reverse complement strand
ACTGTGGCAGCCTTTCGCGCAGCAGCGCCAGCTCGGCATCATTGCCTTGCAGTGGTGGTTCGGCGGCGGCCAGCAGAATGCCGACTATTACTCGCCGCCGGAGATGCGGCGCGAGATCGAAGCGCTGATGGCGGCGGCCGGCGCCCGTCCCGGGAACACCGTACTGCACGGCTTCTCGCGCGGTGCGGCGAATCTCTACGCGCTGGTGGCGATGGATGGCCGCACGCCGCGCCCCCTGTTTCGCAGCGTGATCGCCAATGCCGGGGGCATGTCCGCCGACTTCCCCGCGAATCGCGACATCGCGGGCGGCCGCTTCGGCGCGTCGCCCTATGCGGGCACGCGGTGGTGGCTCTACTGCGGTGCCGGCGACCCCAATCCCGAGCGTGACGGCTGTCCGGCCATGCGCCGCAGTCAGCGCTGGCTGCAGGAGAAGGGGGCCAGTGCGGATCTCGTGGAAGATTCCGGCGGCGACCACGGCGGCTTCCATCGCCGCGGCCAGAACGTCGAGCGCGCGCTCGACTGGTTTCTCGGCGCACGCTGATGCTGATCCACCCCCAGTTCGACCCCATTGCCATCCAGATCGGCCCGCTGGCCGTGCGCTGGTATGGCCTCATGTACCTGGCCGGCTTCATGGCCTTCCTCTGGCTCGGCAAGCGGCGCGCGGCGGCCCAACCCTGGCATGGCATGAGCGGGCAGGACGTCGACGATCTGCTGTTCTACGGCGTGCTCGGCGTGATCCTCGGCGGCCGCCTGGGTCAGGTGCTGTTCTACGAGCCGGGCTACTATTTCTCTCATCCGCTGGAAATCCTCGCGGTATGGAAGGGCGGCATGGCATTTCATGGCGGCATGCTCGGTGTTTTCGTGGCGATGGCCCTGTGGGGCCGCAAGACCGGCAAGGCGTTCTTCCAGGTCACCGACTTCATCGCACCGCTGGTGCCGCTGGGCCTCTTCGCGGGGCGCATCGGCAATTTCATCAACGGCGAACTATGGGGCCGGGTGGCCGACCCGGCGTTGCCGTGGGCGATGATTTTCCCGCGGGTCGACAGCCTGCCGCGCCACCCGTCGCCGCTGTACCAGGCGGCCGGCGAGGGCCTGCTGCTGTTCGTCATTCTCTGGCTGTTTTCGGCGCGCCAGCGGGCGGTGGGAGCCGTGTCGGGCATGTTCATGATCGGCTACGGTGTGCTGCGCTTCGCCGCCGAATATTTCCGCGAGCCGGACTATGGCATCTTCGGATTGTCCTACACGGTCAGCATGGGGCAGTGGCTGAGCCTGCCGATGGTTCTGTTCGGACTGTGGCTGGTCCTGAGGCGCACTAACAACCCGGGCATTTGACTCAACGCGTCCGCCAGGAATAGTGGCAGGCGACGCAGCCTTCAGTCAGCTTGGGCAGCAGGGCCAAAGCTTTCTCGCGGTCGCCGCTGCTCGCTGCCTTGGCGAATTCGCTGGCGGCAACGTGGCCGTCGTTGCCGATGCCGTGCATCGCGGGCGGCATGTGCGGGCCCGGACGTGCATTGAAGGGTTTGTCGCGATGCTTGCCCTGGGCGGATTGTCCGAGCGAAGTCTCCGCCAGTTGACCGGCTTCCTTGACCTTGCCGGCGGCCATCAGCGTCAGGACTTCGTTGATGGCGAGCAGGTTGCCGAGCATTTCCTCGCGCAGCGATTCCTGCGCGGGAGGCGGCAGCGTCGCCAGTTGGCGATGATCCTCGGCCAGCGCGGTGCCGGCAATGAATGCGGCCATCAGGAGTAGCGATTCTGTTTTCACGTCGGACTCCTCAGCGGAACACCACGGTCTTGTTGCCGTGGACCAGTACGCGGTCTTCGAGGTGGTAGCGCAGGCCGCGCGCCAGCACGGTTTTTTCGATGTCTTTGCCGTAGCGCACCATGTCCTCGACCGAATCGGAGTGGTCGATGCGGATCACGTCCTGTTCGATGATCGGGCCCTGGTCGAGATCGGCCGTTACGTAGTGGCACGTGGCGCCGATCAGCTTGACGCCGCGCGTGTACGCCTGGTGGTAGGGCCTGGCGCCGACGAAGGAGGGCAGGAAACTGTGGTGGATGTTGAGGATGCGTCCCGGATAGGCGGCGCACAGATCGGGCGAGAGGATCTGCATGTAGCGCGCGAGCACCATGGTGTCGCCGCGTACTGCCTCGAACAGGCGCCGTACCTCGGCATAGGCGGCTGCCTTGTTGTCCGGCGTCACCGGCACATGATGGAAGGGAATTCCGTGCCATTCGACGAAGCCGCGGAAGGTGTCGTGATTCGAGATCACGCAGGCGATTTCGATGTCGAGTTCCTTCGACTGCCAACGCGCCAGCAGGTCGTACAGGCAATGCTCCTGCTGCGAGACCAGCACCACGACGCGTTTCTTCACGGCGGAATCGTTGATGCGCCAGTCGAGTTGCAGTTCGTCGGCCACGGGCTGGAAGCGGCGACGGAACTCGGCGAGCTCGAAGGGCAGCGAATCGGCCCTGACTTCGATGCGCATGAAGTAGCGGACGTCACGCATTTCCGTCGCTTCGTCGGCGTGGAAGCTCGACTCGAGAATCCAGCCCTTGTGCTCGGCGATGAAGCCGGTGACGCGTGCGATGATGCCGACCTGGTCCGGGCAGGAGGCGGTCAGCGTGTAGAAGCGCGCGCGGTGCACGCTAACAGCCTTCCCCTCGCTCCCCTTCCCGCAGAAGGGGATGACACAGGATCAGCCGCGCAGCGCGCGACTTCCGGCTCTTTGGCTTGTCCCGCCTTGAGGCGGCTCGGCGGCGGGACGTCATATCCTCGCTGAAGCCTTGTCGATCTCGCTGCGCAGTTCGGCGTAGTTCATGGTCACCGGAAACTGCGGGAACTCGTCGATCACGTTCTGCGGCGGACGGTACAGGATGCCGGCGTGGGCCGCGGCCAGCATCGCCGTGTCATTGTACGAATCGCCGGCGGCGATCACCTCGAACTTGAGCTCCCGAAAACGCCGCACCGATTCCATCTTCTGGTTCGGCATGCGCAGGTGGTAGTTCACCACGAAACCGGCAGCATCCACTTCCAGCTTGTGGCAGAACAGCACCGGCATGTTGAGCTGGGCCATCAGCGGCATGGCGAATTCGTAAAAGGTGTCGGACAGGATGATGACCTGGTAGTCGCGTCGCAGCGCGTCGAGAAAGTCCCTGGCGCCGGCCATCGGCCCCATGTCCGAAATCACCTTCTGGATGTCCGGCAGGCCGAGCTCGTGCTTCTTCAGCAGGTCCAGCCGGTACTTCATCAGCTTGTCGTAGTCCGGCTCGTCGCGTGTCGTGCGTGAGAGTTCCGGGATACCGGTGCGTTTGGAAAACTCGATCCAGATTTCCGGAACGAGCACGCCTTCGAGATCGAGGCAGACGAGTTGCACTGAAATTCTCCAAAAGTCGGCGCTGGTGGCACGGCGCCTCGCGGGCCGAATGCCGCGAAAGTGCGCGATTTTACCTATAATCCGCTAACTCGCAGTTCGCGTTGTCTCAAGGTCCCATCGCCGTGAAGCTGTTCGCTCTGGGTATCAACCATCATACGGCCCCGCTGGCAGTGCGCGAGCAGGTGGCGTTCAACCCGTTGCAGATGGGTCAGGCTCTGCACGACCTGTTGAAAGCCAAGAGCGTGCGCGAGGCAGCGATCCTGTCGACCTGCAACCGCACCGAACTGTATTGCGCGACGGAAAATCCGCAGGCTGCCGCGGACTGGCTGGCGGAGTATCACTCCTTGTCGCCGCAGAAGATTCACCCCTATCTCTACCAGCACCCGCAGCAGGATGCGGTACGCCACATGTTCCGCGTCGCGGCCGGGCTGGATTCGATGGTCCTGGGCGAACCGCAGATCCTCGGGCAGATGAAGCAGGCGGCGCGTGCCGCCGAAGATGCCGGGACGCTGGGCACGCTGCTCGGCAAGCTGTTCCAGCGCACCTTCGCGGTAGCCAAGGAAGTGCGCTCGACCACGGCCATCGGCGCCAACACGGTTTCCATGGCGGCTGCAGCCGTGCATCTTTCAGCGCGCATTTTCGACAGCCTTGCGGAGCAGCAGGTGTTGTTCATCGGTGCCGGCGAGATGGTCGAGCTGTGTGCCGCGCATTTCGCCGCACAGAAGCCGAAGCGGCTCACCATCGCCAATCGCACGCTGGAACGCGGCGCCGACCTGGCGGCGCGTTTCGGCGGCGACGCAATGCGGCTGGACCAACTCGGCGAGCGTCTCGCGGATTACGACATCGTGGTCTCGTGCACCGCCAGTTCGCTGCCCATCATCGGCCTCGGCATGGTCGAGCGCGCCCTGAAGGCGCGCCGTCACCGCCCGATGGTGATGGTCGATCTCGCCGTACCGCGCGACATCGAGGCCGAAGTGACCCGGCTCGACGATATCTTTCTTTACACGCTCGACGACCTCGGCCAGATCGTCGAGTCCGGGCTTGAATCGCGGCAGGCGGCCGTGGTCGAGGCCGAGGCGATCATCGACGATCGCGTCTCCGGCTTTCTGCACTGGATGGAATCACGCGAGACGGTGCCGACCATCCGTGCGCTGCGCGACGCCGCCGAGCGCGCCCGGCGCCACGAAGTGGATCACGCCCTGAAGCTGTTGGCGCGCGGCGACGATCCGGCCAAAGTGCTCGACGCGCTGTCGCACGGGCTCACCAACAAGTTGCTGCACGCTCCGACTCATGCGCTGAATCAGGCGGAAGGCAACGAGCGTGCCGAAGTTTCAGCGCTTATCTCCCGCATCTATCGCCTCAATTCCGGGGAGTAGGTGCGTGCGTTCGCATCGACTGCCCGGCGCCGTCGCGGCGCGCAGATCCATCCGCCAGTGAGCCAACTGCCCCTATTCGATTTCACCGGCTGGACGCTGAACGTCCTGCGCCGGATTCTTTATCTCGTGACGCGGACCCAGGTGTTTCCGGAAACACCCGAGATGCTCAAGCTGCGGCCCGATCTGCCGGTTTGCTACGTGCTCAACGAACGTCATCTTTCCAATTTGCTGGTGCTCGATCACGAGTGCCGCGAACTGGGTCTGCCGGCAGCCTTGCGGCCCTTGCGCGACCCGGCATTCACTGCGCGGCGATCGTTCTTTTTCCTTTCGCGCAACGAGCGCGGGCGCCTGGTGCCGAACCCGCGCAGCGATCACTCGCAGCTGCTCAAGTCCCTGGTCAGAACCGCGGTCGCGGATCCGCGCTTCGATGTACAGCTGGTGCCGGTGACCATCCTCTGGGGACGCGAACCCGACAAGCAGGACTCGATCCTGAAGGCGCTGTTTGCCGAAACATGGCAGTCGGTGAGCACGCTGCGGCAATTGTTCGCCATCGTGATCCATGGCCGGCACACCGTGGTGCGCTTCAACGCCCCGATTTCCCTGCGCGAACTGCTGAGCGGTAAGACCGATGCGTCGCATGCGGTACGCAAGCTGGGGCGCATCCTGCGCGTGCACTTCCGGCGCCAGCGCGAGATGGCGATCGGTCCCGATCTGTCGCATCGCCACACCCAGCTGCGCACCTTGCTCAACACGTCCGAGGTACGCAAGGCGATCGCCGACGAAGCGCAGAGCAAGTCGATTTCCCTGCTTGCGGCGCAACGATCGGCACGGGATTTCGCGCTCGAGATCGCGTCGGACTACACCTATTCCGTGGTGCGGGCGTTCGCCCTGTTTCTGACCTGGGTCTGGAACAAGGTCTATAACGGGGTCGAGGTACACAATTTCGAACGCGTCACCGCCGTGGCGCCGGGTCACGGCATCGTCTATGTGCCCTGCCACCGCAGTCATGTCGATTACCTTCTGCTGTCCTACATCATCTTCAACCGCGGCCTGATGGTGCCGCACATTGCCGCCGGCGCCAACCTCAACCTGCCGCTGGTGGGCTCGATCCTGCGGCGCTCCGGAGCCTTCTTCCTGCGCCGCAAGATCAAGGGCGAGGCGCTGTACGCCACGGTGTTTGTCGAATACCTGCACTTGATGATCGATCGCGGCTTTCCGATCGAGTACTTCATCGAGGGCGGCCGCAGCCGCAGCGGGCGAACGCTGGCACCGAAGGCCGGCATTCTGGCGATGACGATACAGAGCTTCGTGCGCAGCCGCGCCAGGCCACTCGTGTTCGTTCCCGTCTATATCGGTTACGAGAAATTGATGGAGGGCAGCAGCTATCTCGCCGAACTCCATGGCCGACCCAAGAAATCGGAATCTCTGACCGACCTGGTGAGCGCGGCAAGGTTGCTGAAGCGCAACTTCGGCAAGGTGCATGTGAATTTCGGCCCGCCGCTGGCGCTCGCCGAATTCCTCGATGCGCAGCACCCCGCCTGGCGGGACGAGGACTCCAATGCGCAAGCGCCGTGGCTGCGCAGCGTTGTGGACGCCACGGCCACGGTCCTGGCGCGCAGCATCAATGCCAGCGCGGTGGTCAATCCGGTGAACCTGATCGCCGTGACCCTGCTGTCGACGCCCAAGCACGCTGCCGATTTGCGCCTGCTGCAGAAGCAGATCGAGCATGCCCAATATCTGCTGACGGAAACCCCCTACGCCGAGTCGATCGTTGCCTGCGATCTGCCGGCCGGCGAGGTGGTCGATTACGTGCTCCGGCTGGACATGGCGGAGAGGCATCCGCATCCGCTGGGCGACATGATCCGGGCAACGGATCAGCAGGCGGCGCTGCTGGCCTATTTCCGCAACAACGTCCTGCACCTGTTCGCCTTGCCCGCGCTGCTGGCCTGCCTCGTCAGCCACAATCAGGTGCTGACGCGGCAGCGCGCCAAGGAGGCGATCAAGGGCATCTACGGCCTGCTGCGCGCCGAGCTGTTCCTGCCTTGGGAGGTCGACCAGCTCGATGCGCTGATCGACCGCACGGAGGCGGCGCTGTCCCGCCGCGGCCTGATACTCGGCGACAGCCAGATCGCTATACTGCGCGCGCCGTCGCCCAACAGCGAGGCCAGTCCCGAGCTGCGGCAGCTGGGCGAGATCATTCGCCCCACCCTGGAGCGGCAGTTCCTAACCCTGGCCTTGCTGCAACATCACGGCAGCGGCCGATTGACCCGCGCCGCGCTCGAAGACGCCACCCACCTTCTGGCGCAGCGGCTGGCGCTGCTCTACGAATTCAATTCCGCCGAGTTCTCCGAAAAGCTCCTGTTTGCCAATGTGATACGCAATCTGATCGATGCCGGTATCCTCAGGCTCGACGATGCCGGGCTGCTGTGCTTCGACGAGCGGATCACCCTGGCTGCGGCGCAGACCGAGCTGCTGCTGGCGGCGGACGTGCGGCACAGCATCCAGCTCATCGCCCGCGCGGCATCCGCCGCAAATTCGGGCGCAGACCCGGCCGCAGACTCCTAGACTTCCGGCAGCCGCTGACACTTCCAGATTGGTTCCATGAAAAAGAGCATCCTCGAAAAACTTGAACGCCTGAGCGAACGCCTCGATGAAATCGACGGTCTGCTCGGTGGCGAGCACGCCGCGCGCGACATGGACAGCTATCGCAAGCTCAGCCGCGAGCGCGCCGACATCGTGCCGGTGGTCGAGCTTTTTCATGCTTACCGCAGCGCCAGTGCCGACTTTTCGAGTGCGGCTGAAATGCTGGGCGATCCGGAGATGAAGGATCTGGCGTTGGCCGAGCAGGAGTCGGCGACCGCCGACATGGCAAGGCTCGAAGTCGAGCTGCAGCACGCCCTGTTGCCGAAGGATCCAAACGACGACAAGAACCTGTTTCTCGAAATCCGTGCCGGCACCGGCGGCGACGAGTCCGCACTGTTCGCCGCGGATCTCTTCCGCATGTACAGCCGCTATGCCGAGCGCCAGCGCTGGAAGGTCGAGATCGTCTCGCGCAGCGAATCCGACCTCGGCGGCTTCCGCGAAATCATCGCCCGCATCGAGGGCCAAGGCGCCTATTCCAAGCTCAAGTTCGAGTCGGGCGGGCATCGCGTGCAGAGAGTGCCGGTGACCGAAACCCAGGGCCGCATCCATACCTCGGCGTGCACGGTGGCGGTGATGCCGGAAGCCGACGAGTTGGTCGACGTCGACATCAATCCGGCAGACTTGCGCATCGACACTTTCCGCGCCTCGGGCGCCGGCGGCCAGCACATCAACAAGACCGATTCGGCGGTGCGCATCACCCACATCCCGACCGGGATCGTCGTCGAATGCCAGGATGACCGTTCGCAGCACCGCAACAAGGCGCAGGCGATGTCGGTGCTGGCCGCGCGGATCAACGACGCCAAGCAGCGCGAACAGCAGCAGAAGATCGCCTCGCAGCGGAAATCGCTGATCGGTTCCGGCGACCGTTCCGAGCGCATCCGCACCTACAATTTTCCGCAGGGGCGGATTACCGACCACCGCATCAATCTGACGCTGTACAAGATAGACGCCATCATGGACGGCGACCTCGACGAACTGGTCGGCGCCTTGACGGCCGAGCATCAGGCGGAACTGCTGGCGGCGCTTTCGGAATGACCACAGTGGCTGCAGCGCTAACGGCGGCGCGCGGAAAGCTGCCGGCAAGCGAGGCGCGCCTGCTGCTGGGGCATGTGCTTGGCCGCCCGGCGGCCTGGCTGATTGCCCATGACGATCAGGCGCTCCAGGAAGACGAGCTACTTGCCTTTGCGTCGCTGGTGGCCCGGCGTGCCGGCGGCGAACCAGTGGCCTATCTCGTCGGGCGCCGCGAATTTTTCGGCCGCGAGTTTGCGGTCTCGCCTGCCGTGTTGATCCCGCGCCCGGAGACTGAACTGCTGGTTGGAATTGCCCTGTCAATAGTCGGCGCTGGCGCTACGGCGAGAATTCTCGATCTCGGCACCGGCAGCGGTTGCATCGCGATCACGCTGGCGCTGGAAATCCCGCACGCGCACGTGAGCGCCGTGGATGCCTCTGCGGCCGCGCTGGCGGTAGCGCGGGAAAACGCAGAACGACTCGGCGCCAAATTGCGTTTGCTGCAAAGCCACTGGTTCGATCAATTGGCTGGTGATAGATTCGACCTGATCGTGGCCAACCCGCCTTACATTGCCGGGGGCGATCCGCATCTCGCCGCCGGCGATCTGCGCCACGAACCGGCCGCGGCGCTTTCCAGCGGTGCGGACGGTCTGGACGCGATTCGCGAGATCGTTGCCGCCGCGCCCGCACACCTGGCGCCGGGCGGACAGCTCTGGCTGGAACACGGCTACGATCAGGCCGAGGCGGTGCGTGAACTGCTTGCGGCGGCGGGGCTGTCCGACATCGAGCAGCACCGCGATCTCGCCGGCATCGTGCGCGTCAGCGGCGGCCGGCTGAAGTAGTGGCAATCCGGCGCTGGGGCGCGTCGCGAGTCTGCCGGCCATAGCGGTAAAATTTGACATCTCAACTAAATTCAATCCACAATGCATGAAGGCGGCGCCGACACCCCGCGCCCCGTCATGAGCGAGGATCTGCAGTGCACGTGTATTACAGGAGCAGCGCCTGTCCGCCGCCGGGAAGGAAGGCGTGATGAAGTGGGATGACAGTTTCGCGATCGGCATCGAAGCCATCGACAATCAGCACAAGAAGATTTTCGAGCATCTGCTTGCGATCGAAAATTCGATGGCAAAACGCGACCCGTGGCATATCCTGCATTTCTTCGTGATGCAACTCGCGGAGGCCCTGAAGTTCCACCTCGAGGTCGAGGAGGCCCTGCTGGAAATCCTTCGCTATCCGGACCGCGTCGAGCACGGCGAGTCGCACGGGAGACTCCTGCAGCAGATCGATGAGCTGGAAGACCAGTTGCGCAACAAGGCATCGGGCGAGAGCCTGGTCGGCTTCTTCGAGATATGGTTCGTCCGCCACGTCCTCAACGGCGACCGGGAATACGCGGCCTATATCAAGGAAGAGTTTCCGGCGCTCATGAACGGGGCGTTGGCGTCGCCGGGATCGTGACGCCCCGCTTCACCCGGGGAAGCTCACTCCATCCTGGCATCGGCTGAGTCGCGACGAGACCGATGCGACGGCCAAAACAAAGGGCGGCGCCGGATTCCTCCGGCGCCGCCCTCATTGCAGCAAGCTTTCCTAGCGCAGGCCTGCGACGTAGTCGGCCACAGCCTTGATTTCCGCGTCGGTCATTTTCAGCGCGACCATGCGCATCATCTTGTTCGGGTCGTTGGCGCGGCCACCATCGCGGAAACTCTTCATCTGGGCTTCCAGGTATTCGGGGAACTGGCCGCCGATGCGCGGATACTGTGCGGGAATGCCGGCGCCGGCCGGGCCGTGACATGCCGCGCAGGCCGGCAGGCCCTTGGCCTGGTCGCCGGCGCGATACAGCTTCTGGCCCAGTTCGATGGTTTCGCGATTCTTTGCCGTTTCGCCCTTCTGCGCCTGCGATGCGAAATAGGCCGAGAGATCGCGCATCTGGCCTTCGTCGTAAGCGGCGATCATGCCGTTCATGATCGCATTCACGCGTTCCGGCTGCTTGCCGTCGGCGGCTTTGAAGTTCCGCATCTGCTTGAACAGATACTCGGGGTGCTGTCCCGCGAGCTTGGGGTTGGCTGCCAGCGGACTGTTGCCGTCGGGGCCGTGGCAGGCCACGCATACGGTTGTGGCCACGGCTTGGCCGCGCGCGGCATCTCCTTTGGGGGCTGTCTTGTGGTCATCGGCCGCCTGAGCGCCGAAAGCAGTGATCGCGCACAGGAGGGACGTTAGACAACTGAGCAGGGAACGCTTCATGAACAAAAACTCCTCGGAAACTGCAGGATTCGGAAATTGTAAACCTGATATTCTATCCCAGCTCTCCCGATTTCTCCACGTCAGCCCCTGCCGGCGACGCACCTGTGAAGCATTTCCCATGTCCTTGTTCCGCCACGCCAGCTTCGAAATTTCCGTAGCCCAGCCCAACGGCTTGCCCCCGCCGGTGGGTGCCGAGATCGCCTTTGCCGGCCGGTCCAACTCAGGAAAATCAAGTGCGATCAATACCTTGGTGGGGCATACGCGGCTCGCGTTCGTTTCCAAGACACCGGGCCGAACCCAGCTGATCAACCTGTTTCGCATGAGAAACGGCGCGGCCCTGGTTGATCTGCCCGGTTACGGCTATGCCCAGGTTCCGCTGGCGGTGCGCCTGCAATGGCAGGGACTGCTGGAACACTATCTGACCCGTCGCGCCAATCTGGTCGGGCTGGTGCTGATCATGGACGCGCGCCGGCCGCTGACCGAGCTCGACTGGAAGATGATCGGCTGGTTCGGTTCGACCGGTCGACCGATCCATTGCCTGCTGACGAAGTCGGACAAGCTCACGCGTCAGGAGCAGACCAAAACATTGAAGGAAACGCGGGCCGCGCTTGCGGACTTCGGCGAGCAAATAACCGTCCAAATGTTTTCCAGCCTGAAGAAGACCGGAATGGAAGAAGCAGAAAAGGTGGTCGGCAGTTGGCTGAAGGGCGACGAAGACGCGGAATCTGCAGATTGACGAAGCGAGTGCATCAGCCGCTCAGGGGGCATTTGTTCTCGGCGCAGCCAAAAACAAATGCCCTCGACCAAAGGGGAGAAGGTCGAGGGCAAAACACCTTGAAGTGTTCAAGGTACCCGCTCAGGGAGGTGAAGCGGGAGACAACGGGGACGGGCGTCCACCGCCATCTGTCATCTATGATAGGTACCGTACGTTAAAGTTCAAGTAATTTTGAAAATATCTGCAAGGCTAAACCAATGATTCCAAAAGGTGTATTTCCCGGATCACGGATGCGTCGCATGCGTCGCGACGATTTTTCGCGGCGCCTGATGCGCGAGCACACACTGACGGCCGACGATCTCATTTATCCGGTCTTCGTCCTTGAAGGCGCGGGCCGCACCGAAGCGGTGGCTTCGATGCCCGGCGTCGAGCGCATGTCGCTGGATCGCTTGCTGCCGGTCGCCGAAAAGGCCCTGAGGCTCGGCGTACCGGCTTTGGCGCTGTTCCCCGTCGTGGATGGCAGCAGGAAGACTCCGGGGGCGGAAGAGGCCTGGAATCCGGCGGGTCTGGTGCCGACCGTGGTGGCGCGCGTGAAGCAGGAGTTTCCCGAACTCGGCGTGATTACCGACGTTGCTCTCGATCCCTACACCAGCCATGGTCAGGACGGTTTGATCGATCCGGCCGATCCGCGCGGCTACGTGATGAACGACGAGACGCTGGAGGCTCTGGCGAAGCAGGCGCTCTGCCACGCTCGCGCAGGCGCCGATGTGGTGGCACCGTCGGACATGATGGACGGCCGCATCGGGCGCATTCGTGCGACGCTGGATGCCGAAAAGCTGATCCACACCCGCATCCTCGCCTATTCGGCGAAATATGCGTCCGCGTTCTACGGGCCCTTCCGCGACGCGGTAGGCTCTGCCGGCAATCTGGGCAAGGGCAACAAGTACACCTACCAGATGGACCCGGCCAACACCGATGAGGCGCTGCGCGAAGTGGCGCTGGATCTCGATGAAGGCGCCGACATGGTGATGGTCAAGCCCGGCATGCCGTATCTGGACATCGTGCGCCGGGTCAAGGACGAATTCGGCGTGCCGACCTATGCCTATCAGGTCAGCGGCGAATACGCGATGTTGAAGGCTGCCGCGCAGAACGGCTGGCTGGCACACGACGCGGTGATGATGGAAGCCCTGCTCGGCTTCAAGCGCGCCGGCTGCGACGGCATCCTGACCTACTTCGCTTTGGAGGCGGCGACACTGCTGAAGGGTTGAGCAACAGTCGGCGCTGGCCTGACGGCGGTGATCCCGGCGATCACCGCGCTAGTATCGGCCACTGCGCCGGCCAGTTCGCCAGCGGATCATCCTTGAAGCCGCTTCTGACAAAGCGCTGCCAGCGGCCCACTGTGTAGCAAACCAGCAGGTCGGCGTGAGCGCCGAAGTCGTGCTCGGCCGCCAGCGCTCCTTGCGCCGAAGCCACTTTCAGGCACTGCTTGAGGGTCGATTCGATGCGACCCAGCAACTGGTTGATGCGCGCCTGCAGGCGCGGGTTTTCGTGCACCAGTGCGTCGCCCACCAGTACCCGCGTCAGGCCGCGGTTCTTCTGCGCAAAGCGCAACAGCGAAGCGACGATGGCCTCGGCCTGCTTGAGACCCGATTCCTCGGCCGCCTCGATCTGCGTTATCACCGAAAACACTCCACTCTCGATGAACTCGATCAGGCCCTCGTACATCTGCGCCTTGCTGGCGAAATGGCGGTAGAGGGCCGCCTCGGAGACATCGAGCTGTTTGGCCAGCAGGGCCGTCGTGACTTTCTCAACTGCCGGACGTTCCAGCATCTCGGCAATGGTTTGCAGGATCAGGAGCTTCTTCTCACCAACTTTGGCGGCGCGGGCTTCGTTCATGGCAGCTTCACTTTGATTTGATCAAGGTACCGACGCCTTCGTCGGTCAGAATTTCCAGCAACAGCGCGTGCTCGACGCGGCCATCGATGATGTGCACGTTCTTCACGCCGCCGCGCGCCGCATCCAGCGCCGAACTGATCTTGGGCAGCATGCCGCCGGAAAGTGTGCCGTCCGCCACCATGTCGTCGATCTGCCTGGGCGTGATGCCGGTCAGCAAATTGCCGGCCTTGTCCAGGACTCCCGGAGTATTGGTCAGCAGAACGAGCTTTTCCGCCTTCAGCACTTCGGCGATCTTGCCGGCGACGACGTCGGCATTGATGTTGTAGGTTTCGCCCTCGCTGCCGACGCCGATCGGCGCGATTACCGGGATGAAGGCGCCGGTATCGAGCAGGGCGATAAGGCTGGGGTCGATGGAAACGATGTCCCCGACCTGGCCGATGTCGATCAGGTCGCCGGGCGCATCCTTGTTTTCCATCATCAGCTTCTTGGCGCGGATGAAATTGCCGTCCTTGCCGGTCAGGCCCACGGCCTTGCCGCCATGCTGATTGATCAGGTTGACGATTTCCTTGTTGACCTGCCCGCCGAGCACCATTTCGACCAGATCCATGGTTTCGGCGTCGGTCACGCGCATGCCCTGGACGAACTCGCCCTTCTTGCCGACGCGGGCGAGCAGGTTCTCGATTTGCGGTCCGCCGCCATGCACTACGACAACGTTCATGCCGACCAGCTTGAGCAGGACCACGTCGCGCGCGAAACACTGCTTGAGGTGTTCGTCGGTCATGGCGTTGCCGCCGTACTTGACGACGATGGTCTTGCCATGAAAACGTTTGATGTAGGGCAGGGCTTCGGCCAGAACGCCGGCTTTGGCAACAGGTGCGAGCTTTTCGGTCATGGGTATCGGCGAGAGCAAGTGATAACTTCGCCCATTCTACCGGGGCCAAAAGCAAACGGGCAATCCGCCGCCACTGCGGCGGATTGCCCGTTTGCGATGCGTCTCAAAGCGGCCCGGTCGCCGTTACCTCCCCGCGAAGCGGAATTCCAGATGCGCAGAACGCGCCGGCGCCGGTTGTTTCCCGTTACTGGATGGCGATCCTGCGCGCCTGCGTCGCGGCCTTCTTCGGCAGCGTCAGTTCGAGAACGCCATCGGTGTATTTGGCGGTCACTTGCGCTTCGTCGATTTCCTGCGCCAATTGGAAGCTGCGCGAAACCTTGCCGAAGTAGCGCTCGGTGCGCAGCACCCTTTCGCCGTCCTTGACGTCCTTTTCCTCGCGGCGCTCGGCGCTGATGGAGACGACGGCGCCATCGACGGAAACGTGGATGTCTTCCTTCTTCACGCCGGGAATTTCGGCATGGACCAGGTAGCTCTTCTCCTGTTCCTTGACATCGATTTTTACTGCAGGTGCATCGGCTTGCGATTCGAACTCGACCGGGCGCACGAAGAAGCCCCGGAACAAGTCATCGAGAGGATCGCGGCGGATCAAGTTGCTCATTTCAATCTCCTTTTCGGTTGCGGCCCCGGTCAAGGGGAGGCCTTCGCCACTACATGAGCGCCGGCAGGGAAATTTCAAGACCGTTCATCGCCCGTTCGAGCCATTCATGCCGCGCTATCCGCAATTCGTCCCAAACCGGCTGACGGCTCCTCTACCGCTTCCTAGCATGGCCTCACTTTCAACCAAACGGAGAGGTCCCATCATGCAATCCATCGTTTCCCGCTGCCGGCTGTTGCTGCTGGCCCTGTTGGTTTTCCCGGGCGTCGCCATGGCAAGCCCGCCCGTCGCCCAGACTGCCGCCGATGCCGCCTTCGAAGCGGCGCTGACTCACTTCAACCGGGCCCGGCAGGGCGAGGCGGAGCAGATCGACGCCGCTATCGAGGCGTTTCAGGCCGCGCCGGCCAATCCGGCCTTGCAGCCGCTGTATTCGGCCTATCTCGGCAGCGCCTACGCGCTCAAGGCCAAGGCGGCCTGGATGCCGTGGAAGAAGCTGAAGTTCAGCGAGCAGGGGCTCGACCACATCGACGGGGCGCTGACCGCCTTGCGTTCCGAGCACGACCGTTTGCTGGTGCAGGGCACGCCGGCGAGTCTGATGACGCGAATGGTGGCTGCGGCAACCTTCGTCGCGCTGCCCGATGGGATCTTCCACCGCCGCGCCGCCGGCAAATCCCTGTTTGCCGAAATGCGCCGCAGCCCGCTGCTTGCATCGGCGCCGGCCGGATTCCGTGCCGAGCTGGGCGCGGTCGAAGCCGGCTTGCAGGAGTCCGGGAAATGAACCCGGAACCCTGCACCCTGCGCCTGGCCGGACTGCGCAAGAGCTACCGCGTGGGCGAGGCCAGCGTCGAAGCGCTGAAAGGCGTCAGCCTGGACGTATCGAGCGGCGAAATGGTCGCCCTGACCGGTCCCTCCGGCAGCGGCAAGAGCACGTTGCTGAACCTCTGCGGCCTGATCGATGCGCCGGACGCCGGCAGCCGCGAGCTCTGCGGCACGGCGATCAACGGCCTCGATGAAATCGGCCTGACCGGCCTGCGCCGGGAGAAAGTCGGCTTCATTTTCCAGGGCTTCAATCTGGTGCCGGTAATGACGGTATTCGACAACGTCGAGTACCCCCTGATGCTGCTCGGGGTTCCGCCGGCGGCGCGGCGCGAGCAGGTCATGACGGCACTGCAGCGCGTCGGCCTGGAGGCGTTTGCCGCCCGTCTGCCCGACGCGCTGTCGGGCGGCCAGCGGCAGCGCGTGGCGATCGCCCGCGCCCTGGTCAAGTCGCCGGTGCTGGTGATCGCCGACGAGCCGACGGCCAATCTCGATTCGACCACGGCGCGGCAGATCGTAGACCTGCTGCATGAACTGGCGCACGAGCGCAATGCGTCAGTGGTGGTGGCTACCCACGACGAGCGCATGAGCTCGCACTGCGACCGCGTGCTGCACCTGATGGATGGAGAACTGCAATGAAGTGGCTGATATTCGCCTGGAAGAACGTCATGCGCAACCGCCGGCGTTCGCTGACCGCGATGCTGATCACGGCGCTGGGAACGGCGGCGGTGCTGGGCAGCGGGGGCTTTGCGCTCTTTACCTACCAGTCGCTGGAGGAAATGACGGCGCGCGATACGGGCCATGTCGTGGTCGCCCATGCCCGCGGCTTCGACGGCGACGAGGACGTACCCTTGCAGCATGGCCTGGCGGATTCGGCCGCGCTGGCGGCGAAGTTCGCCGCACTGCCTGGCGTCCGCGCCGTGGCGCCGCGCATGCAGTTCTCCGGGCTGATTTCCAACGGTGACAAGTCGGCGGTGTTCGTCGGCAGCGGCGTCGTTCCCGAAATCGATTTCCGCCTGCGCGGCCCGCAGATGAACTTTATCGCCGGGCAGCCTCCCGCCACCAATGCGCCGCAGCCGGAAGTGGTCATCGGCAACGAGCTGGCGCGCCTGATGAAGGCCAAGGTCGGCAGCTCGCTGACCCTGCTCGCTACCACCACCGAAGGCAACCTGAACGCGGTGGATGTTCTGGTCAGCGGCATCGCCAGCGTCGGCGTGCCGGAGATCGACCGCCGCCTGGTACTGGCCGACCTGGCCGCGGTGCAAAAGCTGCTGCTCAGCGACAAGGTCGGCACCCTGTCGATCTACCTCAAGGAAACGGCGGACACCGGGGCCATCGCCGCACGCGTCAGGGAAATGCAGCCCGGGCTGGCGGTGAAGACCTGGCGCGATCTGGCGGTGTTCTACCAGGCCGTGCGTGCGCTTTACAACCGCATCTTCGGCATCCTCGGCGTGATCATGATCTGCATCGTGCTGTTTGCCATGAGCAACACGCTGGGCATGGCCGTGGTCGAGCGGACGCGGGAGATCGGCACGCTGCGCGCCATCGGCACGCTGCCTGCGGAGATCGTGCGCAACTTCGTGCTCGAAGGCATGGTCATCGGCGGCGCCGGGGCGCTGCTCGGAATGGTGCTGGCCGGCGTCGCCACGCTGTTCCTGCTGTTTGCCGGAATCGAGATGCCGCCGCCACCGGGACGCTCTGCCGGTTATCCGTTGCTGCTCAGCTTTTCGCCGCCGCTGTATGGCGCGGTCACCCTGGTCGTCATTGTTCTCGCCGCGTGCGCTGCCTGGCTGGTCAGCAGCCGCGCCGCCCGCAAACCCGTTACGGAGGCTCTCGCTCATGTTTAAGCGATTTGTTTTGCTGGCTCTTGCGTCAGCCAGTCTCGCCGCCGCGGCGGCGGACGACGGCAAGGTGAAATCCCTGCTCAGGCAGGCCGATGCCTATCGACTGGCCATGGAGTCGGGTCGCGTCGAAACCGAGGTGCGCACTTTCAAGGCCGGCGTGCCGGACAAGACGCGGCAGTACGCCGTGTATCTGAAGCCCGGCCGCCGCTCGCTGGTGCTGTTCCGCACCGCGACCGAGCGCGGGCAGAAGATGCTGATGCTGGGCGACGACTACTGGCTGATGATGCCCTCCAGTCAGCGTCCCCTGCGCATCACGGCCATGCAGAAGCTGCTCGGCGAAGCTTCGACCGGCGATGTAGCAACCATGACCTGGGGCGAGGATTACGACGGCCAGCAGGTTGGCGAGGAGGTCATCGACGGCGTGCCCTGCCTCAAGCTGGATCTCGTCGGTCAGCGCAAGGGCGTCAGCTATCCGCGCATCGTGCTGTATCTGGCGAAGAAGGACCATCATCCGGTGCAGGCCGAGTTGTACGTTGCCTCGGACAAGCTGGCCAAGCTGGCCCGCTTCCAGTTGGGCGACGTCGAGGGCCGCAAGCAGGTGACGGTGATGACCCTGATCGATCACCTGCAGAAGGATCGCTCGACCGAAGTGCACTACCTGTCGCGCACCGACAGAACGCTCTCCGACGATTACTTCAATCCCGCCTTCCTGGTGCGGGCGGACGTGACGCAATGAAACCGCCGTATCGCCAGCGCCGACTGTTGCAGGGTTTGGCCGCCACGCTGGGCGTCGCGCTGTCCCTGCAGGCAGGGGCCGGAGACGGCGCGGCGGATTTCGGCTGGACTACGCGACTTGTCGCCGAAGGGCACGAGTTGCGGCGCGACAGCCCGTTCGCGGCGGGACTCGATCTGACCAGTTTCGGCCGCGACCGCTATCGCATCGAACAGGAATTGCGCGGACGCGCCGGGCCGGTGTCGCTGCTGCTCACCGCCACCGAGTCGGGGCGGGAAGGCGCCAGGCCGGACGGTCGATTTGTCGCCAACGAGGCCTATGCCGATTTCAGCGTCGGCGGCGAGCGCTTCACGGTCGGCAAGAAAGTGCTCTCCGGCGACGTCGCCTATGCGTTCCGGCCGATCGATGTCCTGCAGCGCGAAAGCCGTTTGCAGGTCATGCCGGCGCAACTCGAAGGCATCCCGATGCTGAGCTGGGACAATTTTTCGGTCGATGGCGCGTGGTCCGTCGTGATCGCCAATCCGGGCCATCAGCGGCGGGGCGAGGCGCGCGAGGATGGCTCGGTAGCGCTGAAGCTCTATCGCCGCGCCGGGGCGGCGGATTTGCACGGCGTGCTGCGCAATTCGAACCGCTACGGACTGGAATTGGGCGCGGCGGCGGCCATGGTGCCCAGCGACGCGCTCGAAATTCATGCCTCGCTGTTGACCCAGCACCGCGGCGAGCGGCGCCTGCCGCTGGCGGACACTGCATCGGTGGCAGACCTGCTGAGAGCCGACCGCGCCCTTGTCACCGAAACCATAGCGGCGCCACGCAAGGCGCTGGTCGGCGGCACCTGGACCACGGCGGAAGGCCTCTCGGTCTTGGGAGAACTCTGGTGGGACGGCACCGCGCCGGCAGCGGCGGACTGGCAGCGTCTGGCGCGGCAGGCCGCACAACGTCGCGCATTGCTCGGCTTGCCGGGTGTTCCGGCCGCGGCTGTGGCGGGTGCAACGGCTGCATCGACGCGCATGTTCGAGCAGGGAAACCTGGCGCGGCGCGGCCTGCTGACCCGTCTGGCCTGGAGCGATCCGGGCGGCGGCTGGTCGGCGTCGGCCGACCTGCTCAAGTCCATGGAAGACGGCGGCTGGACCCTGACGACGGCGCTTGCCTGGCAAAGCGACCGCCTGCGCTTCGACGCCGGCTTGCGTCGCCATGGCGGGCACGCCGACTCCGCCTACCGCCTGCTGCCTGAACGCGGCGTGGCCTTCGTCGGCCTCAGCGTGGCGTACTGACCAATCGCCGCGGCAACTCGAGGATGGCGTCCCGATTGCTCCACGAAAAGCAGGCAGCTGCGGCTTCCTGCCACGGCAGCCAGCGATAGGCCAGATGCTCGTCGGGCGAGATGGTCACGGCAGCTTGTTCAGGCACAAGAAGGCTGAAGACGTGCTCGGTGTTGTGCGTGACGCCCGGGGCGTAGCGGTAGCGCCACTCGGCAAAAATCTCGTAACGGTTGGTCAGTTGCCAGTCGATGAAGTCCGCCGCCGCCGCGACGATGCCGGTTTCCTCAAGCACCTCGCGTCGGGCCGTCTCGAGCAGCGGCTCATCGTCCTCCTGGCTGCCGGTGACCGATTGCCAGAACCCCGGGTGAAGGGCGCGTTCCAGCAGCAGCACGTCCAACCCGGCGGTGTGGATCACCACCAGCACCGATACCGGCTTCTTGTATTTCATCAGCCCGGCTGGGCTACGGTAGGCAACCAGGCAATGCCGTCTGCCTGCATGTCGACCAGGCACCAGAAAGGTACGCCCTGCTCGCGCCACTCTTCGGCGGCCGACTGGAAGGTCTGCATCAGCGCAATGAAATCGGACTCGGCGCGGCCATGGATGCCGTCGCAATGATCGAGGAGGGTCACGTAGCCTTCGGCCGGCCGCCAGCCCATGTCCAGCAGGCAATCGTTCAGGGCATCCCAGTTGTGGCCGAACCAATCGGGAAAGCCAAGAGTTTTCGCTATCGCGTCGAGCATCTCGTCCTTGTTGCGTGCCTGCGCCAGGTCTACTCGCTGCACCAGGCAGCCGGCTGCTTCGGCGCCGGAAATCAGCGGTTCCAGATCGCCGTGCGGCAAATGATGGACGCCTGCCCTTCCGGCATCGGCAAACAGGGCCCGGTAGTGGTCAACGGCGCTCATTGCTTTGGTCCTGGCGCTTGATTCGGCGGAAACTGCGGTAATGGTCGTCAGTGTAGTAGAACACCACGGGGGGCTGCTCGCCGGCGACGATGCGCCGCGCGCCGCGGTCCTTGCTGCCGGGAGTCGGCACCGTGTATTCGCGATAATAGCCGCGCGGCTGTTGCGGCAGGCGTCGTTCGAGGTTCTTGAAGACGACGCCGTCGCGGCGGTAGGGAAACGGCCCGCCGGCATCGATCAGCCTGAGCGTCTGCCGCGCCTCGGCTGGCAACTGTTCCGCCGCCACCGTCCCGGGCGAGTTGTCCCGCGCCAGCGCGGCGCCGAATAGCGCGACCCCGAGCAGCGCGCAGGCCAGGCGCTTCATGGTCAGCCTTTGCCGACCTCGACCTGGGTTTCGACCTTCTGCCGCAGCCGGATGTGCAACTCACGCAATTGCTTTTCATCCACGTCGGACGGCGCATCGGTCAGCAGGCACTGTGCGCGCTGCGTCTTGGGGAAGGCGATCACGTCGCGAATCGACTCGGCGCCGGCCATCATGGTGACGATGCGATCGAGGCCGAAAGCCAGTCCGCCGTGGGGCGGCGCGCCATACTTCAGCGCGTCGAGCAGGAATCCGAACTTGACTTGCTGCTCCTCGGGGCTGATGCCGAGCGCATGGAACACCTTGGCCTGCACCTCTGAGCGATGGATCCGCACGGAGCCGCCGCCCATTTCCCAGCCGTTCAAGGCAAGGTCATAGGCTTTGGCCAGACACTTGCCCGGGTCGGTCGCCATCAATTCCTCGTGCCCGTCCTTGGGACTGGTGAAGGGATGGTGGCACGCCGACCAGCGCTGGTTGTCCTCGTCGAATTCGAACATCGGGAAATCCACCACCCAAAGCGGACGCCAGACAGAACCATCGACATAGCCCTTCTCGTGGCCGAGCTTGGTGCGCAGCGCGCCGAGCGCGTCGTCGACGATCTTGGTCTTGTCCGCGCCGAAGAAAATCAGGTCACCGGACTGGGCGCCGGTGCGCTCGATTATGGTCTTCAGGGCTACGGCGTGAAGATTCTTGACGATCGGCGACTGCAGGCCTTCTTCGTTCAGCTTGGTCGCGTCGTTGACCTTGATGTAGGCCAGACCGCGCGCACCGTAGATCTTGACGAACTCGGTGTAGCCGTCGATCTCGCCCCGCGTCAATTGTGCGCCGCCCGGTACGCGCAGCGCCGCGACGCGGCCGCCCGAGGTCGCCGGGCCGCTGAACACCTTGAAGGCGACGTCGGCCACCGCATCGGTGACGTCGGTGAGTTCCAGCGTGACGCGCAGGTCGGGCTTGTCGGAACCGTATCGGCTCATGGCTTCGGCGTGGCTGATGCGCGGGAAGGGATTGGGCAGATCGACGTCCAGCGCCGTCTTGAATACGCTGCGGATCATTTCCTCCATCAGCGCCATGATCTGGTCTTCGCCGAGGAAGGACGTCTCGATATCGACTTGGGTGAATTCCGGCTGACGGTCGGCACGCAAGTCCTCGTCGCGGAAGCACTTGGTGATCTGGTAGTAGCGGTCGTAGCCGGCCACCATCAGCAGTTGCTTGAACAGCTGCGGCGACTGCGGCAGGGCGAAGAACTGTCCGGGATGGACGCGCGAAGGCACCAGATAGTCGCGCGCACCTTCGGGCGTCGATTTGGTCAGCATCGGCGTTTCGATGTCGATGAAGCCCTTCTCGTCGAGGAAGCGGCGGAAGGCCATCGCCACTTTGTAGCGCAGCATCAGGTTCTTCTGCATCTGCGGCCGGCGCAGGTCGATGACGCGATGGGTCAGACGCACGTTCTCGGAGAGGTTCTCCTCGTCGAGCTGGAAGGGTGGCGTCACCGCCGCATTGAGCACTTCCAGTTCATGACAGAGAATTTCAATTTCACCCGAAGCCAGATTGGGGTTCTCGGTCCCGGCGGGACGGCGACGCACCTTGCCGGTGACCTTGAGCACGTATTCGTTGCGCACGTCCTCGGCGATCTTGAACATCTCGGGCCGGTCCGGATCGCAGACGACCTGGGCCAATCCTTCGCGGTCGCGCAGGTCGATGAAAATCACGCCGCCGTGATCGCGCCGGCGGTGGTTCCAGCCGCAAAGAGTGACAACCTGGTCGACATGGGAGGCATTCACCTCGCCGCAGTAATGGGTACGCATAGGATTTCCGGACTGTTGTGATGCCCGCGAAGGGCGGTTACTGATTCTGGGCGCGCCCGAGAGGATTCCTCATGGGCGGGGCGACAACGCCCATGGAGACGATGTATTTGAGGGCTTCATCGACGTTCATGTCGAGTTCGATGACATCCTTCTTCTTGACGAAAAAGAAAAATCCGTTGACCGGGCTCGGGGTGGTCGGGATGAAGACTCCCACATGTTCCTCCGGCAGCATGTCGGCCACATCGCGGGCCGGATGCCCGGTCTGAAACGCTACCGACCACGCCTCCGGATGCGGGTAGCGGACCAGCAGGACCTTGCGGAATGCGACCCCGGTGCCCGAAAACAGCGTATCGCTGACCTGTTTGACGCTGTAGTAGATCGATTTCACCACCGGAATGCGAGCGAGTACCCGCTCCCAGAAACGCACCAGTTTCTGGCCGACGATGTTCGTCGTGATCAGTCCCGTGAGGAACACCACCAACAGTGTCATCAGCGCGCCGATGCCGGGAATATAGACTCCCAGCAGACGCTCCGGCTGAATCGCCTGCGGCAGAAGCAGCAGGGACTGATCCATGGAGCGGACGATCAACGCCAACACCCATGCAGTGATCGCCAGCGGGATCCAGATCAGCAGTCCCGTGATGAAATACTTTTTCAAGGCAGGCGCGATCAGCTATTGGCGGCGCAACTACCCGTCCCGCCCTGGCAAGGAGGCGGATTGTCGCTCTTGGCAGCGGCGGGCTTGGCGGCCCCGCTTCCCTTGAAGTCCGTGGCATACCAGCCGTTGCCCTTGAGCTGAAAGCCCGGCGCGGTCAGTTGCTTGGCGAAGTTCTCGGTCTTGCATTCGGGACAGGTCGTCAATAGCGGATCGCTGATTTTCCGCATGACATCTTTCTCATAGCCGCATTGGGTGCAGCGATAAGCGTAGATTGGCATGACATTCTCCGGCATTCTGGTAAAGAAAGAGATTATAGCTGAAGGCCTTGGCGCACCCGCCGTGCCCAAGCTGCCCTGGTCAGGACAAAATGGGGCTGACGCCAGAGTTTGCAAGGACTACAGGTTGATGCCGAGATAGGCGTGGGTCAGTGGTTTGCCCCAAAACAGGGCAATTGCACCCGCTGCAGCCAGGTAGGGGCCGAAGGGAATGGGAACGTTGCGACCGTGACGGGCAATAACCATGAGTGCGATACCGACCACTGCGCCGACGAGGGAAGAAAGCAGGACGGTCAATGGCAGCACCTGCCAGCCGAGCCAGGCACCGAGCGCCGCGAGGAGCTTGAAGTCGCCATAGCCCATGCCTTCCTTGCCGGTGATCAGCTTGAATGACCAGTACACGGCCCATAGCGACAGGTAACCGGCCATGGCACCGATCACGGCGCTCTTCAGATCCGTGTAAACGCCAAAGGCATTGAGCGCCAACCCGAGCCAGAGGAGGGGCAAGGTGATGTCGTCGGGCAATAGCTGGGTATCGAAATCGATGCCCGTCAGGGCCACCAAGGCCGCGAGAAACACCAGAGCCCCGAGGCCGGCTGCGGCAAAACCGAAATGCCATGCCGCAAAGGCAAACAACAGCCCGGTCAGCGCCTCGACCAGCGGATAACGAAATGAGATCGGCGCCGCGCAGCCCTTGCATCTCCCGCGCAGCAGAAGCCAGCTGAGGACGGGAATGTTCTCCACGGCGGTGATCGCATGGCCGCAGCGCGGACAACGCGAGCGCGGGCGGGCCAGTGAAAGCGGCTCGACGACGGGTAGCGCTTCGCCCCTGAGTTCGGCGCATTGCGCCGCCCAGTCGCGTTCCATCATGATCGGCAGGCGATGGATGACGACGTTGAGGAAGCTGCCGACGATCAGGCCGAGCACTCCTGCGGCGAGCGCAAACACCGCCGGATCGGCGAGCTGGGCGAACATTCCCGGATTTTAGCCTACGACCGAGCCGAGCTTGAAGATCGGCAGGTACATAGCCACCACCAGACCGCCGATGAGTCCGCCAAGGAACACCATGATCATCGGCTCCATCAAGCTCGAGAGTGCTTCGACCGCCTCGTCGACCTCGGCTTCGTAGAAGTCCGCGGTCTTGCCCAGCATTGAATCCAGCTGGCCGGATTCTTCGCCGATGGCGACCATCTGCGTCACCATCGGCGGAAACAGTCCTGAATTTTCCATGGAAACCGTGAGACTGGAACCCGTGCTGACCTCGGCCTGAATCTTCTTCGTCCCCATCATGTAAACATAGTTACCGGCAGCGCCACCGACCGAATCGAGGGCTTCGACCAGAGGCACGCCGGCCGCAAACATGGTCGAGAGGGTTCGAGTCCAGCGCGCGATTGACGATTTGACGAGCATATCGCCAAAAACCGGCAGCTTCAGCGAATACTTGTCCTTTGCGATCTGTAACGCAACTGAACGCTTGAAAGCCTGGGAAATGCCGACAAACACGGCGTAGATGCCACCGAAGATGATGTACCAATTGGCTGTGAAATAGTCAGAAATTGCGATCACGATCAACGTCGGTGCCGGCAGTTCGCCGCCAAAACTTGCGAATACGCCCTTGAACGCGGGCACCACGAAAATCATGATGACCGCGGTGATGATGAAGGCGATGATGAGGATGGCGACCGGGTAGGTCAGGGCGCTCTTGATCTTGGATTTGATCGCCTGGATCTTCTCCTTGTAGGTCGCCAGACGATCGAGCAGGGTATCGAGAATACCGGCCTGCTCCCCGGCCTCGACCAGATTGCAGAACAGGGCATCGAAATACATCGGGTACTTGCGAAAGGCGGTGGCGAGGTTGGCGCCGGTTTCGACCTCGGACTTGATGTCGAACAGCAACTTGGCCAGGGCCGGATTATTGGTGCCCTTGCCGACGATGTCGAAGGACTGAAGCAGGGGCACGCCGGATTTGACCATGGTGGCGAGCTGCCGCGAAAAGAGGGTAATGTCCTTGTCCGAGACCTTGCCGCCCGAACCGGTCTTCAGCTTTTTCAGCTTGGTAACGTTGATGCCCTGGCGCCGCAATGCGGCATGCGCCGTCGCCTCGCTGGCGGCCTTGATGTCGCCACGCATCACCTTGCCTTGCTTGTTCTTACCCTCCCAGGAAAACTGGAGTTCCTTTGCGCCCTCCTTCTTTTCTACCTTGCCTGCTGTGGCCATTGGCTTCTCCTGCTTGATTTTTGGTTGCGGCCGCTGCGCTCAACGCCGACAAACATCTTCAGCCTTCACTCACCCGAGAACGTTCCAGCTGCTGCTCAACGCTCACAAAAGCGTCGCCGGTCGGCCCTGAAACTCCCTTTTTTTCGATTCTACGCCCTGAATATGCCGAGAGTATCACTCTCCGGTGGGGCGGTGAAGACGTACCATCTTGACCTTTCGATCCTGTGTTTGCACGATCTCCATCGGTACGCCGCCGACTCGCACCCCAACGCCCACCTCGGGAATGTCCTGCAGGTGCTCGACAATCAGTCCGTTAAGTGTACGCGGCCCGTCCAGGGGAAAGTCCAGATCGAGCATTCGGTTCAGTTCCCGCAGACTGGCCGCGCCATCCGCCAGCGCCACGCCATCATCGTTCCAGGAGAGCGACCCGCCAAAATCCGACTGCCGCGTGGTGAATTTGCCGACCAGTTCCTCGATGATGTCTTCCAGCGTCACCAGCCCCTCGATCTCGCCGTATTCGTCGACCACGAGCCCCATGCGTTGCCGGTTTTCGCGAAAGAACTGGAGTTGGGTGTAGATCGGGGTCGCTGCCGGAATGAAATAGGGTTCGGACATCTGTTCGTGCAGGGCGGCCTGATCGATCTCTCCGCCAAAGGCCTGGGCCACGAGTCGTCGTTGATGCAGGACGCCGATGATATTGGCCGGATCGTTTTCGAATACCACGACCCGCGTGTGAAAACTGGTCGCGAGCTGGGCCTTGATGCTCTCGATCGGCGCGGCGATATCGATGGACTCGATTTCACCGCGCGGCGTCATGATGTCGGCGACGGTCAACTGCTCCAGTTCGAACAGGTTGAGCAGGATGGAGCGGTGCTGTTGCGGAATGAACTTGCCTGACTCGAGCACCAGGGAGCGCAACTCTTCCGCGCTCAGCCTCGAATTCTCGTCGCCGCCGGAGGGTTTGAGGCGAAGGGCCCAGAGCAGGGCATCGACGAACAGGTTGACGAACCAGACGACCGGGTATGCCGCGCGCAACAGGGGCCAGATCAGAAAGGCCAGCACTCGCGCCAGACGGTCGGCGTGGGCGGCTCCGAGAATTTTCGGGGTGATTTCCGCGAACACCAGGATGGCAAAGGTGACGAGCAGCGTGCCGACGCTGAGGGCCCACTTCTCCTCGCCGAACAACTGGATGGTGATGACCGATACCAGCGTTGCGGTAGCGGCATTGAGCAGATTGTTGCCAAGCAGGATTACGCCCAGCATCTTGTCGGTGCGGGCCAGGAGATCGAGGGCCAGCTTCGCGCCTCGGTCTCCGTGGCTGGCGAGATGGCGCAGGCGATGGCGGTTCGACGCCATCATCGCGGTTTCGGCTACGGAAAAGAAGGCGGAACAGCCCAGCAGCACCGCCAGCGCAAGGAACTGCGCGGATAAAGGAATTTCGTCCATCAGCGCCCGAGGATCACCTCAAGCACGAAGCGGCTGCCGACATAGGCCAGCAGCAGCGCGGCAAAGCCGGCCAGCGTCCAGCGCAGTGCCACGCGGCCGCGCCAGCCGCGCAAGTGACGCCCGGCCAGCAGCGCCGCGAAAATCAGCCACGACAGAATGGCGAACACCGTCTTGTGATTGAAGGTCAGCGCCTTGCCGAACAGGGTTTCGGAGAAGAACACGCCGGAAATCAGCGTGAATGTGAGCAGGACGAAGGCGACATGGATCAGGCGGAACAGCAGCTTCTCCATCGTCAGCAAGGGTGGCAGGCCAGCGAGGAACGGCGAGATGCGGCCGCGATGCAAACTCTTCTCGGCGGTCGCCATCAGCAGGGCGTGCAAGGCCGCCAGGGTGAACAGGCTGTAGGCCAGCATGGCCATCAGGAAATGCAGGCGAAACGCCGCGGAGCCGGCATTGGTCAGCACGTGGGCCTCGGGAAACAACGCCGGCAGCAATGCCACCACGGCTGCCGCAGGCAGGCCAAGCACCTGCAAGCCGTCCATGCGGGCGTAAAAACTCTCGATCCAGTAAAGCGCAATCGCCAGCCAAAGCATCACGGACAGCGCAATGGCGAAGCCGAAACGCATGCTCTCGCCGTCGAATATCGCCATGCGCAGGCTGACGGCATGTGCGGCCAGGGCCACCAGCAGGAGAATGCGCTCGGCGAGCTTCAGTCCGCCCGTCGGTTGGTCGAGCGCCGGTCCGCGCCAGCGGGTGCGCCAAAGATGTACCGCGAGGCCGGCATACAGGGCTGCGGCCAGCAGATGCATTAAGATTGCGGGCATCGGCGAAGTCTACACCAAGCCTCCTATCTCTTTCCGTATCCGACCCCCTTCCACCCATGCTAGATAACCTTACCCAGCGTCTCGGCCGTGTCGTAAAAAACCTGCGCGGACAGGCGCGACTAACCGACGACAATATTTCAGACATGCTGCGCGAAGTGCGCATGGCGCTTCTCGAGGCCGACGTCGCCCTGCCGGTGGTCAAGGATTTCATTGCCCGCGTCAAGGAAAAGGCGCTCGGACAGGAAGTCATCGGTTCGCTGACGCCCGGCCAGGCGCTGGTCGGCGTCGTGCACCGCGAACTCACCGATCTGATGGGCGGCGCCAGCGTCGGCCTCAATCTCGCCACGCAGCCGCCGGCGGTGATCCTGATGTCCGGCCTGCAGGGTGCGGGCAAGACCACGACCACGGCCAAGCTGGGCAAGTGGCTGAAGGAACGGCAGAAGAAGAAGGTGCTGACGGTCAGCTGCGACGTCTATCGCCCCGCCGCCATCGAACAGCTGAAAGCCGTGTCGGCCCAGGCCGGGATCGACTTCTTCCCTTCTTCCGGCGAGCAAAAGCCGGCGGACATCGCAATTGCCGCACTGGATCACGCCAAGCGTCATTACTACGATGTGATGTTCGTCGATACCGCAGGACGTCTCGCCATCGACGAAGCAATGATGGCCGAGATCAAGGATCTGCACGCCCTGCTGAAGCCGATCGAAACCCTGTTTGTGGTCGATGCCATGCTCGGTCAGGATGCGGTAAATACGGCGAAAGCCTTCAACGAAGCACTGCCGCTGACCGGTGTGATCCTGACCAAGCTTGATGGCGATTCGCGCGGCGGCGCCGCGCTGTCGGTGCGCCACGTCACCGGCAAGCCGATCAAGTTCGCCGGCGTCGGCGAAAAGTTGACGGGACTCGAAGAGTTCCATCCGGAGCGCATGGCCTCGCGCATCCTCGGCATGGGCGACATCCTCGGCCTGGTCGAGGAGGCCCAGCGCGGCGTCGATCAGGACAAGGCGCAGGAGTTCGTCAGGAAGATGAAGTCGGGCAAGGGCTTCGACCTTAACGACTTCAAGGACCAGATCGGCCAGATGAAGAAGATGGGCGGCATGGCGGCGATGCTCGACAAGCTGCCAGCGCAGTTCAGCGCCATGGCGCAGAAGGCCGGCGGCGGCATGGAGGACAAGACGGTAAGGCGTCTCGAGGGCATCATCAACTCGATGACGCCGACTGAACGCAGCAAGCCCGAGATCATCAAGGCCAATCGCAAGCGCCGCATCGCCACCGGCGCCGGGGTGTCGGTGCAGGAAGTCAATCGCCTGCTGAATCAGTTCGAGCAGACGCAGAAGATGATGAAGCAGTTCTCCAAAGGGGGAATGCAGAAGATGATGCGCGGCATGAAGGGGATGTTGCCGGGCATGCGCTAAGGCGCATGCCCGGCAACATCCCTGCTGGGAATTGGTGGGCCCATCCCCCAACCCCTTCCCTCGGGGAAGGGGTGACCAAGTGGTTGCTTGCCCTCGGCAAGCAAGTCAATAAACCGCTCGCCGTGCCGCCAGCGCCGACTTTCAGGGCCGCCGCCGAAAGCAGGGGCTATCGCGGTCCGATCACCCGCGGCCCCCAGGCCCACTGCTTCTCCCAGGCCGCCAGCACCATCCTCGGATATTCCGGCATGCCGAGACTGCCGTTGTAGCGTCCCAGGGCGCGGTAGAGATCGCCTTTTTCCATGTCCAGATAGTGGCGCAGGATAGTGCAGCCGAAGCGCAGGTTGGTGCGCATGTGGAACAGGTTGCTGTCCTTGCTGCCGATAAGCTTGATCCAGAAGGGCATCACCTGCATGTAGCCGCGCGCACCGGATGACGACACCGAATATTTCTTGAAGCCGCTCTCGACCTGAATCAGGCCGAGCACCATCTGTGGATCAAGGCCGGCACGCTTGGCTTCGTAATACACGGTCTTGAGGAAATCCAGGCGCGCTTCCCGGTCCGGCATGCGGCGCGTCAGGCGCGACGACATGTCGGTCAGCCAATTGACCTTTTCCTGAATCGAGGGGAATTGCGGGTCGGGCGCAGCCCGGTCGGCAATCGCAGCGTGCAGCCCTGCCTGCACGCTGGCGGCCAGCGGCTCGTATTGCTGCGCGCCGGCCTGAACCGCAGCCGGACAGAGCGCAACGGCAAAGCCGAGCGCAAGACCAGATATCAGCCGCACAACTTCTGTTTGAGGAAGGTCATCATCTCGCTTGCCGAAACCATCGTGGCTTCGGCGTCATTGCGGCCCTTGTATTCGAGCTTGCCTTCCTTGAGGCCGCGCTCGCCGACCACGACGCGATGCGGAACGCCGATCAGTTCCCAGTCCGCGAACATCGAGCCGGGGCGCTCATCACGGTCATCCAGAATCGCATCGATGCCGGCGGCGAGCAGTTCCGCATGGAGCGCCGCGGCGGCGGTGCGGACGGCCTCGGACTTTGCGTAATTCATCGGCACGACGGCGACGGCGAAGGGGGCGATGGTGGCCGGGAAAATAATTCCCCGCTCGTCGTGCCCCTGCTCGATGGCGGCGCCGACGATGCGCGAAACGCCGATGCCGTAGCAGCCCATTTCCATGACCTGGTCCTTGCCCTGTTCGTCGAGGAAGGTGCATTTCAGCGCTTCGGCATACTTGGTGCGCAGTTGAAAGATGTGGCCGACTTCGATGCCGCGACACAGTTCGAGCGCGCCCCTGCCGTCGGGCGAGGGATCGCCCTCGACCACGTTGCGGATGTCGGCAACGGTTCCGGGTAGCGGCAAATCCCGGCCGAAATTGACGCCGGTGAGGTGGTAGCCCTCTTCGTTGGCACCGCATACGCAGTCGCTCATGACCGCGACGCTGCGGTCGGCGACGACTCTTCCCGAAAAACCCACCGCGCCGATATAGCCGGCCTTGCAGCCGAGCGCATCGACGATTTCGTCGTCGCGGGCGAAACGGAATTCCCCGACCACCTTCTGCGCCTTGATTTCATTCAGATCATGATCGCCGCGCAGAAGCAGCAGGACGAACTCGCTGCCGCCCTCCTTCTCCGCCATCACGGCGATCGCTTTGACGGTCTGCGTCAGCGGCAGGCCGAGGAAAGCGGCTACGTCGTCGCACTTGGTCTTGCCCGGCGTGGCCTTCTTCTCCATCGCCGCCGTAGCGCCGGCGCCGACTTTCAGGGGAACAACGGCTTCCGCCAGTTCCACGTTGGCTGCGTAGTCCGATGCCGGGCAGAAGGCGATCGCGTCTTCGCCAGAGTCCGCCAGCACGTGGAATTCGTGCGAGCCGGTGCCGCCGATGGCGCCGGTATCCGCGGCCACGGCACGGAATTGCAGGCCGAGGCGGGTGAAGATGCGGCTGTATGTCTCGTACATGTTGCGGTATTCGCGTTCCAGATCGGCATACGAGGTATGGAAGGAATAGCCGTCCTTCATCAGGAACTCGCGCCCGCGCATGACGCCGAAGCGCGGCCGGATCTCGTCGCGGAACTTGGTCTGGATCTGGTAGAAGTGGCGCGGCAACTGGCGATAGCTCTTGACGTCGCGGCGCACCACGTCCGTGATGACCTCTTCGTGCGTCGGGCCGATCACGAAGTCGCGCTGGTGGCGATCCTTGAAACGCAGCAACTCCGGGCCGTACTTTGGGCCGCGCCCAGATTCTTCCCACAATTCAAAGGGTTGCACCGCCGGCATGAGCAGTTCGATGGCGCCGGCGCGGTTCATTTCCTCGCGCACGATGTTCTCGACCTTGCGCAGGACGCGCAGGCCCATCGGCATCCACGTATAGATGCCCCCGGCGAGGCGGCGAATCAGGCCGGCCCGCAGCATCAGCTTGTGGCTGACGATCTCGGCGTCGGAGGGAGCTTCCTTGAGGGTGGCGATGAAGAACTGGCTGGCACGCATGGCTGTAGGCTGGAAGGCGGAAAGTGCGCATTTTACCTGCGGCCGCCACTTTGCAGAGGCGGCAGATGCAGCTTTCCAGCGGCCCGCGATTGTGAAAGAATGATCCCCAATCAATCATTGGAATATGCATCATGCTCGATCGTGAAGGCTTTCGCCCGAACGTCGGCATCGTTCTGGTCAACAGTCGAAACGAGGTCTTTTGGGGCAAGCGGATCCGCGAACATTCCTGGCAGTTCCCGCAAGGGGGCATCAAGAAGGGCGAAACGCCCGAGCAGGCGATGCTGCGCGAGCTGGAAGAGGAAACCGGCCTCAAGCCCGAGCACGTGCGGATCATCGGCCGCACGCGCGACTGGTTGCGCTATGAAGTGCCGAAGCAGTGGATTCGCCGCGAATGGCGCAGCACCTACAAGGGGCAGAAACAGATATGGTTTCTGCTGCGGCTTGTCGGTCGCGACAGTGACGTCTGCCTGCGCGCCAGCGAACATCCGGAGTTCGATGCCTGGCGCTGGAACAACTACTGGGTGCCGCTGGGCAGCGTGATCGAATTCAAGCGCGGCGTGTATGAGGCTGCCTTGCTCGAATTGGCACGTCTGCTGTTCGTGCACCCCGACGAGCGGGTACCGCGGTGGGAAAGCGATACGGAGGGGAATGCGACATGAAGTTCTGGCCAGCTTTCCTGCTGCTTGTCATCGCGGCGACTGCGGACGCGCAGGTGAGGCGCTTTGGCGACGGGACCCCGCGATACAACGAGGGTTTCGAGGAGGCGGCGCCCTGGCAGGAACAACAAGACGTTGAACCCCCTTCCTTCCCGAAGCCGGAAGATCTTCGCGAGGTTTACGTCGGCGAAGTGGCCACCAACAAGTATTTCATCGACGCCAGCACGCTTTCTGTCGGCACGGATGGGGTTGTCCGCTATGTCCTGGCGGTGAAGACTTCCGGCGGCGCCACCAACATCAGTTTCGAGGGCATCAATTGTGCGGAGCGCAGCTGGAAGCATTACGCTACGGGTCGCAGCGACGGTACCTGGTCGAAATCACGTGCCGCTCGAAACGAGTGGCGACCCATCGAAAACAAGCAGCTCAATCCTCACCATGTGGCACTGAATCGCGACCTGTTCTGTCCGAGGGGGCGGAGCATCAAAACAGCCGATGAAGGACGCAATGCCTTGCGACTCGGCAAGCATCCTGACGCGAATTGAAGGATTTCAGGGAGTTCCAATTGTTCGACATCCTAATTCCGGAGCTGGACAAGGCGCTACGGGCCGTCTTCGTTTCAGCTCCGACTCGTCGTCCGATGCCCGGCGAAGACCTGCCCGAGGGCGAGATGAACGAGGACGAGAAGCGCCACGTCGCCGCGCTTATGCGGGTCAATCACTGCGGGGAAATCTGCGCCCAGGCTCTGTATCAGGGGCAGGCGCTAAGCTCGCGCGACCCTGCGATCAAGCGCGAACTGAAACAGGCGGCGTGGGAAGAAACCGAGCATCTCAACTGGACTGAGCGGCGCATTGCCGAACTCGGCGGCCGCAAGAGCCTGTTCAATCCGCTCTGGTATGCCGGATCCCTGGCCATCGGCGTGGTCGCCGGAAAATTCGGCGACGCCTGGAGTCTGGGCTTTTTGGCCGAAACCGAGCGCCAGGTGGAAGGGCATCTGGAGGGCCACAAGGCCATACTTCCGGCGCAGGATCGCAAGTCATGGGAAGTCCTGGAGCAGATGAAGGCCGACGAGATGCGCCATGCCGAAACGGCGAGTCACTACGGTGCGCGGGAACTGCCGGCCCCGGTCAGGTTGGCAATGAAACTTTCATCCAAGGTGATGACGAAGCTGTCATACATTGCCTGACCGAGCCTCGACGACCTCGAATGTGTGGTCGATTGCGGCGGTCTTGCCCAGCATGATCGACGCCGAGCAGTATTTCTCCGCGGACAGTTTCACCGCGCGCTCGACTACCTCGGGCTTCAGATTCTTTCCCGTCACCACAAAGTGCATGTTGATCCTCGTGAAAACCTTGGGGTCCGTTTCTGCGCGATCCGCTTGAAGCCTGACTTCGCATCCGCTGACCTCGTGGCGGCCCCGCTTGAGGATCAGGACGATATCGAAGGCAGTGCAGCCCCCGGTACCGGCCAGTAGCAGTTCCATGGGTCTCGGCGCAAGGTTGCGTCCGCCTGCATCGGGCGCACCGTCCATGCATACCAGATGCCCGCTGCCGGTCTCGGCAACAAAACTCATACCCTCGTGCCAGCGTACCGTGCATTCCATCGCATCCCCCTTCGAGCAATGGCGAGCATTCTAGCCGCGACAGCATGATGCTGATGGCGCATCGCACCAAACATGGCCAATTTTGACTTCGCGCGAGTGAAGCGGTGACTTCATAAAAAAACTTGCTGGTTCGGAACCCAAAATCAATTCGTTAATAATCAATATAATCAAGACGCTTTACGTGCTACCCGCTTGCAGTAGATTCACTGATTGCGCAATGCACAAAAAAACCTTGCATTGCAGCAGAGATTATGAAAGAATTTTTGCAACTGAAGGCCGGCTGACATCGCAAGTTAATCGTGTCAGTTCGTGCTTGACCCGTGTCTCCTCCACCCTCTCCTCCTTTGGTGTGGAATTAACCGCAACCCAAGTCCGGGTTGCGTTTTTTTTTGTGCGTTTGCCCAAGAAATCGGCGACTTGTCCGAATATACGGGCAAGTTTGACAGCGTCACGGAAGGTCTGTACGATTCGCGCCCTTCTGGGTTAGGGTCGGTAGCTCAGTCGGTAGAGCAGCGGACTTTTAATCCGTTGGTCGCGAGTTCGAATCTCGCCCGACCCACCACCGTAATATATAATTTGAAATTCGGGTTGTTAGCTCAGTTGGTAGAGCAGCGGACTCTTAATCCGTAGGTCGAGTGTTCGAGCCACTCACAACCCACCAAACAATAAGCCGAATCAACTAGTTAAGTTGATTCGGCTTTTGCTTGGCGTATCGCCGGGATCAGGCTGCACTTCAAATTCCAGGGAGGCGACGCTCCTGGCGTCACCATTTCCTCTCCAAAACGATCACTTCAATGCGTCGCCGAGATCCTTGTCGCCTATCTTTCCGGATCGGTGCAGCCAAAGCAGAATCGCCAGCGGCTTTGGGATATTGCGTCCGGACTCATAGCGCGAACCACCCGATTGGGTGACCCCGTATCTCGCCCAGAATTCCTTCTGATTGAGATTCTCCTTCTTGCGATCGGCGGCAATGTCGCTGAAATCGAGTTTCTTCTTGCGGGCCATGGCTTGTCTCCTACTTGTTGATGATTGAAGCAATATGCTATCCCATTCCTATTATCCCGGCGACTGGGCGTCTATCGAGAGTCCGCTTGGGCGGGGTTCAAGACACGGAGATCGCCAATCCGACCAGCAACAGGAGCAGCCCGCGCACTCCGCCCCAACGGCACAGTCTGGCGCGCAGCGCCTGATGCCACGGCCCCTGCACCCCGGGTCGCAACCATACGGGCAACAAATGGCCTGCGGCCCCGCTCACCAGCGGCAGCAGGAAGGCGATGACAAAGCCGGCGACCGCTGGGCGCGCCGGCAACCAGCCCGCACCATGTGCCGCACCCAGCACGAGCATGCCGAGCATGCCCAGCGTGGCTGCCGCCAGGGAAGGTGCGGCGCCATGCCATTGCAGCAGGCCCTTGCCGAACCTGAAGTACCATGCGAAGAGCATTCGCAGCACGACCACGCCATAGAGCGCGGCGCCCAGCATTGCAAGGGCCGGCGCCATCGTTGAGACCGATGTCGGCAGTAATGCGGACGCGCCGATGGCGACCAGCAGCGCGCCGGCCAAAGCCCATTTCAGGTCGCGCCGCAGACGCAACGCGGCATCGCGGTCGGCTTCGCCCAGGCATGTGGGCAGCAGGACTTGCAGAGTGCCGAGTGCGGTGAGCCCGACGAAGCCGAGCAGATTGGCATGCAGGTGAAACAGGCGCAGCGCGTTGCGCTGGCTCGGGAACAGCGGCATCAGCAGGACTGCCATCAGCGCCAGCAGCAGAAACCCGAGTGCGCCCAGATACCAGTCCAGTCCCCGATGGCGGGGACCGAACATGCGGCGCGCCCGATCCAGGGTCCATGCGCCGAGGCTCAGTGCGGCGAGCCCGCCGAGCGCTGCCGCCAGGCTCAGCAGCATCGGTGAAAAATCACTTGCGAACGAAAAGACCGCCACCGCTCCTCCGGCCAAGGCCAGCAGCGGGGGCCACCGCGCAGCGACGCCAACTGCGCCGCTGCGG
>Ga0207969_100183_pt1 | contig 36200 bp, 29 predicted proteins | sample LakWasMet25_LOW6_2_FD_183869 | JGI IMG/M metagenome (GOLD analysis project Ga0207969, IMG submission 183869) | Freshwater sediment methanotrophic microbial communities from Lake Washington under simulated oxygen tension - Sediment Metagenome... | ecosystem: Environmental > Aquatic > Freshwater >... | reverse complement strand
CACCGACCGAGGCGTGCGCGGAAAGCAGAAGAAGGCAGGCTGGGACGATGAGTATCTCCTCCACCTGCTCACGCGCGGGATGACTGGAAATGAAGCGATTTAGAGGACGCCGCCCTGCGCGTGATGCAGATGTGGGAGCGCTTGTCGTCCCACCCGTTCGGGACCGTACCGTTGGTCTTCGAGGCACCCGCGGAGCGGAAGGGCGCCTACCGCTTCTTGGAGTCGTCGAAGGTTCGGTGGGAGCCGCTCGCGCAGGCGGTTCACGTCGCTACCGCGCGCCGATGCAGCAGGCACGCGCTGGTGATCGGCATCGTGGACGGTTCGAGCATCGCGCATACCGATCGACGCGGTGACGACGGCGTCGGGTCCGTCGGCTCACGCAGCATGGGCGGTCGCGGGATCAAGAGCATGATCCTGCTGGCGGCGAGCTTCGACGGTGTGCCGCTCGGCGTCGGGGCGCACGTGCTCTGGTCGAGGCCAGACACCGCCGGCACGTCGGACGCTCTGCGCCCCCTCGCCGAGAAGGAGAGCCGTCATTGGACGGGACTGCAAGAGGAGTTCGAGTCGGTTCTTCGGGCCGAAGGCGCGGACACGCGGGTCTGGTATCAGATCGATCGCGAAGGGGACGCCAGCCACGTTCTGCTGCGCGGCGTCGAGCCCGGCCAGATGGTGACCGTTCGCTCGAACAAGGACCGCCTCGTCAACGCCCGCACGCTCCGTCGCGAGCACCTCAAGCTCCGCGAAGCCATCGCGTCGGCGCCCGATCTTGCGGCGATCTACATCGAGGTGCCCCGGGGTCCCAAGAGGACTCCCCGCATCGCCCGTCTCGAGTTGCGCACCGTGGGCGTGGGCTTCGAGCTGCGAGCGCTGTGGTCCAAGAAGCGGCTCGGAGAGGTTCACGTGACGGCGGTGCAGGCACGTGAGGCGGGCACGTGTCCCGACGGAGAAGAGCCGCTCGACTGGCTGCTGCTGACGACGTTTCCGGTGCACACGCTGGATGACGCGATTCGCGTCGTGCGGGCCTACACGCAGCGCTGGCTGATCGAGCGGCTTCACTACACGTGGAAGACCGGAACGTGCGGTGTGGAGAGTTCGCAGCTCGAGTCCTTCGACGCCCTGTGCAAGTGGGCTACTCTGCACTTGAGCGTGGCCGCGCATCGTCAGCACATCCTGCATCTCTCACGCACGCAGCCCGAGCTGCCGGCCGACGAGATCTTCTCGCGCGACGAGATTGATGCCGCGCTGCTGCTCTTCAAGAAGCATCGCAAGGATGCCCCGGCCCTCGGATCGACCCCGTTGCTCGGCACGATGGTCGACATCATCGCGCGACTCGGCGGCTATATCGGGAAGAGTTCCGGAGGTCCTCCCGGGATCAAGACGTTCGGACGAGGGATGGATCGCGTCGCCGACGCCGCAGAAGTCGTCGCGATGCTGCGAGCGAACGGGCACATGCCCACATCAAACGACGGATTTGGGTAAAGAGAAGCCGCCTCGGGGGGAGGGCTTTGAGGATCGACGACTGGTGCTCGAACTGGCCCCGCGGAAGCCCTCCAGTACGACTCCACTTTCGCAGACTACGGAGCCCTCCCCCCGAGGCGGGGGGAGGGCGCGCGGCAGCGGGGAAGGGGGCCGAGAAGCCAACGACCTCCACCGTGAGAAATGATCCCAGAGGACAGGGGCCTCGCGCTCGTATCGGGGACTCCCCGACGACGGCCTCGCGCTCGTACTCCGAACCTCAGGAGCGCCGCTTCGGCTTGACGCCCTCCCCGGCGCAGGACTTCCATCCCCGCCCGTGAGCAGGGACGATCGCAGCGCGGGCAGGCTCTCCACCTTCGCCGAGGCCGCGGCTGCGCTGGAGGCGGAGCTCGAGCGCTTCGAGGCCATCGCGGCCGCGGTGGCCCGGGCGCCGCTCAGCTCGCAGAAGGCCATCGAGCACGCGGCGAGGCTCACCCGCGACGCCTCCGAGGCGCAGGGCCGCTACGCCCAGCGGCTGCAGGCCCTCGTGGCGATGGTGGGCAGCGCCGGAGAGCGGCAGCGCGTCGCCGCGGCCACCATCAACGACCGCGTGGCGGAGATCGACGCGCGCACCGTCGCCCACGCCGAGCTGGAGCGGCGCCTCGGCGAGCTCGGCGAGGAGGCCCGCGGCATCAACGCGCGGGCGCAGGGCGCCGTCGGGGCCGGTGGGGTGCCCAGCTCCCCAGAGCGCCTCGCGGAGCTCATCGGGGCGCTTGAGGAGATCGGCGAGCGCATGGACGCCGCCGTCGCCCGCGCCCTCGACGTCGCCCGCGACGCCACCGCCTCGGACTTCGTCGACATCGCCCGCCAGGCCGACTCCCTGCGTCAGCAGCTCCTCGCCACGCGCAACCGCGTGACCCTGCTGCGGCGCGGGCTCGCCTCGTAGCGCGCTTGCGCGGCGCACCGCCCTTCGGATATCCGCCGTCGCTGACCATGCGCCACCCCACGCGCCTCGCCTACCTCTGCCTCGCCGGGCTCCTCTCGACCCGCGCGGCGCTCGCCCAGACCCCGCCGCTGCGGCTGGTGGTCTCCTCCGGACTGCAGGGCGACATCGCCCGCATCGCGTGCGCGCCCGCGGGGGAGCGCTCCTCGGGGCTCACCGCGCTCTCCAGGGCGCTCAACCAGCGCTCCGGGGAGGACGTGCTGCGCCTCGACGCGGGCGACCTCTTCGGCTCCTCGGCGGTGGCCCACCTCGCGACGAGGGACCACCTCCCGGCGCTGGTCGACGCGGTGCTGGCCTCCGGGCTGCGCGCCCTCGCGGTAGGCCACCGAGACCTCGCGGGCCCTCGCGCGGACGTCATCGCCAGGGCCAGGGCGCTCTCCGCGAGGGGCGTTCGCACGGTGCTCAGCAACCTGAGCTGCGAGCCCGAGGCCCAGGACCTCTGCGACGCCCTGGTGGACGGCGGCGACGAGCCGCTGGTGCTCTCGACCCCGGCGGGGGGCGTCGGCGTGGTGGCGCTGATCGCCCCCGGCGAGCTCAGCGCCGTGGCGCACGACCGCTCCGAGGGGATCACCCTCTCCTCGCCGGAGGAGGCCCTCGGCCGCGCGGTGCTTGCGGCGCGGGTGGCGGGGGCGCGCTTCGTGGTGGCCTTCTACGACCCGGAGTCCCCGGGGACGCTCCTCGACACGGTGCGCATGGTGAGGGCGCTCCCTCGCGACCAGCGGCCCGACGTGGTCTTCGCGCAGGACATCGACCGCTCCACGGCCACGATGGAGATCGAGCGGGGCGCGGCGCTGAGGGTCTTCGCCACGGAGCCCGCCCGCGTGGTGGAGACCAGCCTCCCGGCGCCGGGCACGCCGTCGCTGGTCGAGCCCGAGGGGGAGGTTGCTCCCGCGGTATCGGCGCTGGGCGACGCCATCGGGGAGCAGCTCTGCCGCATCGCCGCGGAGGTGCTCCCGGGCGCCGCGCTCACGGCCCCGCTCGACCGCGAGGGCTTCACCTCGCTGCTGCTCGACGTGGCGCGAGAGTCGACCCGCTCGGAGATCGCGGTGATCAACCGCGGCGCCGTGCGCCCCATCGCCAACTTCCCCCTGCGCGGGCGCATCTCCCGCGTCGACGTGCTGGGCGCGCTGCCCTTCGACGACGTGCTGCGCGTCGGCCGCATCAAGGGCGACGCGCTGGCGACCTTCGTGCGCTCGGCGCGCAGCGCCCGCTTCCGGATGCGGGGGGTGACCCGCGACGGAGACTCGCTGCTGGTCAACGGCCGGCCCCTCGCGGAGGACCAGTACTACCGGGTGGTCACCAGCGGCTTCGTGGCCGACGGGGGCGACGGAGGCTTCGCCGAGGAGGACGAGGTGGCCTACGAGCCCGCCCCGGCGGGCGCTCCCCGGGAGACGCTGCTCTCGTGGCTGGCGACGCCTCGCGGCGGGGACATCACCCGCGCGCCCATCGACCCGGCGCAGCGCACCCGCTGGACCTTCCGCGGCTTCATCGACGCGAGCCTCTCCAACACCACCATCGCCAACAACCCCAACTACCAGGATCCGCAGCTGGTGCGCTCGCAGGGCACGGCGATCCAGCTCGACGCCGAGGGCCACGTCGACGCCGAGCAGCCGCGGTACACCTTCGAGAACACGCTGCGGCTGCGCCTCGGCTACCAGCAGACCATCGACGCCGCGGGCGACACGGGCCTGCTCAAGATCGGCGACCTGATCGCGCTGCGCGACCACCTCGCGTGGCGCGGGCTCTGGCGTCACCGCCGCTGGTACACGCCGCTCCCCTACGTGGAGAGCTACCTGGAGTCGGAGTTCTCTCCGCCCGACCCCTCGATGCTCAACCGCGAGTGGCACCACCTCCAGTGGCGCCCCACGGCGGGCCTGCGGCTCGAGCTCCCGCTGCGCGCCAACCTCAACGCAGGCCTCGGCATGGACTGGGAGACCCTGGAGCCCGGGGCGCATCCGCAGGCGGTGGCGGTGATCCGCGGCGAGCTCCCGGCGACCACGCTCTTCCACATTCAAGACCGCGACGTCGAGGGTCAGCTCTTCACCGAGGTGGCCTTCCGCGAGCCCTGGGCGACGACCACCGAGACCCTGGTGCGCCTCAACGCGCGTCTGAGCGTCCCGATCTTCGCCCCGCTGGCGGTGACCATCTCCTACGACCTCTTCGCGAGGCAGCGCTCGGAGGCCGCGTGGGGCGTCTCCCACGACATCAACCTCGGGCTCCGGCTCGACTTCCTGAAGACGCTCCAGCTCTTCTCGTACTGAGCCGTTGCCGACGGGGGTGGAGGTGCGACCTCCGCGGACATGGACGCCCTCGATTGCAGGGCTTCCTTGGACTCCCCGCGATGCGCTGCGCAGACTCGGCGGCCAGTGGAAGACCCGCAGTCGATGACGGCGATCGGAGCCCCGGGCGAGGTCCTCGGCGGCCGGTACCGGCTGATCCGCGCGCTGGGCCGCGGGTCGAAGGGCGCCCTCTACGAGGCCGAGCACCTGCGCACGAGGCGCTGGGTGGCGCTCAGGGTGCTGCGCTCCGACGGGAGCGAGGAGACGGTCGCCCGCTTCGAGCGCGAGGCGAGGGTCGCCGAGCGGCTGCGGCACCCCAACGTGGTCGCCGTGCTCGACCGGGGCGACGACCCGGAGCGAGGGGTGGTGTTCATCGTCCACGAGCTGCTGGCGGGAGGCGACCTGGGGCAGTGCCTCCAGGCCGCGGGGACGCTCGCTCCTCGAGTGGCCCTGGCGACGCTGCTCCCGGTGATGGACGCGCTTTCGGCGGCCCATGCGAGGGGGGTGTTCCACCGGGACGTGAAGGCGGAGAGCCTCTTCCTTCACGCGGGATCGTGGGGCGTAACGCCCAAGCTGGGCGGCTTCGGCCTCGCGACGATCAGCTCCCTGGACGACGACCGAGGCGTCGACGGGCGCGATGACGTCCTGGCGATGGGGCTGGTGCTCCGCCGGTGCCTGTCGACCCCGGAGGAGCACCCGAGGCTGCCGGCCGACCTTGCCGCGGCGATCGAGAGGGCCGTGGAGGACGACCGGGAGCGGCGCTGGAGCTCGATGGAGGACTTCGCCGCGGCGCTGCGAGGGTGCGCGCTCTGGCAGGGGGTCGACGAGGCTCGATCGCGGCTGTGGGTGGTGAACGCCCTGGGTGAGACGGCCGAGCCTGCACCCACGATGGGGAGCGACGTGACGGCGCCGCTGGCGACGGTCGCGCCGAGGCGGGGCGGGCGCTGGAGGCCGATGGCGGCGATGGCCGCGATGGCGCTCTCGGGCGCGGCGGCGCTCTGGCCGGGAGAGAGCGCGGTGGAGCCGAGGGCCGAGAGCCCGAGGGTGGAGGCGAACGTCACCAGGGACGAGAGACCGGCCGAGGAGCGAGAGGCGGCGGCGACGGTGGCGGCAGAGGCGGCGGTGGCGGAGAGCGCCCCGACGGACGTAGGGGCCTCGACGGCGAGGGCGACGACGGGTCGAGGAGCGCGGCGGGTGAACCCGGTGATCCGGCGGGGTCAGGGGCTGAGGGCCCCGGCGGAGCTGGGCGCCCGCGGCTTCAACGGAGCGCCGATCATCGAGTAGGGCAGCGCGGGGCCGCTAGAACTATGCTCCGCGGTCCTGTGCCCCCTCTCCCGCCACGACTCCGCGCGGCGCTCGCCGCAGCGACCCCCGCGATCGCCCCGGTGATCATCGCCCTCTCGGCGCTCTCGCTGCTCGTCGCGAGCCTCTCCGAGCTGGGCTCGCACTTCCTCCGCTCTCCGCTCGCTCGCGACCCGGCGCAGTTCCAGTTCATCGCCTGGGCGATCTCCCGGGGCTCGGTCGACTACCGCGACCTGCGTGACATGAACGCCCCGCTCTCTCACGCCATCCACTGGCTCTTCATGCACCTGGGCGGCCTCGACGAGGGACGCTTCCGCCGCATCGAGCTCGGGCTCCTCGTGGCCGCCGTCGGGGTCGCGGGGTGGTTCCTCCCGCGGGTCGCGCGCTCCGTGGCGCTGCGCCTCGTGGCCTCGCTGGGCGCCGTCGCCGTGGTGGTCGCAGAGTACCTCCGAACCTTTCCCTGGCACCTCTCCCAGCGCGACGGGATGGCCCTGTGGTTCGTGCTCCCGGCGACCGCCCTCGGGGCTTGGGCGCTCGACGACGCACCCGCCGCCTGGCGACGCCGCGCCCTGCTCTCGGCAGGCGCGCTCATCGGGCTCGCCACCACGCTCAAGCCCTTCTTCGGCCTGATGGGGGTCCCGCTGATGGTCGGGGCGCTCGTCGTGCTCCCTCGCGACCAGCGCCTCCGCGCGGCCCTTCACCTCCTGCTCGGCGGCCTCGCCGGAACCCTCCCCGCCCTCCTCTTCACCCTCCTCCTGGGCAGCCTCCCGGACTACCTCCACGAGGGCTTCGTCAACGGCCCGCTCTTCTACAAGGGCATCTACGACCGCCCCCTGCGCGACATCTTCCAGGACCCGATGGAGCCCTTCCACTGGCTGCGCGCGGGCGCCGCCTCGACGATGCTGGGCCTCGCGCTCCTGGGCCTCGGGGCCCTTCCCCGGCGCGACCTCCCCTTGCTCCTCGCCCCCGCCGTGGCCGTGGCCGTGGTGCTCATCCAGCACAAGGGCTTCGCCTACCACGTGCACCTCGCGACCGGCGTCACGCTGCTGCTCTGGGTGCACCTGCTCCTCACGGCGGTCGAGCGCACGCCGCCGAGGGTGCTCCCCTCGCTGGCGGTGGGCCTCGCCGGGGCGTCGCTGGCGCTCTGGTCTGCGAGCCTCCTTCGGAGCAGCGCGCTGCTGCTGCCCGAGTGCCTGGAGTACGAGCGCATCGCCGACGGCGACCTCGCCTCGCTGCCCCCCGGCCCCGCGCTGCGCATCCCCGATTACTTCCCCCGCGAGCTGCGCCTCGGCGCCTCGTGGCTGCGCGCGCACACCCCGCCCGACTCGCGGATCTACGTTTACGGCCACGACGTGTCGATGCTGCTGTACGCCCGCCGTCGGCCCGCCACCGCGACGCTGGGCAGCGCGGGCATCGACCTCGCGGGGCTGCTGATCCCGCCGCAGCGAGGCGGCCTCCCGGAAGCGAGGGTGCGGGCCCTCGAGGCGATGCAGCGCCGCAACATCGACGACGAGCTGCGGCGCCTCCGGAGGGACGGCGCGGCGGCCTGCGTGCTCATCGACCGCTCGCCCTGGATGACCGAGCCCACCGCCCTCGACGACCTGCAGCGCCACGCCCCGGCGCTCGCGGAGCACGTGCTCGCGAACTACGTCGAGGCGGCGAACTTCGGCCCGGTGCACATCTGGATCCCGAAGGAGCCCTGAGCCCGCTTGACGCCTGCCCCACTGGGCCACAAACGCCTGGATTCCACCCATCGAGGCGAGCGCTTCCCATGGCCGAGTCATCGACGCTGCAGTGTGACTTCGACCGGGTGATGTCCCCGGCGCACCAGACCCGCTTCATCGCCGAGGTGGCCTGGCGCGACCGCGACGGGGCGCGCCTCGACGACCCCGACCTGAGAGAGCGCTTCGCCCCCCGCTTCGCGCAGCTCCGGTCGATGGAGGTCTGGGGCGAGGTCGAGTCCGTGCTCCGGTGCTACGTCCGCTCAGCCATCCCTGCGCCGAGGCGCAGCGAGCGGGCGTTCTGGAGCTGCGCGTGCCTCCCGGAGTCCGACGAGGCGCTGGTGCTGGCCCGCATCGACGTGGGCAACGGCGAGGTCTGCACCGTCACCGCCGACGACTCGCTCACCTTCTCCTTCCGGCTGGGCCTCAACCCCCTCGACCTCCCCCGCTTCGCCACGCGCCCGGGGCTCTCCGTGGCCGACCTCCGCACCCGCTCCGACGGCGACATCGAGGTGGTGCTGAGCGCGGTCGGCGGCGAGGCCGCGCTGGGCCTCTTCGACGACGAGGTCATCGTGCGGGGTATGCGGCGCCTCACCCTCGCCCTCGCTCGCCAGGGTCCATGCTCCAGCGGCCACTGGCACAGCCTCCAGCTCGCCGATGCGCTGCTCTCCGAGCCCGAGCTGCCGCCCTCTCCCTCGCCCGGCGACCCGGTCTACCGCGACCCCGCCGCGCCGCCGCCGCCGCCCATCGAAGACGCGATCGCCCGGGTCGACCGACTGCTCGCCGACTCGCGCTACGAGCAGGCGCGAGAGGCCCTGGTGACGGCGCTCTCGCTACGGGGCTCGGAGCTCGCCGACGCCGCCGACCCCGAGCACCGCGCCTCGGCCCTCGACCGGGCGGCCGCCGCGCTGGCCGAGCTGGTGGGCGCCCTCCCCGACGACGACGCCGCGGTGCTCTCGTGGGTGCCGCGCGCCAGGCTGCTGGGAGACGCGGGCGCCGCGGTCTACAACGACCTGCTGGTGCTGGCCGGGCGCTTCCACCGCCGCGCGGAGAGGCCCGCTCGCGGCATCGAGTTCGTCGCCCGCGCCCTCGGGCAGCTCGAAGAGCGCCACCCCTCCATCGCGCTCCTGCTCATCGAGCTCGCCCGCTGCTACACCGCGCTCGGCGACGGAGACGCCGCGAGCGCCCACCTCGCCGTCGCGCTGCGCCACGCCGACGCCGAGCCTCCCCTCTCGACGCGCCTCGCCGCCCGCGCCTCGCTGGCCGAGCGTCACCTCCGCGCGGGCGACCTCACCCCCGCGGCGAAGAGCCTCGCCGACGCCCTCGACCTCGCGAGGGTACACGGCCGCGCCTCGCTGCTCCCCCACCTCCTGGCGCCGCTCGCGTGGTGCGACGAGCGGCGAGGGGCGCTCTCCGACGCCGTCGCCCACTACGCCGAGGCGCTCGCCCTGCTCGACGACGACGCCCCGCCGGGGCTGCGACGGGGGGTGCTCGCGGGGCTGGTGCGCTGCCACGACAGGAGGGGCGAGACCGCGGCGGCGGACGCGTACCTTCGCCGCGCCGAGGCCATGACCGAGAGCGCGTGGCCGGGCGAGCGGGGATGGCCCTTCGAGCCGCTCATCGACGCCTGCCTGGCCACGACCGTCCTGTCGCAGCACCATGCCCCGCCAGCATGACCCACCGCCCCGATGACCTCATACGGCTGCTCGAAGGGCGCCGCGTGTGCGCGCTCACCGGCGCGGGCATCTCCACCGACTCGGGCATCCCCGACTACCGCGGTCCGTTGACCCGCGCGAAGGCGCGCAACCCGATCCAGCACCGGGCCTTCATCACCGACCCGGCGACCCGGGCCCGCTACTGGGCTCGCAGCACGCTGGGGTGGCCGAGCTTTCGCGCCTTCGAGCCCAACGCGGCGCACCACGCCTTCACGGCCCTGGAGCGCGGGGGACGGCTCACCGGGCTGCTCACGCAGAACGTCGACCGGCTCCACCGCAAGGCGGGCAGCCGCGACGTGATCGAGCTCCACGGCGCGCTCGCCGAGGCCCGCTGCCTCGGGTGCGGGGCCATCGAGGACCGCGACGCCCTGCAGAGCCGCCTGCTGGCGCTCAACCCCGGAGCGGGGGAGCGCGCCCACACGCTGGCGCCCGACGGGGACGCGGAGCTCGACCCGGCGACGGTGGCGGGATTTGCGGTTCCGGGCTGCGTGGAGTGCGGCGGGGTGCTGAAGCCCGACGTGGTGTTCTTCGGGGACAACGTCCCGAAGCCCAGGGTGGAGGAGGCGTTTGCGCGCCTCGACGCGGCCGACGCGCTGCTGGTGGCGGGGTCTTCGCTGGCGGTGTTCTCGGGCTACCGCTTCGTGCTGCGGGCCGTGGCGCGGGGCATCCCGGTGGCCATCGTGAACCTGGGAGAGAGCCGCGGCGACGAGCACGCGACGGTGAGGGTGGACGCGCCCGCGGGCGTGGTGCTGCCCCGTCTGGCGGCGGCGCTCAGCCGGTGAGCGCGGCGTCGATGCGGGCCATGACCTCGTCGGTGAGCTTCGGCAGAACGTCCATGGCGCGGAGGTTCTCGGTCACCTGAGAGGCGCGGCTCGCTCCGGTGATCACGGTGCTCACGCTGGGGTTCTTCACGCACCACGCGATGGAGAGCTGCGCCAGGGTGCAGCCCAGCGACTCCGCCACCGGCATCAGCCGGCGCACCTTCTCGGTGTGCTCGGGGTTCACCAGGTCCTTCTGGAGCCACTCGTATCCCTTGAGCGTTCCCCGCGACCCCTGGGGGATGCCGTCGAGGTACTTGCCGGTGAGCAGCCCGGAGGCCAGCGGCGACCAGGTGGTGGTGCCCATCCCGAGGTCGCGGTAGAGCGGGCCGTACTCGTCCTCGACGCGCTCCCTGTGCAGCAGGTTGTACTGCGGCTGCTCGACCACCGGGCGGTGCAGGCGCCAGCGGTCGGCGAAGTCCCACGCCTCGCGAAACTCCGCGGCGCTCCACTCGCTGGTGCCCCAGTAGTGGGTCTGCCCCCGGGAGACGAGGTCGTGCATGGCCAGCACGGTCTCGTCGATAGGCGTCTCGGGGTCGGCCCGGTGGCAGAACACGATGTCGACGTGGGAGAGGCCGAAGCGCTCCAGCGAGGCCCCCATGGCCTCGATGAGGTACTTGCGGTTGAGGGTGTTCTGCTCGTTGGGGCCCTTGTTGAGCCCCCAGAAGAACTTCGTCGACACCACGTACGACGAGCGCCGCCAGCCCAGCTTGCGCAGCGACTGCCCCATCACCCGCTCGGACTCCCCGCGGGCGTAGACCTCGGCGTTGTCGAAGAAGTTCACCCCGCCCTCGCGCGCGGCCTTCATGCACTCCGTGGCGAGGTCTTCGTCGAGCTGGTTGGAGAAGGTCACCCACGACCCGAAGGAGAGCGCGGAGAGCTTCAGGCCGCTGCGGCCCATGCGTCGGTATTCCATCATGGGCGCGAGTGTGGAGTCGCCGCGCCCCGGTGTCATCGGCCTTGTCGAAGGGCCTCCTGCAGACGGCTCATGCTGCGGTCGGGTCGCGTCAGTCAGGGGTCCGCGGGGCCGTCGTTGAAGACGACCGCGCGCACGTGGGCCAGCGTGGCGAGCGTGAGCAGGTTGCGGACGTTGTACCCGTAGGCCAGCGCCGCGGGGGTGAAGTACGCCGCCTCCGGACCGCCGCCGGGGAGGCGATAGAGGCTCGGGTGTACGCGGTCCTCGCTGACGCCTCGGCTGGGAAGCGGCTGGAGCGCGGCCCAGTAGTCCACGAGGGGAACGCGCTGCGCGGCGGCCACCTCGCGGACGGCCGCCACGAAGGACGGCCCAAGCGCCACCGTCGTGGGCGAGTCCGTCCGATCGGGGATCGTGCTCAGCAACGGGATCACGTTGGCGCCGAGGATGATCTGCACCACTCGGGTGAGGTTGGCGCGATAGGTCGCCAGCTCGGTGACCTCGACGTCCGCGCTGCCGAACATCACCACCGCGACCGCCGGGCGCAGCGCCGTGAGCTCCTGCCGCAGCAGCGCAGCGCCGTCTTCCAGGCAGTGCCCGGCGGTCCATCCGGTCATCGCGGCGAGGCTGGGGCGGTCGAAGCTGGAGTGCACCGCGTCGACCAGGGTGGCGTCGAAGTACGCCCTCGTCGGCTCGAAGGCGGTGTAGCTCCCGAGGTTCCAGCTCGGCGTCCCCGAGGCCGGACCGAAGTCCGTGAGGAAGCTCTGCGACTCCGTGATGCTGTCGCCGATCTTGGCGAACACCGCGGCGCGCAGCCCCGCCGCCTGCCCCCGGAGATACACCGCCCGCATCGCGGCCTTGAGCGTCGCGTCGATGCGCGGAACCCCCGTCACCCTCGGCAGCGAGAGCACGTCCACGGGAGGCGCGCCCGCGTCTCGCGCAGCGACCACGTCCACGGGAGGCACGCCCGCGTCTCGCGCAGCGACCACGTCCACCGGAGCGACCACGTCCACCGGAGCGACCACGTCCACCGGAGCGACCACGTCCACCGGAGCTACGACGTCCTCCATCTCGACGACGTCCTCCATCTCGACGACGTCAGGATCGCTGGAGGTATCGATCGCTCCTACCTCACCGCCGACGTCCGTCGCGGGTGCGGCGTCGTCTCTGGTGTCTCCGGGCGGTCGAGGGAGGGCCTCGTCCTGTGTGGCGACGTCCATCGGCGCGACCCCCATCGACGGGTCGCTGCCACACGCGGTCAGCGCCAGTGCCAAGAGCACAGGCGACAGCCCACCCTTCCGTGTCGGCCATGGCTTCATGCTCGCGGATCAAAGCAATCCACGTGCACGAGGAGGGAGGAGAGGAGCGGAGCCAGGATCAGCGGTTGGTGGTGCCGGTCCTGGGGCGGATGGGCGTCCTGGTCGTCGTGCCCGTCGAGGTGGGAGGCGCCACGGGGACCACGCCCGGCGAACCAGGGCTCGCCGTCGTGCCCGTGGTGCCCGTCGTGCCCGTCGTGTCGCTGCCGGTCGCGCCGTTGTTCAGCGTGCTCGAAGCGCCGGGGGTGGTGGGATCCAGGTCCGTGGGGCTGAAGCCTCCCATCCCGGGACCGCCAGGCGGATAGGTGCCCGTCGCTCCCGGCGTGTTGGGGTTCGGAGGATACGGGTTGGGGTAGTTGCCCATCGGGTCCTGCGAGGGCGCCGGCTGAGGCGTCGGCGTGCTCACAGGGGTCCCGAAGGAGCCCATCCCGGTGCCGCCAGAGGTCACCTGCGCGGCGGGGCGGGTCATCGGTGGATAGGCGGTCGCAGGCTCGCTCGTGCCGCAAGCCATCACGCCCACCAGGGCACCGGTCACCATCAGAACGGAAGCCATGCGAGTTCGGGTGTTCATGTCCAGGACCTCCTGTTGCCCGCATCTCCCGCTCAGAGTGGGGATCGGCGGGCTCCGTCGAGCCATCCCAAGGCGTTCATGGTCCAACGCCCGCCACGCGGCGGACGCATCCCTCGGAGCAGGCGCCGTGCCTCCGAGGCCTTCCTCCCGACTTCACAACGAAATCAGCCGAGCTGCTCCCCCAGGAAGCCCCCGTGGCGATCGCGGCGATCTGCCCCTCTTGTGCCATGTACGCCACAAGCTCGGAGGCGCCCCCACATCCCCATGGGGCCAACGACCATTCCCCATGATCAGCCGCATACCCGAGCCGCTCATTGCGGCCTCCGCCTCGACCGCCCGGGAGCCCTCCAGCTATGCGCAAGGACCCCCTCGATGCGTCGCCCCCTCTCCCTGATCGCGACCCTGCTCGTCTCCCTCGTCAGTTACACCGTCACGCCCCGTGAGCTCGGGGCGGAGGCCCTCGCCGAGCCTGCGACCGGGCTCCACATGGCCTCGCTGGAGGTCCTCCACAGACCCTTCGCCCACCAGCAGGCGACCCGCTGGTGCTGGGCCGCCACGGTGGCCAACGCCTTCCGCTCGTCGGGCCACGCGGTGTCGCAGGAGCGCATCGTGCGCGAGGTCTACGGCGAGGTCGTCAACATGCGCAGCGGACCCAACTCCAACGTCACCGCCCTGCTCGACCGCGCCTGGGTCGACGACGACGGCGCGAGCTTCCGCGCCCGGCTCATCGGCCTCTTCGACGCCTCCGCCGGACGCTACGACCTCGACAGCCGGGCCGTGGTCGCCGCCCTGCGCTCGGGCCGCCCCCTCGTCCTAGGCACCACAAGCCACGCGATGCTCCTGATCGGCGCCGCCTACCGCGAGACCGAAGGGCGGCTGAGCATCGTCGAGGCCACCGTCTTCGACCCTTGGCCCAACGTCGGAGTGCGCACCCTCCGCGCCGACGAGATGACCCCGCTGGCGAACCACGGCTCGCTCGCCTTCATCGCCGACGTCGTCGTCTCCGACTGACGCCTCCCCTCGTTCACCCGTGGCAGCGCCCGATGAAGCCGCAGCGCAGCCCCTCGCACACGTGCCTCGGCCTCCCCTCCCAGCGCCCGCTCGCCCTCGACACCACCAACCCCCTCGCCAGCTCCAGCGCGCGGGCCTCGATCACACCGTCGTCCCACCCCGGCAGCACCACCGCCCCCGCGTCGCCCTCCTCGCTCAGCACCACCACCGCGCCCCGCACGGCGCGCGCCCCGCCTCCGCCGCCCTCGCGCATCCGCTGCCCCAGGGCCCTGCCTCCCAGCGCCAGCTCCAGCGCCGCGTCCAGCGGACCTACGCCCCCGGGCAGGTCGCCCTCGTCGAGGTCCACCCCCGTCGCGACGCGCGCCACCAGCACCTCCGCGCGCCCCATCGCCTCGCCCCGCAGCACCAGGTCGAGCTCGCCGGTGACGCTCAGCTCCGTCTCCCCGTCCATCACCCGTAAGCCCCACGGGACCAGCCTCCCCACCACAAGGCTCTCGTCGGCGGCCACCGCGCGGGCAAGCTCCGTCTTCGCAAAGCGCTTCAGCATCGACAGCGCCCCGGCCGCGCCGACGCCCGAGGCGTGCAGACCCCCTGCCGCGCACACCCTGCGCAGGGCCTCGTCCGGGTCGCGCACAACCCGCCCCCAGGGCAGCGTCAGCAGCACCCGCCTCGCCAGCGCGCCCGCCTCCTCCGACACCCCCTGCGTCGCGCCGTGCTCCCTCAGCCCCAGCTCGTGCCTCGCGTGAAACCTCCGGGAGCACCACGCGAGATCCTGCATGGCGCCGCCCAGCAGCGCCAGCCTCCGGCGCCCGCCCATCGACGCCACAGGCTCGGCGGGCTTGGGTCCGGCGTCGTCCTCCTCGGGCTCCTTGCGGGCGCGCACGGCCACCGCGTCGCCCTCCTCGCCGGGTGACCACACCCTCACCCGGAAGGGCGCCTCTCCCTTCAGCGCCTCCCTCAGCCGCCCCCAGTCGCCCTCTCCCCCCTCCGCAGGACCGCTCACCACCAGCAGGTCTCGCGCCCTGGTGAGCGCCACGTAGAGCATCCGCCGGGCGTCGTCCTCCTCGGTCGCGTGGGCCTCCTTGCGCAGCGCCTTGAAGCGCTCGGAGGACTCCTCCCCGCCGGGCATCACCACGAAGCGGCGCTCCCCGTCCAGCAGCACCCGCTCGGTGCGCGCGGGTGGCCGTCGCGCGGTCTGCGCCACGAAGACCACCGGCCACTCAAGACCCTTGGCGGCGTGGATGGACAGCACCTGCACCGACCCGTGCACCTCCTCGACGTCGGCCTCGCTCTCCCGCTGCGACGCCGCGCGCATCCGGTCGACCCAGCGCACGAAGCCAGGCAGGTCGGAGCCCTCTCCCCCGCGCTGCTCCGCCGCCGCCGCGAGCCCGAGCAGCTTGTCGACGTTGGCCACCCGCTGCGCCCCGAAGGAGAGCTGCGCCATCACCGCCGCGAAGTGTCGCTCGGCCAGCGCCTGCCGCAAGAGCCCGGCGGGCCCCAGCGTGGGGCCGAAGCGCACCATCCGACGCAGCGAGGTGCGCGCCTCGTCGAGGCGGGTGAGGTCCTCGGGCGCCAGCGCCGCGCGAAGCGATGGGGAAGGGTCGAGGATCTCCTCAAGCCCCGAAGCGCGAGAGAACAGGTTGGCGAGCCCCGCGTCGGAGAGGCCCACCAGCGGACCTCTCAAGAGCGAAGCCAGCGCGAGGCGGTCGCTGGGGTCGGCCACGAAGCGCAGCAGGGTCAGCAGGTCATCGACCTCGCGACGGTCCCAGAAGCCCGGGCCGCCGCGCAGCGCATAGGGGATGCCTCGGGCTTGAAGGGCCCGCTTGATGGGCTCCAGGTGCGACCACGTCGGCACCAGGATGGCCACGTCGTCCATCCTGGGAGCGCGCCACCCTGGCGGGTGATCGGCCGCGCGGGAGAGCGCCGCGATGCGCCTCGCGATGGCCTCCGCCTCCGCGCGACGCTGGTCCTCCGCGCGACCGTCGGCCACGAGGAGCAGCTCCACCCGCGGGTCACGGGGCTCCTCTCCGGGCCTGGCCCTCAGGGCGTCGCGCTCCGGGTCGTAGAGCCCCTCCAGCCTTCCCCCGGAGCCTCCCAGCAGGGCCGCGGTCACCGGGTTGATGGCGTCGAGCATCGAGCCCAGCGCCCGGTGGCTCTCGGTGAGGTCGAGGCGCTCTCCCCCCGCCGCCAGCACCTCCCGCTCGGTCTCCAGAAACACCGCCACGTCCGCCCCGCGGAAGGCGTAGATCGACTGCTTGGCGTCGCCCACCACCAGCAGCCCGGTGGGCTCGAGCTCCGCGGCCGTGAGCGACTGCCCCGGCGCCAGCGGGTGCTCGATGTCCCTGCGCTCCCGCAGCAGGTACAGCAGGTCCCTCTGCACCCGGTTGGTGTCCTGAAACTCGTCCACCAGCACCGCGTCGTAGCGCTGCTTCCACTCCCGCCGCAGCGAGGTCTGGTCCCTCAGCGCGTCTCGCAGCCTCCGCATCAGGTCGCCGTAGTCCAGCGCCGCCCGCTTCGCCTTCGCCCTCGTGTAGCCCGAGTGCGCGGCGCTCACCACGCCCCGCATCACCTCGCCCAGGTGCAGCGACACCATCGCCGTCGCGTCCTGCGCCAGCGCGGCCCACTGCGAGCGCGCCCTCTCGGCCGCGGCCTCGATGCGCCGGGTGCGCGCCCTCGACGGCAGCGTCCCCAAGCCTCGCAGCAGCCGCATCCGCTCCAGCGCGGCCTTCGGGGACGTCATGGGCCCGAGCTCAGCCACCGCCTCGGCCAGCGCGAACACCCTCCGGTCGCTGCCGTCCTCGTGGAGCGCGGGCACCGTCGAGCACGCCTCCGCGAACTCCCTCAGCGCGTCCGCCACGATGGCCGCGCGCGCCTCGGTGCGCTCCGCCGCGCTCGCCACGCCCGACCGCGAGGGCGACACGCCCTCCTCGTCGAAGCGCCTCGCCAGCGCCGCGATGAGGGTCACCAGCCCCCGCTCTGCGGTCTCCCCGAGGCCCCCGGCGGTGGCCATCAGCTCGACCACCGCGGTCACGTCGCGCTGCGCCCAGTCCGAGAGCGCCGAGAGCGAGGCGCTGCGAAGGAGCTGGTCGGCCTCCTCCTGCTCAAGCACCGCGAAGGCCGGGTCGAGCCCCAGGTCACCCGCGGCCCGCAGCAGCACGCCCGCCGCGAAGCCGTGGAAGGTGCCGATGTGGGCGCTGCCGAGGCTCCACGCGATGCGCTGCCAGGTCTCGGGACCAGGCAGGGGACGGCCGTTGCGGGCGGCTCCGTCGGCGAGCGCGAGCACCCTCGCGACGACGGCCTGCGAGGCCCCGCGGAGGCGCCCCCAGCGCTCGGCCGCGGCGCGCCGCTCGGCCGCGTCGAGGGACTCCATGGCCCGGGGGAAGCGCTCCGTCGCGAGGAGGGTGACGGCCTCGGCGATGCGCTCCCGCATCTCCCTCGCGGCCTTCTCGGTGAAGGTGAGCGCCACGATGCGCTCGGGGGTGACGCCGCCCTTGCCCCAGATGTCCGCCGAGGCGAGGCCGCCGACCAGGTGCAGGTACACCGTGGCGAGCGCCTCGGTCTTGCCGGTTCCGGCGCCCGCTCGCACGACGGTGTTTCGTTCGAACGCGAACCATCTCCCTCGGCCGTCGCTCACGTCTCGGATCTCGTCCGTCTCCCTGTACCCCAGCGAAGGAGCCGCCGCCACCGCGCGCACGCGTTGTGAAAGAATGCTCCGCCATGAGCACGGAGGCGGTCGCCACATGGAGCTTCGCGATGGTGGTGGTGCGCCTGGGGAGGCGCTTCCTGGTGGTGAGGGAGCGCAAGCACGGCCAGCTCTGGTACCTGCCCGCGGGGCGCGTGGAGCGGGGCGAGACCTTCGCCCAGGCGGCGGTGAGAGAGACGCTGGAGGAGGGAGGCGTGCCGGTGACGCTCGAAGGGGTGCTGAGGGTGGAGCACTCGCCGACGCCCGAAGACGCTCGGATGAGGGTGTTCTTCGTGGCGCGCCCGAGCGACGACACGAGCCCGAAGAGCGCGGCCGACGAGCACACGCTGGAGGCCCGGTGGGTGACCCTCGACGAGCTCGCCGAGCTGCCCACGCGGGGCGACGAGGTGCGCGCGGCCTTCGAGTACGTGCTGGCCGGCGGGGCGGTGTACCCGCTCTCGGTGCTCACCGCCGAGGGGGCCCGGTGGCCGTCGATGGGGTGAGCAACGGCTCCGCGTGTATGGTCCCGCGGGTGAGCCCCACCATCCGCGCCGTGCTCTTCGACCTCGACGGCACCCTCGTCGACAACATGCCCTTCCACATCGACGCCTGGATCGAGACCGCCCGCTCGCTGGGCCGCGAGATCACCGCCGCCACGGTGATGCGCGACTTCGCCGGGCGTCGCAACGAGGAGATCCTCCCCGCCCTGCTGGGGCGCCCGATGTCTCCCTCCGAGGTCGCCGCCATCGCCGACGCCAAGGAGGCCCGCTACCGCGAGCTCTTCGGCCCTCACGTCGCCCCGCTGCGAGGCGCCGTCGCCCTGCTCGACGAGCTCAGCGAGCACGGCGTGCTCTGCGGCATCGCGAGCGCCGCCCCGAAGCCCAACCGCGACTTCGTGCTGGAGGCCCTCGGCCTCCGAAGCCGCTTCCGCGCCGTCGTCGGCGCCGAGGAGGTCACCCGCGGAAAGCCCGCGCCAGACCTCTTCCTCCTCGGGGCCTCGCGCCTCGGCGTCGACCCCCGCGAGGTGCTGGTCTTCGAGGACGCCCACCTCGGCGTGCAGGCCGCCGTCGCCGCGGGGATGCTCGCCTGCGGCGTCACCACGGGAGAGCCCCCGGAGGTGCTCGCCGCCGCCGGGGCGATGAGCACCGCGCCCGACCTTGAGGCCCTCCCCGACGCGCTCCGCGCCCTCTGGCGCCGGCTCGCGTAGGCGACGCCGCGCCTCAGCCCATCGAAGGGTCCAGCACCCAGGCGCGCACCCTCGGCGCGTCGCCCAGCATCGCCGCCAGCGTCGCGTACCCGCCCCCGGTGATGGCCGCCTCGACGGCCGCCCTGGTGCGCGGACCCATCGCCAGCAGCCACGCCGCGCCAAGCGCCCGCTCGCACGCCGCCGGGTCCTGCGCCGAGAGCGCCGCCACCGCCGCGACCACCGCCTCCAGCGCCTTCCTCAGCGGAACCCCATAGAGCCCGTGCGTCGTGTCGACCCCTCGCTCGACCAGGGTCTTCAGCACCCTCGCGGTCGCCCTCAGCCGCCGCAGCTCGGACTCCGCCCCCAGCGCCGCGTCGTCCCAGAGCCCCGACGCGAGCTGCCTCCCGAAGAGCGCCCCGAGCTCGTCGCCCCCGCGCTCCTTCATGGGCGCGGCCTCCTCCGCCATGAAGGCGTCCATCTCGTCCTCCATGGGCATCGCGTCCATCATCTTCCTGGCCTTCGGCGCAGCCATCGGCGCAGGCGGCGGCGCCATGGCGCTCGCCCTCGCCACGAAGCCGCCAGCACCCGCCGGAGGCATCGCGCGCTTCTTCGCGCTCGGGGCCATCCCCCCGAGCATCGGCCCCGGAGCGCCCGTCGGCCTCGGGCTGGTCTTGTTGACGTTCTGCCCGCCGTAGCCGCGCCTCACGGACTCCGCGGGAGCGCGCTCCTGGTCGAACATCGCCCACCCCGCGGGCAGCCCCACCGGGACCACCACCGTGTCGGGCATCCCGCTCACCCTGCGGTCGCCGCTGCGCTGCTCGACCACCACGAAGGACGTGTAGCGAGAGGCGATGCCGTGCTCGATCGCCAGCGCGGTGATGCGTTGCCTCATGGACTCCGCGCGGCGCCCCTCGACCCGGGCGTCCTCCAGGTCGCGGATGCGCTCCGCCGCCCAGAGCTTCGCCACCACCGGCCTCGACACCTCCTCCGGCAGGTCGACCGGAACCCTCATCGCGAAGGCCTCTCCCTGCCAGCGCCCGCTGATCTCCGCCGTCCCTCCGCCTCCGCGGGTGTAGCGCGCCAGCAGCGACCACGGCTCTCCGTCCACCAGGTCGGGCGTCCGCGACGGGGCCACCTCGCCCACGTCCACACCCACGAAGCGCACCGCCACGTCCGTCACCCTGGGCGCCACCGCCCTCGAGAACTGCGCGACCACCTTCTCGTCGATGCGCTCTCCGGGGTGGATGAACTCCACCGCCGCGCCGGTCTCCCTCGCAAGGTCGCGCAGCAGCGCGTCGCTCACGTTGGTGCCGATGCCGAAGGAGTACACCCTCGCCCTCGACTCCCCCCGGCGCTTCAGCACCGCCTGCAGGATCTCGTCCTCGTTGCCCACCTCCCCATCGGTGAGCAGCATCACCACCCCGCCGCTTCCCGCCATCGTCGTCGCCAGCACCAGCGGCTCCAGCAGCTCGGTGCCTCCGTCCGCCGAGAGCGAGTCGACCCACCGGTCGGCGCTCGCCATCGAGGCCTGGGTGAAGGGCACAGGCTCCCGCTCGAAGGACGAGTGCGAGTTGGAGAACGCGATCACGTTGAAGCGGTCGCCCGCCCTCAGGTGGCGCAGGCACAGCCGCAGCGCGGCGCGCGCCTCGCGGATGGAGTCGCCCGCCATCGAGCCGGAGACGTCCACCACGAAGATCGCCGTCACGCCCTTCGCCGCCGAGGCGCTTCCATCCCCCGCAAGATCAGGAACCACCGACAGCGCCAGGTACCCGTCGCTCCCGAGGGCGCGGTGCGCCACCACGCCCGCCGCCTGCGAGGCCAGCGAGCCGAGGCCCCTCGCGGTGAGCACCACGTCGCGGTCGAGCGCCACCTCCTCCTGGGCGAAGCGCACCCGCACCCTCGCTCCCTCGGCGACCGCGGTGATCGCGTGCGAGGGCGACTCCACCTTCACCGCCCGCCCGAGGTCGAAGAGCAGGTCGAGCTTCAGCCCGTAGCCCACCTCCGCCACCCGAGGCGGCGTGATGCGATCGGCGTCCGGAACCCGGTCCGTCGGGGGGTGCTCCCCGTGCGCCGTGCGGTCGCCCCCGGGCGATCCCGGGATGTACCGCGGGGCCACCAGCGTCGGGATCATCCACCGCAGCGAGCCCTCGTCCGCCGTCACCCGCTGGACGTACTCCACCTCCACCAGGGTCTCCTCTCCCGGCAGCAGGTTGCCCACCGTGGCCGTGAACACGTTGCTGCGCTCCTGCTCCAGCAGCGCCGCGCCGTGGCCCGCGACCACCGCGTCGTCGTAGGCGTGGAAGGCCGCCTCGCGCTCCTTCACGCTACCCTCCAGCCTGCGCCCGGCGCAGGTCATGGCGAAGGCCGTGAGCGTGGCGTCGGCGGGCAGTGGGAAGGTGTACACCGCCTCGACGGCGCGGCCCGACTCGTTGCAGTAGCGCTGGCGCACCCGCACCCTCGCGTGGGCGCCGAGCACCTCGCCGTCGACCTCGACGCCCTTCAGGGGAACGGCGTCGCCGCGCTTCGAACAGAGTCCTGTGTGCTTCATCGTGTACCTCGGGTGTGCGCGGCCTCGCGCAGGAGCAGGTCGGCGAGCGCCCGAACCTCGGGCGACGCCTGATCGGAGACGTGGAGCTCGAGCCCCGGAGCGAGCGTGTGACGGGTGACCCTCTCGACCGTCGAACGTGACACCGACGGTGTCGCATCGAGCGCCGCCGGGCCTCTCCCCCGGGCGATGCGCGCGATCTCCTCGATGGACTTCCCGGCGAGCGCGGCCTCGATGGCGTCGAGCGGCATGTGCCGCTCCTGAAGCGCCCTGATGGCCTTGAGCCGGTGCAGGTGCTCCTCGCCGTAGGCCGTATCCGGCCCGCGAAACTCAGGGGCCGGGAGCAAACCCCGCTGCACGTAGTAGCGCACCGTGCGGGCGGAGACCCCGGCCCGCTCGGCGAGCTCGTCGAGCTTCAATCGTTGGGGTCGCCGTTCGTCCATCACGAGGCCCAGCCTGCAACCTGACAGCAATGCTGTCAAGTAGACAGTGAGCGGACGGAGGCGGCGGGCGGGTCAGCGCCCGACGAAGCGGGTGTAGAGCAGGGCGGTGAGGAGGGAGGAGTAGGCGAAGACGGCGATGCTGCCGACGAGGGTGGCGGCGAGGAGCGCCCCGAGGCCGGCGCCGATGACCCAGAGGACGGCCGTCTCGGCGAGGTGGTCCTTCACGAGGCGGAAGCTCTCCTTCGCGATGTCGACGGGCCCGAGCTCGGGGCGGTCGTACTGCACGCAGAAGACGTAGGAGAGGAAGAAGCCCGCCACGATGGCGCCCACGCCGAGGGCGAGCGAGCCCAGCAGCGCGGCGCCCAGCACCAGCAGGCCCAGCACCAGCGACGGCCCGAAGCGCTCCATGCCCTGGAACGACTCCCCGATGCTGACCTTCTCCCCGCGCATGATGCGCAGGCACATGGCGGTGTACCCGAGCATCAACGGCGGGAGCATCACCCCGAGGGTGCAGGCCCCGAGGGTGGTCACGATCAGCGCGTCGACCAGCAGCGGGATCAGGTTGTCCGTGTTGGAGAAGCGGGCGAAGGTGTCCTTGAGCGTCGCGACATGGTCCGTGGGATCGGTCTGCATCGATGCCATTGCCTCCTGCGCGCACCGGCGACGCTCCAATGGGTCTCCAGCGTCGTTCGGTGCCCGCGGGCGGGACTGTAGGTCGTCTTTCTTCGCGCGCCCCCCCGAAATTCACCCCACTCCTCGGTTAGGGTTTCGCCATGACCAGCGAACGCGTCCAGGTGTCCATCGACCAGCACGTCGCCCACGTGCGCCTCAACCGGCCCGACAAGCGCAACGGGCTCGATCTCCCGATGTTCGAGGCCCTCGCCGCGGCGGGCTACCGCCTTGCCCACGAGTCCGGCGTGCGCGCGGTGGTGCTCTCCGGCAACGGCAGCGTGTTCTGCGCCGGGCTCGACTGGGGCTCCTTCCTGGCTCACGGGGGCAACGCCTCCGAGCGGCTGCTCGAACGCCCCGACGGGCGCCGGGACAACCTCGCCCAGCGGGTCTCCCGCACCTGGGCCGACCTGCCCGTCCCGGTGATCGCGGCGCTTCACGGCGTGGCCTTCGGCGGGGGCCTGCAGATCGCGCTGGGCGCCGACATCCGGTACGCCCACCCCGCGACGCAGCTCTCGGTGATGGAGATCCGCTACGGGCTCATCCCCGACATGGGCCTGAGCACCCTGCTGCCGCGCCTGGTGCGCGACGACGTGGCGAAGGAGCTCACCTTCACCGGCCGAAGGGTCTCCGGCGAGGAGGCCGCGCGGATCGGGCTGGTGACCCGCGCCTGCGAAGACCCGCTCGACGCGGCCCTCGACACCGCGAGGATGATCGCGGCGCAGGCCCCGAGGGCGGTGCGCACCGCCAAGCGGCTGCTCGACGAGTCGCGGGGGCTCAGCGTGGCGGCGTCGCTACGGCTGGAGACCGAGCTGCAGCGGACGCTGCTGGCGGGGTCCGAGCAGATGGAGGCCGTGATGGCGGTGATGGAGAAGCGCCCGGCGGTGTTCGAGGACCCATAGCGAGCGCTACCCGGCCACGAGCCGGAAGCCCAGCGCGGCGATGCGGGTGTCCACCTCGAAGGACCCTCGGCTTGCCGCGCGGACCCGCTTCGGGCCGAAGCCCCACGAGCCGCCGCGGTACGCCCGATGCCGCACGCCCTCCTCGCCTACCGGGTCGCGCGCCGGGCCGGGGGCGTACGCGCGCGGGCTGTCCGCGCACCACTCCAGCACGTTGCCGAGCATGTCGAAGAGCCCGATGGGGTTCGGGGCCCTGGTCCCGACGGCGTGGGTCTCCCGGCCGCTGTTGGAGAGGTGCCACGCAATGGGGTCGAGGTGCGCCCGGGTGTGGGCCCCCAGCCAGTTGGGACCGTCGGTGCCGCCGCGGCAGGCGCGCTCCCACTCGGCCTCGGTGGGGAGCCTCGCGCCGAGCCCGGGCAGGCGGGTCGAGAGGGCGGCGAGGAAGGCCGTGGCGTCGTGCCAGCTCACCGACTCCACCGGGCGATCGGCCGCCGGGAAGCGGCTCGGGTTGCGGGGCATCACGGCCCCCCACAGCGCCTGCGTGACGGGCGTCTCGCCGAGCCAGCAGCCCCGCGTCAGCTCGACCTGGTGGCGCGGTCCCTCGTCGGGGCTGCGTCCGGGCTCCTCGGGGGGAGAGCCCATCCAGAAGACGCCAGGAGGGATGTACCGCAGCCGCTGGGTGACGGCTCCGACGGTGAACGCCGACCAGGGGCCGTGATCGTCGCGCCCCGAAGCAATGGCCCACGACGGCGGCGAGACCTCCAGCACCGTGCCCCTCTCCGCGGCGTCGCTCCCCATAGGAGGGGCCGACGCTACGACGAGCGCGGGGGCAGCGCGAGCAGCACCCGGCAGCCAAGCTCCCGCGCCGTCGCCTGGTGGCGCCACGCGAACATCCGATCGAGCTTCGCGCGCACCCAGCGCCCGACCAGCGGCCGGGTCAGCGCGTCGAGCGGGAGCTCGTACTCCACCCGATCGATGAGCCACGCCCCGCCGGCGGGATCAGCCTCGACGCGGTGCAGGTGCTCCCAGGAGCGAAAGGGCCCCGAATCGGCGCGGTCGACGAACTCCACGCCCGCGATGTAGCGGGTGTGCACGGCGGTCCAGCGCAGCCACGCGGGGCCCACGCGGGTCTCGATCACCACCCGGGCGCCCGCCTCGATGCCGCGCCCCTCGCGCGACACGACGCGCACCCGCTCCCACGGAGGAGTGAGCGCCTCCAGGGCTCCGGGGCGCTCGTGGAAGGAGAAGAGCGCCTCGGGGGTGGCGTCGTAGCGGGAGCGGTACTCGACCGTGGTCATGCGTCGCTACGATGCCTCGCCGGGCCGCGCGGTGGCAGCGGGAGCGACCGATCGAACACGCTCTCAGGCGCGGCCGCGGAGCATGCCGTTCCAGTAGAGCTCGGGCAGCGCGTAGGCCTTCATCGCGTACATCGAGTAGCGCTCGATGGTCTGGTCGAAGGGGAAGCTCTCCATGGGCTTACCGTCGTAGTCGAACTCCGCGAGGATGAGCGAGCCGTACCCGGTCACCAGCGGGCACGACGAGTACCCGTCGTAGCGCGCGGTGGGCGCCCTGCCCTCGGTGCGCGCGACGAGGTTCTCGACGAGCACCGGCGCCTGCTTCCGGATGGCCGCGCCGGTGCGCGAGGTCGGGAGGCTGCTCGCGTCGCCGAGCGCCCACACGTCGGGGTAGCGGGCGTGCTGGAGCGTGTACTTGTCGACGTCCACCCACCCGGCGCTCGACGCCAGCGGGCTCTGCTTCACGAAGTCCGGGGCGCTCTGCGGCGGCGTGACGTGCAGCAGGTCGTAGCGGATCACCCGCTCGCTCCCGTCGTCGAGGTGGCGAAACACCGCCTCGCGGGAGGCCGCTCGCACCGCCACCAGGTCGTGCCGGAAGCGGGCGTCGATGCCCTTGCGCTCGACCACCTTGCGCAGCGGCGCCGCGTAGTGGGCCACCCCGAAGATGGACGCCCCCGCGGAGGCCCAGATCACCTCGGAGCGCTCTCGCACCCCGCGGCGGCGCAGGTGGTCGTCGGCGAGGTACATGATCTTCTGCGGCGCGCCCGCGCACTTCACCGGCGTCGAGGGGAAGGTGAACACCGCGTTGCCGCCCTTGAATCCCTCGAGCGCGCGCCAGGTCGAGTCGACCAGGTCGTAGCGGTAGTTCGAGACCACCCCGTCGCGGCCGAGGGTGCCTTCGAGGCCGTCGATCTTCGACCAGTCGAGCTGGATGCCGGGCGCCACCACGAGCTGCTCGTAGCCCACGTCGCCCTGCGCGGCGGTGCGTACGGTCTTCTTCTCCGGGTCGAAGGCCACCGCGCGGTCGCGCACCCAGGTCACGCCCGCGGGGACGTAGTCCGCCTCGGCCCGCTCGGTGACCGACTTGTCGAAGACCCCGGCGCCGACCAGCGTCCAGAGGGGCTGGTAGTAGTGCTTCTCCGAGGGCTCGATGAGCGCCACGGTGAGGTCGGGGCGAGCGAGGCGCAGGCGCGCGGCGACCGTCAGGCCCGCGGTGCCGCCGCCCACGATCACCACGTCATATCGATTGGACATCGTCGGCTCTCTCCTTGTCGGGTTCGTCACGGCGCGCGCGCGGGCAGCGTGAGCCCGTGCTCCTTGAGCGAGCGCCCGAAGTATTTCGCGAAGCGAAGCGTGAAGCCCACCGCGGCGCGCACGTCCCCGTCGCCCAGCGCGCGCAGGACCCCGAGGGCGCCGGGGCCGTCGTCGATGCGCTCCCGCGCGGTGCGCACCAGCGCCTGCCCCGCGGTGCCCACGACCTTCGTCGTCGCGGGGTCGAGCACGCCGCTCTCCAGCACCCCTCGCACCGCGTCGAGGCGCGACAGCACCGCCGCCAGCAGCTCGAGCGCCTCCGGGGACGTGAGCCGCTCCATCGCCCTCCCGAGGAGCCTCGCTCGCTCCTCGACGTCGATGCCCGAGGCCCGCAGCCGCGCGACGACGCCGTCGACGCCGTCGGCCGCGATGGCCACCGCCGCGGGCGCCTGAGGCAGCATCGCGAGCATCACCTCGAGCGAGGACGCCACCGCCGGGTCGGTGAGCCGCTCGGCGAGGCGCAGCGCCAGCCTGAGCCGCGCGTCGACGTCGACGCCTCGGGCGCGAGCGTCGGCGACGAGGTGGTCGACCGAGTCGGTGGCGACGCCGACCGCCGCGGCGGCCTGGGCCTCTGCCGCCGCGAGGCGCTGCTCGAGGCGGGCGAGCGAGGCCTCGATGCGCCGCAGCGACCCCGCGGGGTCGGGTGCGAGCTCGGGCGGGGCGCCCTGGTTGCTCCGCGATGCGCTGGTGCCTTCGATCATGCCCGATGGGGCGTTGCAGCGGGTGTGCCTCCGGGCTCGGTCGCAGGGTTCTCCAGGGCATTTCGGGCCACGCGCCGCGCGAGATGAAACACACTGAAACACCGCTAAAACAACCCGAGCGTCGGCGATGGGACCGAGGCCGTCCTCGTCGGCAGGCGCCCACAACCTCGGTCGGCGCTCTAGAGAGAGGCGATGCCCACGATGCAACCGGCCCCCGTGCTCCCTGACATCGCCTCGGCGACCGTTGCCGAGACGCTCGCGGCGCTTCACGTCAGCCCCGACGACGGGCTCACCCGCGCGGAGGTCGAGGCCCGCCGGAAGGAGCACGGCTTCAACGAGGTGACCGAGAAGCGAGGGCACCCGCTGCGGATGTTCCTCGGCAAGTTCTGGGGCCTGTCGGCGTGGATGCTCGAGCTCATCATGGTGCTCTCGGCCGCGCTCGGGCACTACTCCGACCTCGCGGTCGTGGGCGCGCTCCTCGTCGTCAACGCGGTGCTCGGCTTCCTGCAGGAGCACCGGGCCGCCGGCGTGGTGGAGATGCTGCGGCGCCGTCTGCAGGTGAACGCGCGCGTCCTGCGCGAGGCCCGCTGGGAGCTCGTCCCCGCCCGCGAGCTGGTCCCCGGCGACATCGTCCGCGTGCGGCCCGGGGACATCGTCCCCGCGGACATCAAGCTCCTCACCGGGGCGCTGAGCGTCGACCAGTCGGCGCTCACGGGGGAGTCGAAGGACGCCGCGAAGGCGCCCGGCGAGGTGCTCTCGTCGGGCTCCGTCGTCCGGCGGGGCGAGGGCAACGGCGCGGTGATGCTGACCGGGGCGAAGACCTACTTCGGCCGCACCACGGAGCTGGTGCAGCAGGCGCGCCCGAAGCTCCACATCGAGGCCGTGGTGGCCACGGTGGTCCGCTGGCTCTTCGTCATCGTCGGCGCGCTGCTCGGCGCGGTGGTCGTGCTCTCCCTCCTGCGCCGCGTGCCGCTCCTGGAGATGGCCCCGCTCATGCTGGTGCTGCTGATGAGCGCGGTGCCCGTCGCCCTCCCGGTGATGTTCACCGTCAGCATGGCCGTCGGGTCGAGGGAGCTCGCGAAGCGCGGCGTGCTGGTCACCCGGCTCAGCGCCGCGGAGGACGCCGCGACCATGGACGTGCTCTGCGTCGACAAGACCGGCACCATCACCATGAACCAGCTCGCGGTCACCGGCGTGATCCCGCTGGAGCAGGCGACGGAGCCGGAGGTGCTGTTCGCCGGCGCGCTCGCGTCGCAGGAGGCCAACCAGGACCCGATCGACCTCGCCTTCCTGGCGGCGGCGAAGGAGCGGCGCGTCTTCGAGGGACCGCCCCCCGTCGCGCCCGTCTCCTTCGCGCCCTTCGACGCGAAGAGCCGCCGGACCGAGGCCGTCGTCGAGCAGGGCGGGCAGCGGCTGCGGGTGATGAAGGGCGCCGTGCGAACCGTCGCCGCGGCCTGCGGGCTACCGGAGGCGGCGATCGCTGGGCTGGAGGAGCGGGTCCGCGAGCCGGCGCGGAAGGGCTATCGGACGCTGGCGGTCGCGCGCGGCCCGGAGGCGGGCCCCATGGCGATGATCGGGCTGGTGAGCTTGTATGACCCGCCGCGGCCGGACGCCGGGCAGCTCATCGCGGCGCTCCGCGAGCTCGGCGTGTCGGTGAAGATGCTCACCGGCGACGCGCTGGCGGTCGCGAGCGAGATCGCGCGCGGGGTCGGGCTGCCCAGCATCCGGCGCGTCGCCGACCTGAAGGCCGCGGACGCCCACCCCGGCAACGAGACGGTAGACCTGCTGGCGGGCGCCGACGGGTTCGCGGAGGTGTACCCGGAGGACAAGTTCCTCGTGGTGAAGCACCTGCAGGCCGCGGGGCACGTGACCGGGATGACGGGCGACGGCGTCAACGACGCGCCCGCGCTGCGCCAGGCCGAGGTGGGCATCGCCGTCAGCAGCGCCACGGACGTCGCCAAGGGCGCCGCGAGCGTGGTCCTGACGGAGGCCGGGCTGACGAACATCGTGGCGCTCGTCGAGCAGGGGCGGACGATCTACCAGCGCATCCTCACGTGGATCATCAACAAGATCAGCCGGACGATCCTGAAGGCGGCCTACGTGGCCATCGCGTTCGTGGTGACGGGCCGCTTCGTGGTCTCCGCCTTCGCCATGCTGCTGCTGGTCTTCATGACCGACTTCGCCAAGATCTCCCTCGCCACCGATCACGTCCGGCCGTCCCGGAGGCCCGAGACATGGGACATCGGCGGCTACATCGCGGTCTCCGTGGTGCTCGGCGTCGCCATGGTCGCGGAGTCGCTCTCGCTCCTCTGGATCGGCTGGTCGCGCTTCGGCCTGTCGACGCACCCCCACGCGCTCCACAGCTTCAGCTTCCTGACGCTGCTCTACTTCGCGGCGTTCTCGATCGTGTCCGCCCGGGAGCGCCGCTGGTTCTGGTCGTCGATGCCCAGCGGGGCCCTCATGGCGGCCGTCGTGGCGGACGTGCTCACGGGCACCGTCCTGACCCTCGTGGGCCTCCCCGGCCTCAGCCCGCTGCCGTGGTGGCAGACGCTCGCGATCTTCCTCTACGCGATGGTCGTGTGCCTCGGCCTCAACGACGCCATGAAGGTGGCCATGATCCAATGGAACCTCCGCCGGTCGAGCCGGGCATCGGCGCCAGCGGCTGTCCCGGGCGGGCGGCGTCCATTACAACCGCCGCCATGACGACGAACCAGGCGGACGCCGAGCAGCGGAAGCTACAGGCCTTCGTGAGCGAGTATTACGGCCGGCTGCTCGCATCGAGCGCCGACCTCAAGACCAACGCCTGCTGCGCGGGCGGCGCCCCTCCTCCGTGGATCACCTCGCGCCTCGCGAAGGTCCACCCCGACGTGGCGAGCCGCTTCTATGGGTGTGGCTTCCCGATCCCGCAGGGGCTCCGGGGGGCCACCGTCGTCGACCTGGGCTGCGGCACCGGCCGCGACGTGTTCGTCATCGCGCAGCTCGTCGGCCCCGACGGACTCGTCCATGGGATCGACATGACCGAGGAGCAGCTCTCCCTCGCCCGCGACACCTCAGGGTGGCACGCCGAGCGCTTCGGGTACCCGAAGCCCAACACGGCCTTCCACCGGGGCTACGTGGAAGACCTGCGGAGCGTCGGGGTCGCCGACGCGAGCGTCGATGTCGTGGTGTCCAACTGCGTGGTCAACCTCAGCCCCCGGAAGGACCTGGTGCTCGCGGAGGCGTTCCGCGTGCTGAAGCCAGGCGGGGAGCTGTACATCAGCGACGTGTTCGTCGACCGGCGCCTTCCCCCGGAGGTCGCGAGCGACCCGGTGCTCTACGCCGAGTGCCTCGGGGGCGCGCTCTACCAGGCCGATTTCGTGTCCCTCGCCCGGCGCGCGGGTTTCCTCGACCCGAGGGTCGTCAGCGCCTCGCCGATCTCCATCCAGCACGACGAGATCTCCAGCCGCGTGGGCGCGGCGCGCTTCTCCTCGGTGACCTTCCGCCTGTTCAAGCTCGATGGGCTCGACGAGCAGTGCGAAGACTACGGCCAGTCCGTCGTCTACCGCGGCGGCATCGAGGGGGCCGAGTCGGTGTTCTGGCTCGACGACCACCACGCCTTCGAGCGCGGTCGCCCGGAGCGGGTCTGCGCCAACACCTCCGCCATGCTCTCGAGCACCCGCCTCGCCCCGTGGTTCGAGGTGATCGGCGCGAGAGAGACGCACTACGGGGTGTTTCCGTGTGGTCCGACGATGGCGGCGGCGCAGTACGCCCGCTCCGGCCCGGCGTCGGGCGGAGCGTGCTGCTGAGCGGAGGGGGAGGCGTGGATCAGCGGCAGTAGCCGCCGCTGCAACTGCCCGAGCAGCAGTCGGAGGTATACGTGCAGGTGTAACCGGCGGAGCGGCAGGAGCTCGATCGGCAGATCGAGCCCGAGCACCGGCTGGAGCAGCAGTCGGAGTTGTAGGTGCACGAGGTGCCCGTGCTGCGGCAAGTGCTGCGGCAGTACCCGCTGCTGCAGGTGAGGCCCGAGCAGCACGGGTACGAGCTGGAGCACGTCAAGCCCGAAGTGCGGCACGTCGAGGTGGTGCAGTACCCGCCGCTGCAGGTGAGGCCCGAGCAGCACGGGTACGAGCTGGAGCACGAAGCGCCCGAAGAGCGGCACGCGGTGGTGCAGTAGCCGCTGCTGCCGCACATCAGGCCCGAGCAGCACGGCGACGAGCTGGAGCACGACGAGCCGGAAGAGCGACACGCGGTGGTGCAGTAGCCGCTGCTGCCGCACATCAGGCCCGAGCAGCACGGCGACGAGCTGGAGCACGACGAGCCCGACGAGCGACACGCGGTGGTGCAGTACCCGCTGCTGCCGCACATCAGGCCCGAGCAGCACGGCGACGAGCTGGAGCACGACGAGCCCGACGAGCGGCAGGGGTTGCCGCAGTAGCCGCTGTTGCAGGTGAGGCCCGAGCAGCACGACGAGCCGGTGCCGCAGCTCTGGCCGGACGAGCGGCAGACGGGCGGCGGGAGGCACACCCCGGTCTGGCAGGTGAGGCCCGAGCAGCAGCTCACCGAGCCGCCGCAGGAGCTTCCCTCCGAGGCGCAGGTCGGGAGGGGCGCGCAGACGCCGGAGGTGCACGCCAGGCCGCCGCAGCAGGTCGAGCCGTCAGCGCAGCTCTGACCCGTGGTGCGGCAGGGGACGACGCAGACGCCGCCGATGCAGGAGGTGCCCGAGCAGCAGTCCGCGTTGGCGGCGCAGGTCAGCCCGGCGGACTGGCAGGCGCAGCGGCCGCCGGTGCAGGCCATCAGGCCGCAGCACTGGGCGGCGTCGGTGCACGAGCCGCCGGCCTCGCGGCAGCAGAGCGAGGCGGTCGGGGTGGGGCGGCACGAGGCCCCCTCGCAGCACTGCGAGGCGGTGCTGCACGGCGACTGGATCGCTCCGCAGGTGGGCGCGCTGAGGCAGACGCCGTCGAAGCAGACGAGGCCGGTCGCGCAGGGAACCGATCCCTCACAGCACGCCGCGCTGAGCGAGCCGCAAGACGGACCCGTGTCGGGGGTGACCGGGGGGACGTCCTCGCCCACCGGGGGAACGTCCTCGCCCACCGGGGGGACGTCCTCGCCTACAGGAGGAACATCCTCGCCCACCGGGGGGACGTCTTCGCCCGGGAGCACGGTGCCCTCGTCGCCCGTCACGACCGGCTGGTCGCTGGTCGTGGAGGCGTCGCCGAAGCCGATGGGGTTGCCGCTGCCCCCGCGCGCCGAACAGGCGCCCACGGTGAACGCCAGCACGCACAACCACTGCCCGAAGCCCCGACTCGTCGCCATCGTCTTCCTCATCGCTGCCGGGCACCACCGCTCGGCCCGCGGGCCGGATACCACGGCTCCCGTCGGAGGACATCATCCTGGTACTGCGCGCCGTCAGCCGGCGCCCTGAGCGCCTGGCTCCCTCGGAGGAAACACGGCCCTCGCGGCGCCCGCCACCTCCGCCGCCCCGTCGGCCTGGAGCGCCTTCAGCGCCGCCAGCCGCTCCGGCGTCCAGCCCCGCTTCGGTCCCGCGTCGCGCTCCAGGGCCCACACCGCAGCGCGCCGCAGCGAGGGCGCACGGCTCTCGCTCCAACGCTCGACGAGGCCCCGCATCGCCGCCACCGGCAGCGCCGCCACCCCGCGCTCGATGGCCCGCAGCGTGTCCGTGTCCGTCGCCCCCTCCTCGACCAGCGAGAGCGCCCACTCGCCCCAGTCCGACGGGGTCCTCCAGGCGCTCGCGCACCGCACCCGCAGCGCCGTCAGCCGCCGGTCGCCCTCCAGCGCCCGCTCCGCCGCGGCGCCCGCCTGGGTCCACACCGCTCGGGTGCGCAGGGGGAGCGAGAGCATCGCGTCGAGGCCCACGGTGAGCGTCCTCACGTCCTCTCTCACGGCCGCCACCATCGGCCCCAGCGCCGCCATGTCCCCCTCGTCGGCGCGGCTCATCAGCGCCGTCATGGCCGCCCGCACCTCGTCGTCGTAGGGGGACCCGAGGCGCTCCCCGCAGGCCCGCAGGAAGAGGCGATCGGGGTCGCGCACCGCCAGCGCCGACGCCCTCTGGAGCAGGTCGATGCGGGCCTCGGGCTCCGGCCGGTCGAGCACCTTCGCCAGCAGCGCCGAGAGCCGACGGTCGGAGCTCGCCGTGAGCCGATCGGCGGGGATGTCCCCCAGCCGGGAGGCCATCACCCAGTCGTCGGCCGCCACCGCGCGGGCGAAGACCGCCCAGGTGGGCTCGCGCTCCAGGTGATCCCAGAGGGCGCGCAGCAGGGCGATGCGAACGTCGCGGTGGAGGGTGCGCCCGTCGACCTCCAGCAGCAGCGCGTAGGCCGCGTCGTGGCGCAGCTCCCCGAGGATGCGCAGCACCTCCTTGGCGACGGTCACCTTGCGCAGCGGAACCGACGACAGCAGCGCCACCACCCGCGCCGGGGGAATGTCCTTGAGGGCCCTGCGCAGGCCGTAGATGGCGATGCGGGCCCGCGCGTCGTCGAGGCACTGCAGAAGGGTCGCCACGCCCTGCCCCGCGTCGCAGCGGGCCATCACCCGGAGGGCCTTCTCCCGCACCGCGGGGCGGGGGTCGTCGGCGAGGGCGCAGAGCGCGTCGGCCGGCGCGTACTCCAGCCTCGGGAGGATCACCAGCGCGCGAAGCACCGTCGGGGTGTCCCGGTCCTGGTCGGCGACGAGGCCGGAGAGGGTCTCGTGGAAGCGGGCGCTCTGGGCGGGGTTCCAGCGGTGGAAGCCGCGGTCGAAGGGGAGGATCCAGCGGGTCTTGCCGGTGGCGAATCGCCCGGTGATGACCCGGTGGCCAAGGAAGGGGTCGAGCAGGTCCTGGCGGCGGGCGTGCAGGTGGCGCTGCACCTCCGGCAGGCACACCAGGCTCTCGTCGGTCTTCACCATGGCCTCGACCACCCGGTCGAAGCGCTGCACGTCCCGAGCGCGCAGGGCGATCAGCGCCTGGTGGATGTGCCCCACCAGCCAGTTGCCTCGCGCCACCCGCTCCACCGCGGCGCCGAGCTCCTCGGGCAGGGGCTTCTCCTCCCACGACTGCGCCAGCGCGGTGATCGACCCCACCCAGCCGAGGTCGTACCAGCGCCTCGTGGTGGCGCCGAGCAGCGCCTCCATCCGAGGTCGGTCGAAGGCCCGCAGCACCTGCGCCGCGTCGAGCGCGTGCCACTCCCAGGTCGCCGCGGCGAGGCTCTCCGCCACCAGCTCCCCGAGGCCCGGAACCAACCCCATGCGCTTTCCTACGCCGCGGGCGAGCTGGAGGAGTGGCGCTCCCCGCTCCCGGTCGGCCCACTGCCGGGCGACCTCCATCAGCGACGGGGCGGCGACGGCGAGCTCGTCGTCGGAGAGGTGGCGCGCGAAGAGCGGGTCGTGGATGCGCCCTCGCTCCTTCACCAGGGTGAAGAGCCAGCGCGCCGCCCAAGAGGGATCGAGCCGGAAGCGCCGCACCACCAGCGCCTCCAGCGAGGCCGCGGTGCCGACGGAGCAGTCCGACGCGTCGAGGGCGTCGCGCACCATCTGCCCGAGGGCCTCGAGGTGCTCCGCGCGCCAGAGCCCCTTGGGCCACGCGAGGAGGGCGAGGGCCATGGCGCCTCGCACGGGGTCCTGCTCGTTCTTTCGGGCGACGACCAGCGCGAGGCAGCGGTCGGCAAGCGAGGGCTCGTCGGGCCGCATCCCCGCGACGGCGAAGAGGGTGGTGAGCGCCGCGCCTCGCATCTCCCCCTCCGGGTGCCCGATGAAGAGCCGCAGCGCGCTCTCGGCCTCGTCCCATGGGAGGAAGCGCGCGTACCGCAGCCTCACGGCGGGCTTCGTCCCGAGGGCCACCACCCCGAACAGGTGCCTCCTGCCCTCGCGCTCCCGGTACTCGGCGGGGAGCTTCGCGACCTCCTCGACGGGGATCACCCCGTCGCGGTCCCGGGCCCCCTCGCTCCAGCGCTCGTAGGAGAAGTCGCGGTGGTTGCGGTCTTCGATGTGCCCGAGGAGGCCTCGGCCCCAGTAGAGCAGGCCCTCGTCGAGCATCCAGCGGCGGTGCCCGGAGAGGCGCTCGACCCAGGCGGCGACCACCGCGCGGCGCCCTTCGGGGTCGAGGCGCGCGAAGAGCCTGTCGGGCTCGCCGAGGGCGCGAGGCGCGAGGCGCACCAGGGCGGAGAGGGCGGCCGGGGAGAGGGCTCCCGGGTCGCGGGAGAAGAGCCCGTCGTCGAGGGCCACGCCGCAGCGCTGCATCACCGAGAGGGTGACCGTGGGGCGAAGTGCGGCGAGACGCTTCCACACGGCGGGCGGGCTGTGGATGCCGCGGGAGTGGAGGAGCTCGACGAGGGTCATGGCCGTGTCGGGCGCGGCGTCGGCGATGCGGAGAAGGTGGCGGTCGAGGAGCTGGCGGTGCACGGCGTCGAGCTCGCCAGAGACGGCCCGGAGGCGCTGGGCGAAGAGCTCGCCGAGGAGGTCGGGGGCGTAGCGGGAGAGGCGCTTCCAGAAGAGGGCGCTGGGGCGATCGAGGGCCTGCGCGAGGTGCTTGCGGATGGCAGCCGGGGTGCCGAGCGGGACGAGGTCGGCGAAGTCGTGGACGTCCTTGCGGGGCGAGAGCCAGTCGAGGTGACGGTCGATCACCGGGAGGCGGTCGTGGGCGCGGAGGAGCGCCGCGAGGGTGCGATCTCGGCGCAGCGAGAAGGCGACCTGCAGCGCCTCCACGGCCTGCGCATCGTCGCAGCAGAGCGGGACCAGCGTGAAGGCCAGCGAGCGCACCCGCCGCGACGGGTCTTCGAGGGCGCGCAGCACCCGAGGCCCGTCGCGGTGGGTGTACTCCGCGATGAGCCCCAGGCGGCGCTGGTAGGCGTCCCCCGCGGAGAGCGCGTCGAGCAGGGCGCCCGCCGAGGGGAGCGAGGCGGCCTCGCGGCCGAGGTCGAGCGCGCGGGCCAGGCGGCCGGAGTCGTGGGTGGCGTCGAGCTCGCGGACGAGGCGGGTGAGGTCGAGGGAGTTCATCGGGGGGGGTGCGCGACGATGCACCCGCGACGGGACGACGGGCAACGTACGGGGGGCGGAGCGGGCGGGCCGATGGGGCCGTCAGCGAGCGCTTCTTCGGTACGACCGGGAGGCCGACGGCGGGGAGTCCGACGGTACGAACGAGAGGCCGTCGGCGAGGGCTTCCCCGGTACGACCGCGTGGCCGTCGGCGACCAGAGCCAGACCCTGAGCGTTAGCGCTGATGGTTGACCTCATCTCGGGGGAGGGGAAGGTGTCGCAACCCGCTGGATCGCTGGGGTTCCGCGCGATGGCGCGTCACCCCAGGCAATAACACGATGGCCGCCCCGGGCACTGCCCGGGGCTCCGGTCGGCCGTCGCTTGCCCAGGACGGAGCGACGACCCTCGACGTCCTTCTTC